>Ga0164242_10005132_pt1 | contig 14602 bp, 11 predicted proteins | sample OricomgcompostMG_FD_108783 | JGI IMG/M metagenome (GOLD analysis project Ga0164242, IMG submission 108783) | Miracle-Growth compost microbial communities from Emeryville, California, USA - Original compost - Miracle growth compost (MG) ... | reverse complement strand
CTCCAGGTGCGCCTCTATGAAACAGAGCGCAATTTTGTGGAGTTCCCGGCATCCTAACCTATATTTGTACTCTTATTTTTACGCTAACAAGAACCATATGGCATATATAAAACAAGAATCATACGATCAGGAGATTACCGACAAACTGGCCGGGCATTACAGATCCGCCTTAAGTCTGCTGGGAGAAAATCCGGACAGGGAAGGTCTTTTAAAAACCCCGGATCGTCTGGCCAAAGCCATGCAGTATCTGACGCAGGGTTACCAGATGGACGCCGTTGAAATTTTAAACTCTGCCAAGTTTCACGAACCCATCAGTGAAATGGTCATTGTAAAAGATATTGAACTCTATAGCCTTTGTGAACACCACCTGCTGCCCTTTATCGGCAAGGCACATGTAGCCTATATCCCCAACGGCTGGATCACCGGACTGAGCAAGGTGGCAAGGGTCGTAGATGTCTTCTCTCACCGGTTACAGGTGCAGGAGAGACTGACCGTTCAGATCCTGGAAGCCATTAAGGAGGCCCTGAACCCGCTTGGCGTGGCCGTAGTCATTGAAGCCAAACATCTTTGTATGATGATGCGCGGTGTGGCTAAACAAAACTCTTATACCACCACCTCTTCTTTTGACGGAGAGTTCGAAAATGACAGAACCAGAAGTGAATTCATGAAACTGATCTCCGCCAATCTGCATTAGTACGGCCTGAATCTTATTATTAAATCCCGGTAAAGCTAGGGTCAACACGTTTAGCCTTGCCGGTTTACATATTAACGCATTAAATTAAACACGAATGAAGCACGCATTTGTATTTCCGGGCCAGGGTGCCCAGTTCAGCGGAATGGGAAAATCTCTTTATGAACAAAATGATAAGGCCAGAGGCTACTATGAACAGGCCAACGGCATCCTCGGATTCAGGATTACGGATATCATGTTCAGCGGAAGCGCCGACGAACTCAAAGAGACCAAAGTCACCCAGCCGGCCGTGTTTTTACATTCTGTGATCGCGTATAAAACCCTGGAAAGCCCTAGGCCGGATATGGTGGCCGGACACTCCCTGGGTGAGTTCTCCGCCTTAGTGGCTAACGGCGTTCTCAGTTTTGAGGACGGACTGAAGCTGGTCAGCATCCGGGCCCAGGCCATGCAGAAAGCCTGCGAGATCAATCCTTCCACCATGGCCGCCATCCTGGCACTGCCGGATGAGACAGTAGAAGCCATCTGCAAAGAAATAGAAGCCACTTCGGGAGAAATCGTGGTTCCCGCCAACTATAACTGCCCCGGTCAGCTGGTCATCAGCGGATCCTTAAAAGGCATTGACCTGGCCTGCGCGGCGCTCAAAGAAGCCGGCGCAAAAAGAGCTTTGGTGCTGCCCGTGGGTGGTGCCTTTCATTCACCGCTGATGGAGCCTGCCAGAGAGGAACTGGCCGCAGCCATCCAGGCCACCAGCTTCCACCGACCTTCCGCCCCTGTATATCAAAATGTTACGGCCGCAGCCGTCACCGATCCGGCTGCCATCAAATCTAATTTAATTGCCCAGCTGACAGGCGCCGTTAAATGGACGCAGTCCGTTCAACAGATGGTCCTTGATGGTGCCACCCGGTTTACAGAGTGTGGCCCGGGTAAAGTTTTACAGGGTCTCATCAGTAAAATCCATAAGGAAGCAGAGACTGACGGCGTCCAGTAATGGATGAAGGCGGCTTTATGCGGTGACCCGGTGATCAAATCATACCAAGAGCGGGCATACAAAAGAGGATTCTTTTATATGCCCGCTCTTGGCCCGCTCTTGGTATGACTGTTTTTCTCCTTAAGGTCGGCTGCTTCGTTTTAATTTTTCAAGGTCTGCCTTATAATTTTTCAATGACCAGTCAATATCAAAATCCCTGGCATAGTCTGCCATGGGTTTCATGCCCATTTCTTTTCGCCGCTGGTCCAGATGTTCGGGGTCTGCTATAGGATCTATCACATACCGATAGCTGCCCTGCCACTTGATGCGGCTCAGCTGAGAGCCGTATAATTGCTCTTTCCCCTCCTCTGACAAGATGCGGTCTATGGTGAGGGCAAGGCTGCTTTTTTTTATATCTCCTTTAGCTGCGGCCTGCTTAAGCAGGGGTAAATATTTTTTCTGAACGGCAAGGTCTGCGTGCTGGATAACAACCCACTGTGTTACGGCCGCGCTTCCCACCCGGGATTTAGACAGCCACCCGTGGCGGTTCCACAGATGTTGCAACAAGGCTAAATTAATACTGTCCTGCCGGCCTATCCGCTCCCACACCTGCTGCATCTGAGTAGACGTGTCGCCATACTTTTTCTCATAGGGCGCAATTAATATTCTGTCCCTTTGATCCAGATAAAAGATTTCGTCCAGGCTGTCTTTAAGCGCCAGGTCATAGCCTTTATCCTGATCATACCCACTTAACTTCTGACGCATTTGCAGCAAATACGCCGGCCATCTTGGATCTGTATACATGGCTTCCAGGTTATATTGGAGCTGGTAGAAACTTACCTGCGGGGCCTGGACGGCCTGAATATAATCTCCCAGCCAGATGAACGCCTGGTCCATATGGGCGGTCTGGACGGCACTGGTGATGCCGTAGTAATACAGGTCCGGGTTTACCCCGGCAGTATCCTCCAGTAGCTGACTGAAAACAACAAAGGCTGTATCAAACGAGGCTGCTGCAAAATACGTCTTCCCCTTAGCAAGGAGCGTATCGCTGGCAGGCTGGGCCCACGCCCCCCGGCTGCCTGATATAAAAAGAACCGGCAGGCTGAATAATAAAATAAATCTTCTGTATGGGTAAGAGACGGATCTTGTCCCAACGTTTTTTTTCATTACATAGATTTTAAATAAATCCCGGTGGCCGGGCTTGTTTCAATTTAAGACTCATACATTTCCATTCTAAGTCTGGTTTCCTCTACGTCCAGCTCTCTTTCTATTTTCTTTAAAATAGATTCGCTGGCTGACCCTTTCAGATGCATCTGCTGCACAGAGTTTCGCTCTACTTCCAGCAGCTCCAGCTGGACCTGCGTATATTGATTAAAAACCTGACTGGTCAGCGTTTTCCCCTGGCCAAAATAGTTGGATGGCAAGGCTGTTTTTTGCAGCCGGTTATATTTTACTTCGTATTTACTCTTGATATTATTTAGGAGCTCATCGGGCAACAGTGAATACTGTTCTTCTATTTTACCGATGGCCTCAGATACGATTTTTGTCCGGACCTCATATTCCTGGGCCACGACGGAATAGGGCTCCAGCTTCATCACTTTGATCAGCCAGGGCAAGGTAAGGCCCAGCAGCACCAGCGTGGTTAATATAACGCAGAAGGTTAAAAAGATCAGTAAGTTGCGGTGCGGGAAAATATGGCTCCCGGCAAAACTTAAAGGCAGCGCCATCGCTGCCGCCATCGATACAATACCCCGCATGCCGGACCAGCCAAACACCATCAGGTTCTTTCTCTCATAGCCCCGGTCTCCGTATATGCTGCGCCCGACCCTGTCCGGCCAGATTAAGGAAGGCAGGATCCAGACAAAACGAATCAGGATAACCAACACACTGATGGTGAGCCCATAGAGGATTAAACTGCCCTTGGAATACTGTCCGAGCCCCTGGGAGACGTTCCTTAACTGCAGGCCAATCAGAATAAAAATAAGCCCGTTGAGTATAAACATGGCTACTTCCCAGATGGCTTCTGTCATGATGCGCCCCTGATGAGAAAACAGCTTGGCTGACCTGAAAGATAAATAAAGCCCCGTCGTGACAACGGCCAGTACCCCCGAGGCCTGAAAATGTTCAGCGATCAAATAAGAGCTATAGGGCGTGAGAAAAGTAAGGGTCACATCCACCACGGGGTCGCAGCTGAACCTTTCATGGATAATGCGCATAATAAAAGCCACGGCCAGCCCAACGGCGATGCCTACGGCCGCTACATATAAAAAATTAAGCCCTGCTTCCCACCACACAAATCCGGTTGTCATTATAGCTGCCAGCGCATACCTGTAGGCGATTAAAGCACTGGCATCATTTATCAGGCTCTCTCCTTCAAGGATGGTCAGCAGCCCCGGGTGCAGCCCCAGCCCTTTTGTAACTGCCGTGGCGGATATCACATCGGGCGGAGAGATAATGGCCCCCAGCAAAAATGCCACCGGCCAGCCAAAGGACGGAATCAGGTAGTGGGCCACGACGGCTACCGCCACCGTGGTAAAGAGCACAAGTCCTATGGCCGCCAGGCTGATAGGGCGGATGGCCGCCCGAAAATCATGCCAGCTGGTATTCCAGGCGGCGCCATATAACAGCGGAGGCAGGAAGAGTAAAAAAATGATGTCCGGAGACAAGGTAAGGGTCGGCAGTCCGGGAATCAGGGAAATCAAAGTCCCGAACAGCACCAGCACAATCGGAAACGGGAAACTGAACCTTTTGCTTAACAGCCACAAAAAGGCAATCACAAAAAGTAAAATGATTATCAAAGAGATATTTTCCATTTTTTAAAATTACGATAACTTATAAAAATATGGCCCAGATTTACTTTTTTAAACCCAGGCTTCCCAGCTTCGCAACAAAGCCTTAAAGTTGGCCAAAAACTAAATTCTAGGTTTATCTTCGCGCCATGGCAACACTCCAATACAAGCTAGCAAAAAAAGACAGCGCCTCTGCAGCCAGGGCGGGAGTCATTACCACGGACCACGGTCAGATCCTGACACCTATATTTATGCCGGTCGGCACGGTAGGCAGCGTAAAAGCAGTCAATCAGCAGCAGCTGGAACATATCGTAAAAGCACAGATTATCCTGGGCAACACCTATCACCTGTATCTCAGACCCGGCACGAATATCCTGGAAAAGGCAGGCGGGCTACATCAGTTTAACGGCTGGCATCACCCCATCTTAACGGACAGCGGTGGTTATCAGGTGTTTTCTCTGGCAGGCACCCGTAAAATCAAAGAAGAAGGCGTTCTGTTTCAATCTCATATTGACGGCAGCCGGCATTTATTCTCTCCGGAAAAAGTCATGGATATCCAGCGCAGCATCGGCGCCGACATCATCATGGCTTTTGATGAATGCCCGCCGGCCGGTTGTGAATATTCCTATGCCCTTAAAAGCATGGAGCTTACGCACCGCTGGCTGGACCGCTGTATAACAAGGCTCGCTGAGACGCCTGATAAATACGGCTATACGCAGAACCTCTTCCCCATTGTTCAGGGCAGTACGTATAAAGATCTGAGAACGGCGTCTGCAGAATATATTGCGAGCAAGGGCGCCGCCGGCAATGCCATCGGCGGCCTGTCGGTGGGTGAGCCGGAGGAGGAGATGTACCGGTTTACGGATCTTTGTTGCAGCATTTTACCCGAGGACAAGCCCCGCTATTTAATGGGGGTGGGAACCCCCTGGAATATCCTGGAAGGCATATCGCTGGGGGTGGATATGTTTGATTGCGTAATGCCTACCCGAAACGGCCGCAACGGGATGCTGTTTACCACTAACGGCGTCATTAATATTAAAAATAAAAAATGGGAAGCCGACTTTTCAGCGATTGATGATGGGTTTAGCTGTGAAACAAGTAATTATTACTCAAAGGCTTACTTAAGACACTTATTTGTGGCCAAAGAACTGCTGGCCGGCCAACTGGCCAGCCTGCATAACCTGGCTTTTTATTTATGGCTGGTGGGTCAGGCCAGAGAACATATACTGGCCGGTGATTTTACCAGCTGGAAAGAACAGATGATTCCAAGATTAAAAACCAGATTATAGGAAAAAACAGGGCAGCCGCCCTGTTTTTTTATGTGAAATCTTCATAAAAACGGCCAGCTCGCCTGTTAAAACTTCCATCCTACCGAAAAGCCCTCCGGCCTGCTAAACCCCTTGAATTTATTCTCATCTTATCATGGTAAATTCGGGGTAGCAATAAAAAAAACGCTATTCAAAGATTATTTCACTAAAAATAAAAAACAATGAAAAAAATACTCTTATTCGCCTGTGGCCTGTTTTTATTCGGCATGGCCTCCAACGCGCAATCTACTGACACGGCCAGTCATGGTAACCGCCCCCGCATGGAACGCAGAGGCCCCGGCGGCCGCGGTCCGATGATGATGGGCCCCAATAAGGAACTGGCTAAAAAGCTGAACCTCACGGATGATCAGCAGACCAAGTTAAAAGCCATTAATGAAGACTTCCGCAAACAGGCTGATGGCATTAAAGGCAATACATCACTGACGGATGATCAGAAAAAAGAAGCGTTCAGAGACCTCTTTAAAAAGAACCGTGAAGCACAAAATGCCGTCTATACCGATGAACAAAAAGAAATCATCAAAAAAGACATGCAGGAACGCCGCGCACACAGAGGGGATAGAAAAGGCGGTCGTCCAGGTGGCGATAATCAGCAAACGGAATCACAGTCCTAGCAGGTTAAGCAGGTGATTGCCGGGGGAGTATATTGAGGATCAAAACAATAGCTCCGATTTAATGGTATATGTTTCCAATAATTATTCAGGGAAGCGGTGCGGTGCTCAATCAATTTTGAGGATTGCACCGCTTTTTCTATTTTTACAAGGAATTAAATGGTTTCAGGCATGAAAAAGCTCACGGCGTTACTTACGCTAGTAATGATGGTCATGTGCACCGCTGGTTTTGCACAAAAACATGATAAAAAAAGAAAAAAGGATAAATCCGGTCAGCCGACTGAAGCGCAGTTGATGGCCTTTAAGGCCAGCTATACCAAACTACTCGGCGATTCCTTACAGATTCCCAGAGAAAAACGGGACACGGTCGCTGATATGCAGGTGCAGTTTTTACTTAAAAGAATGAAGATCTCCGATGACAAATCCCTGTCTAAAGAGGATAAGGAAGTGCGCTACGGCATGCTGGAAAATGACAAATACATGCACCTGGGGGCTATTTTATCCATGGAAGAGCTCCAGCGGCTGGAAGCTTTTGAGGCGCGGCAAAAGAAAAAACAGGATGAAATGGAAAAAGAGCGCCAGGAACAATATAATCAACAGGCCGAGCAAAGGCGGGAATATAACCAGCGTTATAACCGGGGCTATGGCGGTTATGGCGGCGGCTATAACGGGTATTAACTTAAAGCAGTTCGCTTTTAAATATATTCAATTACAAGGGCCGGTATACTAAAACCGGCCCTTTGTCGTTTTTAGTATACCGCCTTTAATGGGCAGACAATTAAAAGTTTAAAAAGTTTTATAGATGAAGCGTTTATCTGTATTTTTTGTAGTCTTACTATTCGGCTGGGTAAAAGGATCCGGCGTCCGGGCACAATTTATACATGGTAACGCCTATGAACTCCCTGTCATAGCAGGAGAAGTAACTTTTATGCAAAACGATACCGCCCAGGCCCTGTATGCAGACGATTTTTATCCCATTGCCAAGGCCTGGATCAGCCAGAACTATCCCGATGCCCGGTTTGAAAAGGATAAAAAAGATAAAAGCGGCAATGACCAACTGGTGGTAACCGTCCGGTTTAAAATTGACGATCAGCACTTGCAGGCTCCCTTGTATTATCAGGGCACCCTTCATTTAAAATGGAAAGACCAGGTGATACAAATTAAACTGGACCGCTTAAGCTATACAACCGGCCAGCCAAAAGGCAAAGTCAAAAAGAACACAGGGGTGACCGATGTTTCTTTTCAGGTAAAGCAGCAGGTCCTGTCAGGAGCCGACAAACTGTATCCGCATACCTGGGATTCTTTAAATGAGTACGGCCAGGCCATGCTGGATGATTTTAGCCGGTACATTCAGACTTCTGCCAGAGAAATACTATAAGTAATCTATTAAAAATCAATAGCTTAACAGGAAACCTGCCTTGAGCTATTACTCCCTTGTTTACCGCGCCCGTTATTTTTCATGGCGCTTCTAAACCTCCCCGTCTTACAGTGGCTGCTTTTTATTCCCATATATTGAGAAACAATATGTTCCACGGGAAAAAAGAGGGAAAAACAGGGGAAAAACAATAACATAATTTATTTATTTAATTTATTAACACCTGCTAATCTAACACTTATCACATATAACAGGTGTTCCTCTAATGATTCGTTGCAGAAGTAAAATATAAATAGCTCCCCGCCTTAAAATACGAAAAAAGAAAATCCCCCTTTTCAGAACGCTCGTTCCAAAAAGGGGGATTTTACAAGTCTTAGCAGACTGTGCCCATTATTTTTGCTGTGCCCACCAAAGCGGATTTAGCATAACATCTCCGGATGTTCCCAGAAGGCCTACGGCTTGCTGGTATCCTGTCGGGTTCTGGTTGACCAGACCGGAAGGATATTTTAAGCGCTGTGGCAAAAACTGTATGCTGGAAGTAGAATAGGTGCCGTCTGTCAGCGCCGGCAGCGTGCTGATGGCCTTTTCTACGGTCGGGTTTTCAAAGAACGGCAAACCTAACCTGCGATGATCACTCCAGTTTTCCAGCGGCACCCAAGGCACCTGGGCCAGAAACTTCTGGGTAATAATCTTGCTTAAATGATCATTCTTTTTCCCGGCTTTATATAAAGCATTTTCAGCATATTTAATCTGCGCGGTGCCGGCAGTTCCTGTCAGCCCGTCTGTAAAGGTCATGGTTCTGGCCGTAGGAGGCTCGGTCGTATTATCCCAGCTAACGGAAGTTCCGTCATTGTTATAGGCCGTGGAGTTCAGGTACTCGGTCAGATAACCATCGATGCCCCAGAAATTAAAGCTGGCTTTGATACCATCTTCATAGGCTGCTTTCGCTGCCACCGGAACATCCCAGCCCCGGACGCCTGCTTCTGCTAACAGAAAATAAGTTTCCCAGGCGCCAAAGAATACTCTTTTGCCGCTGCTGTTTCTGAAATTCATATTCAGACGTGGCATCGTACCGCCATAATTCACCAGTTCGTTCAACTGATCTTTTTCACCCCAGTCTCCGTCTATGCGGGCATTAAAGGTAAAAGCGGCATTCACAGATTTTACCTTCACCAGATCCCCGCCCTGGCTCTTATAGAGGTTTCTGACGGAAGTCACGTCATAAGATCCGTTCTGGTCCGGATAGTTGCTGTTGAGCGTATCGCCGGGAATGGAATAAATAACATAAGCCCTTGGATCAATGGTTGTAGGAAGGCTGTCCAGCCAGTAACCGGCATTCGGGTCATTATTTTTTAAAGGGAAGAAATCCGTATAACGCAGGCCTAAATCATTGGCGTTTTTCTTCACATGCGTGGAAGCCACTTTAGATACCTGCTGACCGGAACCAATTCCGCCAAGGCCAATGGCCAGGTTTCTGAACGTAACGGACATCGGCTGTACGTCCCATGAACGGCTCATCACGCCGCTTAAATCGCTCCACCCGTCCACTTCCTGTACGGCAAAATTATCGCTATTGTCTGTCAATAGATCATCCAGTGATTTAGCGGCATCCTCAAATTCAGCCTGCGCTTTGGATGGATCTACTTCTGACAGACGCATCGCCAGTCTTAAACGCATGGAATTGCCGTATTTTTTCCATTTGGTGAAATCATAACCAAAGGCCGGATCTTCTTTGGCCACAGCGTCCGGAACCGTGATGGATTCGTCCAGGCTGTCTGTAGCGCCCTTTAACTCATCCAGCATGTAATAATAGACGTCTTTAACGCTGGCATACTGCGGATTGGTTCCCTGAAAGCCGTCAATAGGGATAGGCCCGAAATTATCCGTTAATTCACTCATCAGGTAAACGCGCCAGATTTTAGCGACCTGCAGCAGATCATTCGTATATTCCTTTAGATTCTCCTTGGAGGCAATACGGCTTCTGGCGATATCAATGGCTTTATTGATTTTGGTTTGCCAGCCGGCCTGCCCGTTCCAATAGTTGGAGGTCCAGCCGTCATCATAGTTGGCCACATTGACTGCACCTGCGTCAAAATCAGATACCTGACGACCGGCCGGTTCCCAGTATAATACAAAAGAACGTTCTGCAATATCCGGGTTCATCTGTGCTCCTATGATGGCATTGTTGATCAGATATTCTACCTGGACCTGATCTTCGTTGGCGGCAGTCGGATCGGTATTGACTTCATCGAATTTTTTACATGATGTCATTACTATTGAGGCCGCTGCCAGCCAACAAGTATATTTAAATGATTTTTTTATTATCGTATTCATCACTGACTTTTTTTGAGATTTAGAAACTCAGGCTAAGATTAAACATTATAGACCTTGTAGTGGGAGGCGCTGCATTTTCAAAGCCTACCGCATTGGTACCGGTGGCATACACGGATTCCGGATCGATGCCATGCATATGACTGGAAATCATCCATACATTATTACAGGACAATCCTACGCTGGCTCTTTGAATAGGGGAAGTACCCAGCCATTTACGAGGCAGGTTATAGCTTACCTGAATATTACGCAGCCGGATATTGGTGGCATCATATAAATTAGCCTCTACAATACCAATGTTACCGCTCTGTACGGCTTTCCAGTATTGCTCCGTAGTAATCTCAGTCGTATTAGCGGTATACCCGCCGGCGCCGTCATCCACGACACCGTCTACCACCATTTTGCCTCTGTTGGCAGTAATGCCTGCCGTACCGGCGGCTTCCATCGCGGCATAAGTACCAGAGAAGATTTTTCCGCCAAAGCGGCCGTCAATCAAAAAGGACAGATTAATGCCTTTATAAGAAAAATGATTGGTCATGCCTAACAGGTAATCTGCCTGCTGGTTGCCCAGATCGCGTTTATCAGAAGTAGCCTGAGGAAGTCCGGTTCCTGATAATAATAGTTTACCGTAATCACTGCTGCTTTTATCCTCTACTCTTTTAAAAGCAGTACCATAAATTTCTCCATAATTTTTACCGGTCTCGGCCACAATGGATAAAGCATCATATCCGCCCAGCGCATAGGTGTTGGACTCATCCGTTAAAGAGATGATCTTGTTGTTGTTTTTGGAGAAGTTCACCGTCATATCCCAGTTCAGGGCATCCGGCTTGTTCAAAATGCTGGTATTTAAAATGACTTCAATACCTTCATTTTGGATATTACCGGCATTGACCATTTTGCTGGAATAACCGCTCAACGGATCCTGAGGGATCGCCAGTAATTGTCTGGTCGCATTGGTTTTGTAGTAGGAGACATCCAGACCGATTCTGCTTTGCAAAAATTTCAGTTCAGTACCGATTTCTGTTGATTTGATCAGCTCACTTCTGACGTTATCATTATAATAGGTACTACCTGTGCTGGCCGTCGTGTTTCCGTTCGGATCTTTGCCAATGCTATAGGTGTTGTACAGCTGATAAGGCTGCAGGCTGTTACCTACTTCGGCAACGGATGCACGCAGTTTACCATAAGTAAACCAGGAAGGCAGACTGCCGCCGGTTTTACGGATCATATCACTGAATACATAAGACAGGCTAAGGGAAGGATAGAAATAAGAACGGTTATTCTTACTTAAGGTAGAAGACCAGTCATTTCTGAAGGTCCCGTCCAGGAACAGATAACCGTCATAGTTCACCTGCACCGTTCCGTACAGGGAATTAATTTTCTGGTGGCTGTAAGACTGGCTTACGCTGGGGCTGTTAACGCCATTATTCAGCACAAACAAATCAGGTACTTCCAGCGCTCCGGATCCTGAACTCAGCGCAGAAATGGTTCTGTCCATCAGATTGCCGCCTACATTCACCAGGCCGCCGAACTTACCAAAGATGTTATCTTTTTGCGCGTTGACCAGAAAACTGTAGTTGGTCTCTGTAAATGAGTTTTTACCCTGGCTGTATTGATTGGTTAAAGGACCGCCTGCATAGGTTTTTCCTTCAGTGGCGGTATTATAAATATCGGCGCCCCCTTTAATCTCTGCATTCAACCAGTCATTAAACTGATATTTCAAGGATCCGTTCAGTAAGAAACGGTCTCTGGTATCACTGTTCAGATTATATTTTGCGCCCCAGTAAGGGTTCAGCTGAGATGAGGCCGGATCATACCAGATCATATCACCATACTGGTCTTTGGCCGCAGAAAAATCACGGATATCCAGCGTACGTGGCAACTGATACATAACGGCAAAGGCATTGCCTGCGTTGTCACCGCCGCTTGGACGGTTATTAGCCGTGGACTTGCTGTACTGAACCTTGGTGTCCAGGGTCCAGCGGTCGTCTTTACCAAACTTGCTGACCGCTCTGGTCGTTAAGTTGGTACGCTCGTATTTGGAACCAGGGAGCATGCTTTTATCATACAGCCGGTTAAAAGAAGTGTATATGGATGTCTTATTATATAACTGGGAAAAAGAAACATTGGTGCTGTTGTTAAACCCGTTATTAAAGAAATTCTTGACATTGTCATAAGCCTGCATATTAGCCGTAGAGCCATCCCATTTTTCATAGGACTGACCGGTAATCTCTGGTCCCCAGCTGGCGCTCGATGTCTTGTCGTAAGTGCCGTTATCACCCTGACCATATTTGCTTTGGATGTCGGGTTGCATAAAGACATTCTCCACCGCAAAATTTGAGGACACGGTAATACCAAGCCCATTTTGTTTATGACCGGTCTTGGTCGTAATCAAAATGACACCGTTTCCGGCTCTGGATCCGTACAGCGCGGCGGCTGCCGGCCCTTTCAGGACGCTGACGCTGGCAATGTCGTCGGCATTCAAATCAGAAAGCCCGTTACCCATATCCAGCGACGGATTCCAGTAGTCATTGGTACCGCCTCTTGGAACACCTGCGTAGTTATCAATCGGAATACCATCCACGACAATTAAGGGTTGGTTATCGCCTGTCAGAGAGTTATACCCTCTTAATACGATTTTGGTGGAACCTGCAGGGCCGTTGCTGGATTTTATCACCTGCAGACCGGCCACTTTACCAGATAACGTATTGGTGACGTTATCTTCATGGCGATCGGACAGCTCAGCTCCCTTGATTTCCTGAACGCCATATCCCAGTGATTTACTCTCTCTTTTAATGCCTAAGGCTGTGACCACCACATCCGTCCCTGCCGAAGCGGCTTCATTGGGCGTCATGGTTACATTCATGGTCGTTCCGGATACGGTTTGCTCTACATCTGCAAAACCAATATAGGAGAAGACCAGTACCTCTTCGTTGGCAGCCTTAATATGGAAAGCGCCATCATCTGTGGAAAGCACTTTCGTCTGGCCTCCTTTTACAGAGACTGTCACCCCTGCCAGTGGCGTACCTTCACTGGATTTGACCACCCCGGAAACTTCCTGGGCCTGGGCAAATGCGCTGCCCCAAAGAACAAGTCCTGCCATTAAAAAGCATACTGCCCTAAGAACAACTTGTGTCGATTTTTTCATAAACACTTCTTTTGCTTTGAATAAAATTTAAAATTGGCTAATTCGTATTTCTTATAAACCCATTGTACTTGCGGCCATCATGTACCCGCATTTATTTATACACTGCCTTAATTCGCATGCTCTTTAATGATATGCGTCATCGGACAATGCTTTATATTTTCTATCACCAGTGTGGCTGCCCCGATTAACTCCGCCTCGTATCCCAGGGAGGATAATTCTATTTTTGTATTCTGAACCAGTCTTGGAATACAGAACTCATTAATCGCCTGTTGGATGGGAGCCAGCCAGATGCGTCCCGCGCCGGACATCCGGCCGCTTAATATAATTTTGCCCGGATTCAGCAGGTGCATCAAAATAGCGATGCCCCGGCCGATATTATAGGCAACAGCCGAAATAATCTCCACCACCAGCGTGTCTCCCAGTACGGCAGCATCAATAAAATGCCTGGCAATGGATTCATGGTCTGATTCATCCAAGGAAATCTTAGTCAGATAAGTAGCCCTGCCGGATCTGATTTCTGCTTTTGCCTTGCGGATCATATAGTTCAGGGAAGTCTCAGTCTCCAGACATCCTGTTTTGCCGCAACTGCAGAGTTTTCCGTTTTTAAACAAGGGAATATGGCTAAACTCTCCGGCAAACCCGTCATTACCCCGGAAAATCTTTCCTTCCACGACCATACCCAGACCGATGCCCCAGCTCAGATTAAGGATCATGGCATTTTTTTCCTCCATCGCCTGACCATACTTAATTTCTGCAAGGGCAATGGTAGATGAGTCATTTTCAATAAAAGTGGGGTATCCGGTTTTCTCCTTGATATGGCTGACAATATTTGCCCCCATAAATGTATAGTTAGTTCCTTTCTGCGCATTGATAAAACCCGGCATGCCAATGCCTATGCCGAGGATTTTATCTTTATCCACCTTCGCCTCTTCAATGGTTTGTTCAATTGTATCAATCAGCACGTTTAAGGCCTGAAGATTATCTGCCAGGGGAAGTTCAATTTGCTTTACGGGAGTCGCCATTTTACGGTTGGCATCCATGATCACGATCCTTGTGACAAATTGATCCATCGCCACCGCCACCAGATAAAAAGTGTCCGGTATTAAAGAATGCGTCTGTGGCCGGCGGCCACCACTGGATGGGGCCAACCCCTTTTCCACTAAGACGCTGTCCTCTACCAACTCGGCCACCAGTTTCATGGTCAGTGAATGGCTCTTGCCAATCTGCTCACTGATTTCTGAAAATGAGAGGCCATCAGTCAGAAAAAGACTCTTTATGATGTTCTTCTTGTTTAAAACGGTTTTATTGGACATCTACCTTTGGTTTAAACCATCGTTTAAAGGATAAAAGTAGAACAACCTTTTT
>Ga0164242_10005131_pt1 | contig 14603 bp, 15 predicted proteins | sample OricomgcompostMG_FD_108783 | JGI IMG/M metagenome (GOLD analysis project Ga0164242, IMG submission 108783) | Miracle-Growth compost microbial communities from Emeryville, California, USA - Original compost - Miracle growth compost (MG) ... | reverse complement strand
TCGCGCAGCGTCACGATCCGGTCGGCGAGCGTGATCGCCTCGTGCGGATCGTTGGTCACGAACAGGAGTGCCAGATGGTGGCTCTCGCAGGCGGTCCGCAGCAGTCGGTGAAGGCTGCGCTGTGTGAGCGCGTCGAGCCGGCGGTAGGGCTCGTCTGCGAGAACCAGCTCGGAGTCGGCAGCCAGGATGCGGGCGAGCGCTGCCCGGTGTTGGTCGCCCGGGCCGAGGTCGGCCGGCCAGTCCAACTCGCGGTCGGCGAGGCCGACCGCGGCCAGGGCTCGCCGGCTCGTGGTGAGAGCGTCAGCTGTGCCGAGCCCGCTGGCGACGTTGTCGAGGACGCGCCGCCAGCCCAGGAGGCGGGGGTCTGCGTCCAGCGTCCCGACCCGATCGGGCACGCGGAGCGAGCCGCTGCCCGCGACGTCGTGGTCGAGGCGAGCAAGTGCGCGCAGGAGCGTGGTCTTGCCGCTGCCGCGGCGTCCCATCAGTCCGACCACCTCGCCGGCGCGGAGGTCCAGGTCGACGCCGGTGAGCACGCCGGCGTCGGGCGTCAGGCTGCGGCAGAGTCCCCGTGTGCGGACGACGCTGCCGGCCGGGTCGTAGGTCGGGTGGTGTGTAGGTCCGTCGAGTTGCGCGGTCATCGCTGGCCTCCATTACTAAGTTGACCAGAATACTAGACATAAAGGGTGAGGAAGGGAAGCACATCGCTCGGAGGGATCGTCGGCGAGTCTGGTCAGCTCGCCGCGGCGTCGGCTACCACCAGGCACCACCGGTCGGCGCGCTTGACCACGTCGGCGGGTGGCTCGCCGCGGCGACCGGAGAGATCGCAGCTGAGCCAGGCGTCGCCGAACAGTCCTCGGAAGGAGGCCGTCGTGCGGTGGCGGGCGGTGCAGGTGTAGGCGAGGGTGGGCGCGCCGTAGGCCGGCCCGGAGCGCTTCGCGCACCCATGTGGCACCCGGCTGGCCAGCTGACGGGCCCATGCGGTGGTGACCGGCGGCGCGAACACCCACGCGCGGGCGCTGGCGCCCGCGCCGGTCCAGGTGCAGCTGTACTCCTGTGCGACGTCCTTGACCGACCGGGTCAACGAGGCCGAGTCACCGTCGCCGTACGACGACGTCGTGGCAACCCTGCCACCCAGGGCCGCTTCCAGGTCGGCCTCCTCGATCCGGTCGCAGAACGGGGCGCGGACCACGGCGAGCTTCGTCGTGTCGACATCGTTGAGCGTGGTCGCCGGACGGGCGGCCGGCGTCGGATCGTCGTGGGAATCGTCGTGGGAATGGAGCAGGATGCCACCGCCGACGGCAACTGCGGTGACGAGCGCCGCGGCGGCGAGGACGACGGTCTTCGCTGACACGCCGACGAGGGTACGTGGGCATGTGGAGCCCCACTCAAACGGTGAGGACGCGACGATCGCCACACCGATCGTCCCCGGCCGCCTCTCGCCGCCCCACCGACACCACCGTTCACATCACACCCGTCCGAGGGTCCGACGGCTGGGGCGGGGCGCCACACTCGACTACTCTCTGCCCGGTGATTCGCTTCGAGAAGGTCACCAAGACCTACCCCGGCACGACCAAGCCTGCGCTCGAGCAGGTCTCAGTCGACGTGGAGAAGGGCGAGTTCGTCTTCCTGGTCGGACAGTCCGGCTCGGGCAAGTCGACCGCGCTCCGGCTGGTCCTGCGCGAGACGCGGCCGACCAGCGGCCGGGTCTATGTCGCCGGCAAGGAGATCAACCGCCTCGCCGGCTGGAAGGTGCCGCGACTGCGTCGTGACATCGGGACGGTCTTCCAGGACTTCCGGCTGCTGCAGAACAAGACCGTGGCGGAGAACGTCGCCTTCGCGATGCAGGTCACCGGCCACTCGCGGGCGGAGATCGGCCAGCGCGTCCCGGAGACGCTCGAGCTGGTGGGGCTTGAGGGCAAGGGCGACCGGATGCCCGACGAGCTCTCCGGCGGCGAGCAGCAGCGGGTGGCGATCGCCCGCGCCTTCGTCAACCGGCCGATGATCCTCATCGCCGACGAGCCCACCGGCAACCTCGACCCAGCGACCTCGGTCGGGATCATGAAGATCCTCGACCGGATCAACCGCACCGGGACCACCGTCGTCATGGCCACCCACGACGCCGGCATCGTCGACCAGATGCGCAAGCGGGTCATCGAGCTCGAGTCCGGCCGCGTCGTCCGCGACCAGTCCCAGGGCGTCTACGGCTTCCAGCACTGACCGGGCAGCCCGTCGCCGTACTCGTCCCTCCGACACGAAAGTTCCTCACGCCTCCATGCAGCTGCGCTACGTCTTCACCGAGCTCCGTCAGGGTCTGCGTCGCAACCTGTCGATGCACCTCGCGGTCGTCCTCACTCTCCTCGTCTCACTGACCCTGGCCGGGATCGGGCTCCTGCTCCAGAAGCAGGCCAACCTGACCGAACAGGTCTGGGGCAACGAACTCCAGATCACCTTCTACCTCTGCAACGGCGTCGACGACCGCAACGCGGCCTGTAGCGGTCCGGTCGACGCGAGCCAGAAGAAGGCCATCGAGAAGGCGCTCGACGACAACCCGTACGTCAAGTCCTACACGGAGGAGAACCAGGCTCAGGCCTACGAGCGCTTCAAGCAGATCTCGGACAAGAGCAACTGGTCGGGCCCCGACCCGGTGGTGCGCAAGTCGGACATGTGGCAGTCCTACTGGGTGACGATGACCGACCCGCACAAGGCCTCGGAGATCGTGGAGGCGATCGGCGGCCTTGACGGCGTGGACCACGTCTCCGACAACCATCAGACGATCGGTCCGGTCCTCAGTGCCATCGACGGACTGCGTACGGCGGCCCTGGTCGGCGCCGTCTTGCTGGTCGTCGCGGCCCTCCTCCTGGTGGCCAACACCATCCGCCTCGCCGCGTTCGCACGAAGGCGCGAGATCGGGATCATGCGGCTCGTCGGTGCGTCCACCCTCTACATCGCGCTGCCGTTCCTGCTGGAGGCGCTCGTGACGGCCGTGGTCGGCATCGTGCTGGCCGGTGGTGCGCTGGCGCTCGTCATGTGGCTGGGGGTGGTGCGCCGACTCTCGCACGCCCACTGGACGCATTGGGTCGGCTGGCACGAGTACGCCGTCTCGATCGCCATCGTGGCCGTCCTCGGCATCGCGCTGACCCTGATCCCGACACTCCTGCTCACGCGCAAATACCTCAGAGTCTGAGGACGGTCGTCTACCGTCGAAGGGTTTCCTTCCCCGAACATCTCCCGGAGACCCGACGGTGCGTTCCTTCCCCCGTGCCGCTCGCCGCCGCGCCGGTGGGCTCCTTGCCCTGACGATCCTGACCGTTGCCGGGTTGGCGGCGCCGAACGCCGCCGCCGACGGCGACCATCGGACGCCGCACGCCCTGCGAGACCAGCGGCAGCGCGTGCATCACCAGGCCAGCCGGACAGCCGCGGACCTCGAGGAGTCGAGCGCGGCGCTGCGCCGAGCGCGGGCGGCCCTGGCCGCGGCGCAGACGAAGCTCACCCACGCCCGGGCCACGCTGACGACCCTCGACGGCCGGCTCGCCGATGCCCGGGCCGCCGACGCGGCCCTTCGGACCGCGCTGCGGCGCAAGCGGTCCGAACTCGCCGCGGCCAGGCACGACCTCGCCTCCGGTCGGAAGGAGCTCGAGGACCAGCGCGCCGCCGCGCGCGACCAGGCACTGGCCAGCTACTCCCAGGCCGCCCCGTCGCTGCAGCGGCTCTCGGCGCTGATGGGCGGCTCCCTGGCCGACCTCACCCGCGAGCAGGCGTACGGCGAGGCGGTGACCGGCACGCAGCAGAACGCGCTGCAACGGCTCGAGGCGACACAGGCGGTGCTGGCCGTAGGCCGGGCGCAGGTCCAGCACGCGACCCAGACCGTCGCCGCGGAGGAGCAGCAGGCCGCGGCGAAGGTGGCCGAGGTCGAGGAGCTCCGCCGCCAGGCAGTCCGGGCCCGCGATGCCGTGCGTGCGCTGGTGACCGCCCGGCGACACGCGTCCATCACCGCGGCCCGGGTCGAGGCGCATGACCAGCGGCAGCTGGCCAGGCTCCGCCGGCGCGAGGAAGAGATCGGCAAGCAGCTCCTCGCGCTCGCGGCCAAGGCGCGCGACCACCGGGTCGCCCACACCGACGGGATGTTCGCAGCCCCGGTCCGCGGCACCTACATCACCTCGCCGTACGGCTGGCGGCTGCACCCCATCTACCACTACTGGGGCCTCCACGACGGCGATGACCTGCATGCGCCGTGCGGCACCCCGGAGCGAGCCGTCGGACCGGGCAAGGTCGTCTCGGAGTACTACTCCAGCGTCTGGGGCCACCGCCTCTACCTCGACCTCGGGAAGATCAACGGACACGGCTACACCGCGATCTACAACCACATCAGTCGCTACCGGGCGCCGTCGGTCAGGTCGTCGGTCGCGGCCAGACGGTGGCGTACGCCGGCACCACCGGATGGTCCACCGGGTGCCACCTGCACTTCACCATCCTGCGCGACGGCAAGGCCATCGACCCGGCGCCGCTGATCGGCCTCTGACGCTCGGGCCGGCCCTGCACCCGGCGTCCTCCCGGGCACCCGGACAGGCAAAGGAGTTGCTGCATCCTGCGAGAATGGTGGGATGCCGAAGGAGAAGGGGCGCAAACTGGTCGCGCAGAACAAGAAGGCGCGGCACGACTATCACATCGAAGACACCTACGAGGCCGGCATGGTCCTCCAGGGCACCGAGGTGAAGTCGCTGCGTGAGGGGAGGGCGTCGATCGTCGACGGCTTCGTCGACATCGAGCGCGGTGAGGCCTGGCTGCACGGCGTCCATATCCCCGAGTACCTCAACGGCACCTGGACCAACCACGCCGCACGCCGCAAGCGCAAGCTGCTCCTGCACAAGGCCGAGATCGAGAAGATCGACAAGCGGGTCTCGGAGAAGGGCCTCACCGTCATCCCGCTCTCGCTCTACTTCAACGACGGCCGAGCGAAGGTCGAGATCGGGGTGGCGCGAGGCAAGAAGACGTGGGACAAGCGGCAGGCGATCGCGGAGCGCACCGCCAAGCGAGAGACCGAGATCGCCGTCGGCCGCCGGCTCAAGGGCATGCGCGACTGAGGGGCCGGTGTGCCGAGCGACGAGCCGCCCGGGATGATAGCCAGGTGACCGCGCCAGCTGCCGAGCTCCGGGCCGACGCCGCCGCCTGCCGCAGCTGGTGGCAGCGGCATGACCTGCCCGGGCTGTTCGACGTGCACGTCCATTTCATGGCGCCGCCGATCCAGCGAGCGGTCTGGGACGTCTTCGCGATGGCCGAGCAGCACCCCAAGCTGGGCCGACCCTGGCCCATCCGCTACCTCGCTTCCGAGGAGGAGCGGATCGCGCTGCTGCGCGATTTCGGCGTCCGGCGCTTCTCGGCGCTGTCCTATGCCCACAAGCCCGGTGTGGCCGACTACCTCAACGACTGGTCACGGGAGTTCGCCGTACGCGTGCCGGAGGCGTTGTGGTCCGCGACCTTCTATCCCGAGGAGCGGGCGCCGGCGTACGTCGCCGACCTCCTCTCCGCGGGCGTCGACGTCTTCAAGGTCCATGTGCAGGTGGGCGAGTTCCTCCTCGACGACCCGCTGCTCGACCCGGTCTGGGGCCTCCTCGCCGAGGCCGGGACCCCGATCGTCGTGCACTGCGGCTCGGGGCCGATCGGCAACGAGTACACCGGCCCGGCGCCGCTGGCGCGCGTGCTCGCCCGGCACCCGAGGCTCGCGGTGATCGTCGCGCACCTCGGTGCGCCCGAGTACGCCGAGTTCCTCGATCTCGCTGGCCGCTACCCGCGGGTGCGTCTGGACACGACGATGGCGTTCACCGACTTCTTCGAGGACATCGACGCCTTCCCCCGCGAGCTGCTGCCGCGCCTGGTCGATCTCGGGGACCGAATCCTGCTCGGCTCCGACTTCCCCTCGATTCCCTACCCCTACGTCCACCAGCTGGAGTCCCTCGAGCGGCTCGATCTCGGGGAACAATGGCTGCGGGCGGTGTGTTGGGACAACTGCGTCGCGCTCTTCGGGGAAACCCGCTCGGTGAAGTGACCATCGCCGGGCTAGGATCTGGGACGCGTTGACAAATCAAGAGGGGCTGATCGGTTTCGACTTGGGACGTTGTTTCCAGGGGAAGCGGGTCGAGAAGCCAGCGTCATCTCGTTAACGATCGCTGGAAACCAATAACTGCCAACGCTAAGCGCAGTTCCTTCGCTCTCGCCGCCTGAGCGGTGATCGAAGCGCACACCAGGGCATCCGTCTCCGTCCCTGACGTGTGCGTCGACTAGGAGACTCACCCTCCCTCCCTCGTCAGTGGGGTTCGAGGGGACATCTAGCTGACTGAGCCCGTCGGTGACGTGTCTGTGCGAGCACCGGGGCCGAGAAAAGCGACAGCACAGACTGCACCCGGAGAAGACCTGGTTCGGCGCTCAAGGACCGGGGTTCGATTCCCCGCAGCTCCACTCGCCCACACCGACGTGGCACGCTTCGCGCGGTCCACGTCGGTGTGTCGTGGCGCGTCGCGGGTGTCCTTGCGCCTCGCCGCTCTCCGGCCGAGGTCACGCGTCGTCGGGCTCGCTGCTGTCGCGCCCGGCGATGAAGTCGATGAGCGCGGGCTCGGCGGACACCACCCGGTCGACCTCCTCGCCGGCGGTGCAGGTGCAGAGCGCGACGGTGAGCTCGCCGCGCCGGCGTCCGACGACGCGCCATACGCCGCCGGAGTCCTCCCAGCGTCGTACGACGTCGACCACGCTCCGCCGCTCGTCCATCGGCTCCTCGTCCCTGCGTCTCGTCCCTGCGTCTCGTCCCTGCGTCTCGTCCCTGCGTCGGCGCGTCCCACCCGCACGCCCCCGACCGCGTCTACTGTGCGTCCATGGTGCCTCCTGCCAGAAGCCTCGCGACACTCTCCACCGTCGTCACCCTGGTGCTGGGCGCAGTCGCGGGCGGAGCAGGGGCCGCCGAGGCCGCGGGCGCGCCCAGCACCCTCTCGCTCACCGCCACCGCGGCCTACGCCGGCGACGCATCGACCGTGACGGTCACCCTGACCTCCGGCGGCGCCCCGCTGCCGGGCGCCTCGGTGCGGCTCACGCGCCGCGCGGGTGACGGCTGGCGTACCGTCGGCCAGCTCCTCACCGGTGCCGACGGCCGTGCCACCGGCACGGTCACGCTGTGGAAGCAGCCGGCCGACAACCTGGTCCGCGCGTCGTACGCCGGCGACGCGGTCCACGCCGGCGCCACGGCCTCGAGGACCGCCCCGCTGCGCAAGCGGGTCGGCGTCGTGACACTCAGCGTGCCGCGGAAGGTCGTGGATGAGCGCTCTGCTCGGCTCACCGTGCACTGGCACACCGCACGTGGCGTACCGGTCTCCGGCGCCGTCGGGATCGAGCGTCGCTACGCCGGAGGCGTGTGGCGGCACGTCCGCGACGTGCGTACCAACGCCAATGGGACGGGTTCGTTCCTCGTCCGGCCGCGGGTCGACACCTGGTGGCGAGCACGGGCCGTCGCCAGCTGGGTGGCCAGCGACCTCAGCCCGCAGCACAAGCTCGACAACGTGCCTCCGGGCAAGCCGGTGCGGCTGCCGAGGAAGGCTCCGCGGCCACGCCGGCACCTGCCGCCCCAGCCGCCCGCGGTCGGCGCCGGCGCCCACCCGGTCATCACGCGCATCCCGACCTGGGTGTGGAAGCAGATGGTCGGCGTCTCCTGGCATCGCGGTTGTCCGGTCGGGCGCGCCGGGCTGCGGTTGCTGCGGATCAACTACTGGGACTACGCCGGCTACCGCCGGCGCGGCCAGCTCGTCGCCGCCGCGGGCGCGATCCGGCAGATGGCGGGCGCGCTGTCGGAGATGTACCGTCGCCGCTTCCCGATCCGGTCGATGTACCGCGTCGACCGGTTCGGCTGGTCCGCGCGCTCACGAGGTGGCAACGACTACGCCTCGATGGCGGCCGGCAACAGCTACGCGTTCAACTGTCGCGACGTCACCGGCCGGCCCGGCGTCCTCTCGCCGCATGCCTACGGCCGATCGCTCGACCTCAACACCTGGGAGAACCCCTACCGCTCGGCCCAGGGCATCGTGCCGGACCGGTGGTGGCAGTTCCACTCCCATCCGCGGGTGGCGTGGCGAAGCGCGAGGCACCCGGTGGTGCGGATCATGGCCCGCCACGGGTTGCGTTGGACCTACGGACTCGGCGACACCCAGCACTTCGACGCCGCCGTCCGCGGCCGGGTGATCGTCGTGCCCGGCTGCGCCGAGCAGGCCTGTGACTAGTCTGCAGGTGTGAGGGACTGCGTCTTCTGCGACATCGTCACCGGCCGTACGCCGGCTCAGCGCGTCCTCGAGGACGAGCGCTTCCTCGCCTTCTTGGACCGTCGCCCGGTGCAGAAGGGTCACGTCCTGCTCGTGCCCAAGGAGCATGTCGTGACCCTGCCCGACCTTCCCGAGGAGCTCCGCGACGGCTTCCTCGCCCACGCCCAGCGGCTCGCTGCCGCCGTCGTCGACGGCCTGGGCGCCCAGGGCAGCTTCGTGGCGGTCAACAACGTGGTGAGCCAGTCGGTCCCGCACCTGCACATGCACGTCGTACCTCGCACCCGCGGCGACGGCCTGAAGGGCTTCTTCTGGCCACGCCACGCCTACCAGGACGGCGAGATGGAGGGGTACGCCGAACGGCTGCGGGCCGCACTACAGTGACGGCGTCCGCCAACACGAACACACAGGAGAGCCTCATGGGTCGTTTCGACGGTCGCGTCGCAGTCATCACCGGTGCCGCTCGAGGGATCGGGTTCGGCGTCGCCACCCGGTTCGCACAGGAGGGTGCCTCGGTGGCAGTCGTGGACCTCGATGAGCAGACGGCCGCCGAGGCGGCGGCCAAGCTCCCGGTCCTCGACGGTGCCAAGGCGATCGGCATCGGCGCCAACGTCGCTCAGTCGGCGGACGCCGAGGCCGCCATCGAGCGCACCGTCGCCGAGCTCGGCGGCATCCACGTCCTGATGAACAACGCCGGCATCATCCGCGACAACATGCTCTTCAAGATGACCGAGGAGGACTGGGACCTCGTCATGGGCGTCCACCTCAAGGGCCACTTCCTGATGAGCAAGGCCGCGCAGGCGCACTTCGTGAAGCAGAAGTACGGCAAGATCGTCAATGTCTCCAGCACCTCCGCGCTCGGCAACCGCGGCCAGGCCAACTACTCCGCCGCGAAGATGGGCATCCAGGGCTTCACCCGCACGCTCGCCATCGAGTTGGGTCCGTTCGGCATCAACGTCAACGCGGTCGCGCCGGGGTTCATCGTCACCGACATGACCGACGCCACCGCCGCACGCGTGGGCATGGACCCGGAGGCGTTCCGCGCCGCGGCGGCCGAGCACAACCCGGTCCGCCGGGTGGGCCAGCCCGACGACATCGCCGCCGCCGCGACGTTCCTCGCGAGCGACGAGGCGTCCTACATCACCGGCCAGGTGCTCTACGTCGACGGCGGCGCCACGCTCGTCTGAGCACCGACGGCCCCGGAGTCGGATCCACCGACCCGGTCGCCTACGCTGCGGGGCGCGCCCGGCTCCGGGCGCGCCTCCCGCGTTCTGGGCCCGATCCGTCGGACACTGAGCCGGAAAGACGAGTGATCCTGATGACTTTGCCGATGTTTGGAGTTCCCGTGCGACTGTCTCGCGCCATCGTCCCGCTAGTGGTTGCCAGCCTCTCGCTGACCGCCTGCGGAGGCTCGGACGACAAGAAGTCCGACGACTCGAGCCCGCAGAAGGTGGCCTCGGGCACCACCCTCGACTCGACCTGGCCCCTCACCGGACTGAAGGTGACCGGCGACCAGTCCGCGGCCCAGCGCCACCCGGTCTACATCGCGAAGATCGACAACACCGAGGCGAGCAACCCGCAGTACGGCCTGGGCAGCGCCGACATGGTGACCCAGGAGCTCGTCGAGGGCGGGATCACCCGTCTTGCGGTGTTCTTCTACTCCCGCCTGCCCCACAAGGTCGGCCCCATCCGGTCGATGCGCCTGACCGACATCGGCGTCGCGAAGCCGCTCGGCGCCCGGCTGGTGACCTCCGGCGCCGCGCCCGTCACGCTCAACGGTCTGAAGAAGGCCGGGGTGAAGTTCATCGACATGAGCAACCCCAACGTCCGGCGTATCCCCGACGGCAGCCACGACTCGCTGCACAGCGTGAAGGCCGACCTCAGCAAGCTGGGCGCCTCCGCCGGACAGAAGACCGCCACGCGTCCCCACGACTTCTTCCAGTGGGGGACCGACGCCGACTTCAAGGGCACCGTGCCTGCGAAGACGGTCACCACCAAGATCGGCAACGCCCCCGGCAGCGACGACATCTGGAAGTTCACCGGCGGCAAGTACGTCCTCCAGGACGGCTACATGGATCCCAAGAGCGTCTTCAAGCCCGACACGGTGATCGCGCTGACGGTCAAGACCACCATCGCCCCCTACCGCGACCCGGCCGGCAACCCGGTCCCGGTCAGCCACTTCGAGGGCAAGGGCAAGGGCGTCATCTTCCACGACGGCAAGGCGCTGCGGGTGCGCTGGTCGAAGAAGGGCGTCAAGGGGCTGCCGACCTTCACCACCCCAGCCGGTCAGACGGTGAAGGTGCCGGCCGGTCATGTCTGGCTGGCCCTGGTCCCCAAGGGCGGTCAGTCGGTCTCCTCCGGCGCGATCACCTGGACCAAGAGGTGACCTGCAGCTGAGCCCAGCGAAGGTCCCGGCGTGTCGCGCCGGGACCTTCGTCGTTGTCGCCGGTGCACGCCATCCGATGCGCCCCGGCGGTCTCAGCCCTGGCGCAACTCGCCGAGCACGTCGTCATCGAGGGAGATGCCGCGCTCGGCGAGTGACTGGACGCCGGCCAGGATGAAGGCGACGGCAGCCTCCACGCGCTGGGCGGCCGCCTCCGGGTCAGCGGCACTCGAGACCGACTCGCCGGCCGAGGCGAGCGCGCCGAAGAAGATCTGGGCGAAGGTCCCGACCATCTCCTCGCCGACCTTCTGACCGCTGGCGGTCAGCACGGTGCGGACGATGTCCTGAACCACCGCGAACGCCGAACGCTCCTCCTGCTCGCGATAGCGCTCGTATCCGAGCACGGCGGGGCCGTCCTGGATGACGATCCTGCGGTAGGGCGCCTCCTGGACCAGCGCGAGGAAGGAGCGCAACCCGGTCAGTGCCTTGTCCCAGGGGTCCTTGACGCCCTTGATCGCCTCCTGGATCCGTTTCGCCGTCGAGGACTCGACCTTCTCGAAGACCGCCTCGAAGAGCGCCTGCTTGCCGCTGAAGTGGTGATAGAGCGCGCCCTTGGTGACGTCGGCGCCGGCGACGATCGCGTCGAGGGAGGTGTTGGCGTAGCCGTGCTCGGTGAAGAGCTGCTCGGCCACCTCGACCAGCGTCCGCTTCGTCGACGCGGAGAACTGCTGGCGCTTGGTCACTCCGGGGACGCTCGGCAGGGGAGGCACCTTGGGCACGAGCTTGCTCACAGTCGGCTTCGGCACTCCGCCACTGTAGTCGGGAGCATGCGCGGGGCGTGGCCGGGATCACCCCGTGTCAGGTTTGGCGTACCGACAGTATGGCCGTACCGTGGGTACGTACTCGCGGTATGTGAGTCTTCGACAAGGGGGCCAACCATGACCTGGACGACCTACCACAAGCGCGGAGAGATCCTCCGCACCGTGATGACCGTCGCCAACGAACGTTGCGACGGCCTGCTGCCGATGGATCTCGATGGAGTCACGGAGAAGTTCGAGGACCAGCTCGAGCTCCTCGGCGCCCTGCAGCTCAAGTGGCACACCCGGCTCGCCGGCCGCATCGAGCAGGAGCTCGCCGATCAGCCGATGGACCTGGAGTCCGCGGTCGTTCGAGCCTGGCATCACACCGCGGGCGAGATGCCCGGAGTGCGTGCCATCATCGACACCTACCTCGACCAGCCGCTGGATGAGCGGATGGCGACGATGATGGCGAAGGCGCGCGCGAAGGAGCGCGTGCTGCTTGCCGTGATGGCCGGCAAGGCGGCCTACGCCGACACCCGCGCCGCCGCGGTCGGTGCCGCCATCGAGGAGCGGGCCCGCGCGTCGTACGTGCCGATCCCGACCGACCACCGCGCCCCGACTCTTCTCGACCGGATCAAGGCCGCGCTGGCGGCCTGAGCGCCCGGGTCCGGGCCTCCCGAACCGTCGGGTCGTCGTGCATCTGCGACACTGGCGGTATGACCGAGGTCCGCGCCGGCATGCTCTTGGTGGCCAGCCCGGAGCTGCGTGACCCGAACTTCGTCGACACCGTCGTCCTCCTCCTCGACGTCGAAGAGGACGGCGTGCTCGGTGTCGTCCTCAACCGTCCCTCGCCGGTCCCGGTGGTCGACGTCCTCGGTCCGTGGGCCGGGGCGGTCGCGGCGCCCGACGTGGTCTTCCAGGGCGGCCCGGTCAGTCCCGAGGCAGCCTTGGCCGTCGCCCGGCTGACCGACCCCCGCGACGCTCCCGTCGGCTTCCGGCCCGTCGACGGCAGTGACCGGCTCGGCTTGCTCGACCTGGACACGCCGCCCGAGCTCGTCGAGGGCAGCCTCAGCGGGCTGCGCATCTTCGCCGGGTACGCCGGTTGGAGCGCTGGCCAGCTGGCGGGGGAGATCGGTGCCGGGGACTGGTACGTCGTCGAGGCGGAGAGCGCCGACGTGTTCCGTGGAGAGGTCGGCGGCCTGTGGCGCGACGTGCTGCGCCGCCAGCGCGGGAACCTCGCCTGGCACTCCACCCGCCCGGCCGACCCGGATCTCAACTGAGTCCTGATCGGGGAGAACGCGTAGGCTTCACTCCATGGCGTTCTGGGGATTCGGTACCAAGACCGCGGTCGAGGAGGACGTCCGCTCCGAGGTGACCAGCGAGGAGCGCACGGTCCCGACCGACGAGGGCGACCACGACCGCTTCTCCCACTACGTGGAGAAGGACAAGTTGACCGAGGCGATGGTGATGGGCACTCCGGTCGTGGCGCTCTGCGGCAAGGTCTGGGTCCCCAGCCGTGACGGAACGAAGTTCCCGGTGTGCCCGGAGTGCAAGGAGATCTGGGAGACCCTCCGCGACGACTCCGGCGACGACTCCGGCGACGAGGACGGCGAGTGAGCCCGCGGGAGCTGCTGCGCATGCGCTGGCGCGAGGGCCTCGCGTGACCGGGCGGCATGAGGCCGCCCCCACGCCCACGCCGACGGAGGCGCTGACCCCCGCCTGGCCCAACCGCGCTGCCTGGGGGACGGCGACGAAGCTGCGCGCCTGGCAGCAGGCGGCGATGACGCGCTACTTCGACCGACTCCCGCGCGACTTCCTCGCCGTCGCGACGCCGGGTGCCGGCAAGACGACCTTCGCCCTGTCGGTGGCCGCTGAGCTGCTCGGGCGGCGCATGGTCGACCGGGTCACCGTGGTCGCGCCGACCGAGCACCTCAAGCTGCAGTGGGCCGAGGCGGCGGCGCGTGCCGGTATCCCGATCGACCCGAACTACTCCGCCGGGCAGGGCAAGACGTCCGGGGAGTTCCTCGGCATCGCGGTGACCTACGCCGGGGTCGCGGTCAACCCGCTTGCGATGCGGATCCGCACCGAGCGCTTCCGGACACTGGTCATCCTCGACGAGGTACACCATGCCGGTGACGCGCTGTCGTGGGGCGAGGGCGTCCGGGAGGCGTTCGAGCCGGCCGCCCGACGGCTCGCGTTGACCGGTACGCCGTTCCGCTCCGACACCAACCCGATCCCGTTCGTGACCTATGCGCCGGGCGAGGACGGCGTACCGCGCTCGGTCGCCGACTACACCTACGGGTACGCCGAGGCGCTGCGCGACCACGTCGTTCGGCCGGTGCTGTTCATGGCCTACTCCGGGCAGATGACCTGGCGCACCCGTGCGGGCGACGAGATCGCCGCCCACCTCGGGGAGCCGCTCACCAAGGATCTCACCGCGCAGGCGCTGCGGACCGCGCTGGACCCGCAGGGCTCCTGGATCCCGTCGGTGCTGCAGGCCGCCGACCGGCGGCTCTCGGAGGTGCGACGCCACGTCCCCGACGCCGGGGGACTGGTGATCGCGAGCGACCAGGACTCGGCCCGCGCCTACGCCAAGACGTTGCGTGCGATCACCGGTGAGTCGCCGACCGTGGTCCTCTCCGACGAGAAGGCCGCCTCGAAGAAGATCCAGCGCTTCTCCGAGGACGACAGTCGCTGGATGGTCGCCGTACGCATGGTGTCGGAGGGCGTCGACGTGCCCCGGCTCGCGGTGGGCGTCTACGCCACCACCACCTCGACCCCGCTCTTCTTCGCCCAGGCGGTCGGACGTTTCGTACGCGCTCGGACACGCGGCGAGACCGCCTCGGTCTTCTTGCCGTCGGTCCCGATGCTGCTCGGCTTCGCCTCCGAGCTCGAGGTCGCCCGTGACCATGTGCTCGGCAGGAAGGTCCAGGACGAGGACGACATCTTCGCCGCCGAGGATGCGCTCATCGCCCAGGCGAACCAGGCCGAGTCGGCTGCCGACGCCGAGGAGCTCGGTCCGTGGGAGGCGCTCGGTTCGGAGGCCCGGTTCGATCGGGTGCTCTTCGACGGCGGCGAGTTCGGCCACGCGGGGGAGGTGCACGTCGGGTCGGAGGAGGAGATGGACTT
>Ga0164242_10005130_pt1 | contig 14603 bp, 15 predicted proteins | sample OricomgcompostMG_FD_108783 | JGI IMG/M metagenome (GOLD analysis project Ga0164242, IMG submission 108783) | Miracle-Growth compost microbial communities from Emeryville, California, USA - Original compost - Miracle growth compost (MG) ... | reverse complement strand
GCGGGCAAGGACGGCAAGGAGCTCGAGAACTCCCTGAAGCTGTTGCAGAAGGCGGACGAGGTCGAGCCGGCAGTATTCAAATTCGACAACGTCGAGGACTTCCAGCGCGCCGCCAACGCACCGCATCCGAACGTGACGTACGAGTTCGACGGGATCCGCTACACGACCGACGGTGAGGGTCGACCGATCAAGGTGACCGGCACCCCACTGAAGAAGAAGGGGATCAGTGACCCCAAGCTGCGGCGCACCATCGGCAACGGCCCCGATGCCGAAGACACCGATGTCGGATTCCATTTGTTCGCCGAGTCCTTCGGCGGGCCCACCAACAAACTCAACGTGGTGCCCGGCAACGGCAAGGTCACCGAGGAGAACTTCGCCGAGTTCAAGAACCTGAACACCTCCGACTACGCCCGGATGGAGCGGCAGGTCCGTCACGCCCTCGAGGATCCGACCGTCAAGGATCTCAATCTGACCATTGAGCCGGTCTATGTCAAGTCAGGAACCAGACCGGCCAGTTTTACGGCGACCCTCAGAATCGACGGTGAGGAACATTTCTTCGAATTTGAAAATTCTGCAGTACGACGATGACACCTTCAACCTAGGACGCGCCAATGCCCGATGTGACAATCCCAGATTCCATCATCAACCAATTCATCCGGCACTCTCCCGAGTGGTGGATAAAATTGGGTGTGATGCGCGGACGCATGCAGGGAGAGTCGATCGTTGGACATGGGATCGACACCATCGCCATCTGGAATGCCCCAGCAATCGAAATCGCATCCAGGAAGATTCTTCCAGCACAGATCGAGTACGAGTATGTCAAGCCGTTCTTGGCGACTCTTCCTGACGATTGGAGTCGCCTCGAGATCTTCATCTCGATAGACGGAACCGTGACGGCCGAACTGACGCAAGGAAAACTCCCCCCGGCGAATTACACCGAGCGCGACCCATTTCAGGATGCCCTTCGGGGTCAGGAAGTACAGCTCACCGACCTCGCACATCATGCGTACGGAGACCACCAGCAAACTCAATAGGAGCGGAAGAACACCCATGGTTCACCTCGACATCCCGCACAACATTGTTGCCCAATTCCGGGAGCACGCCCCGAACGGATGGGTTCGCATTGGCGTGATGCGCGAGCATATGCAGGGCGTCGATATCGTCGAGAATGGCATCGACATTGTCGCCGTGTGGACACCCGCCAGCTTCGACCCACGGACTACCTCACCGATGACGCATTCTTCGGAGCTTTCGACACGCAAGCGAAGGAGCTCGAGGTACTAGGGAGAAAATTCTACGGAGAGTCATAAGAAACCCTCCCTTCACCGTAAGCCCCCCTCCGGCAGATTTCAGAAGGACCTCATGAAGCTGATCGAACTTCCGGCAGACTTCGCCACACCCTTCACATCGAACGCACCAGAGCAGTGGCTGGAGATTGCCGTTCTGTATGAGCGGCGCCAGGGTGAGAATTCCAACCCGATGATGAGCAGTATCAAATTGGTCGCCGCGCGAGATGGTGAAGATATTCAGACCACCTCGCTGGATGTGCCGGCGAAGGACTCCTACCTTGCCGGGCGAGCGCTCTGCGACCTACTCCCTTCCGAGTGGAGCGAATTCATCATGACGATCGATCGAACCGGGATGATTCGCGCGCACTACTCAGACGAACAGCTCAAGGCGATCGACTATGTCAGTGATCACCCCTTCCACGACTATTTCAAGGACAAGCGCGACCACCTCATCGAGCTTGAGCGACGAACCCGACATCGCGTCGCCGAGTCCTGTTCGTCCGTCATTCGCCGGAGAGATGGGTGACGTTGGGCATCATGCTGGGCGGCTGACACCGAGCGCGTGGGGGTCGTCGCAGCTGGCCCACGTCCCGCGCCGTCGATACCTGTCAGCTGTCGGCGTCATACAAATAGACTGCGCGTATGGCGAGCACGACGGGGCGACGACTGGAGCGTAGCGCCGACCAGTTGTCGACCGCCGCGATCGCACGCCTGGACGCCAGCTACGAGTGGTACCGGCGGCTGCCGGCCGACGAACGTTCCTGGGTCGGGCTGGTCGCCCAGGCCGGCATCGCAGCCTTCATCAGTTGGTACCGCGAACCGCGGAGCTCTCCCCCGATGCCGATCGACGTCTTCGCCACCGCTCCGCGCGAGCTGACCCGGACGATCGCATTGCAACAGACGCTGCAGATGGTGCGCACCGCCATCGACGTGGTGGAGGAGCACGTGCCCCAGCTCGCGGCCCCGGGTGAGGAGCATCAACTGCGCGAAGCGGTGCTTTCGTACTCGCGCGAGATCGCGTTTGCCGCGGCGCACGTCTACGCGCAGGCGGCTGAGTCCCGCGGTGCCTGGGACGCGCGGCTGGAGGCACTCGTGGTCGACGCGGTGTTGCGTGCGGAGGCCGACGACGAGCTCAGCTCGCGAGTCGCCGCACTCGGCTGGAACGACGTGCGAGGAGTGATCGTGATCGCCGGTGCAGCACCGCACGGACCGGGCACCGAAGCGCTGGATGCCTTGCGCCGCAACGCATCTCACGAAGGACTTGTCGCTCTCGCATCGGTGCAGCGCAACCTGTTGATCGCGATCCTCGGCGGCGTCGACGACGAACTGGCCGTCGCCGGCCGGTTCGAGCAGCTGTGGGGCGAGGGAGCCGTGGTGGTCGGCCCCCGCGTCCCGCACTTGTATGCCGCCGGCCGCAGCGCCCGTGCCGCGTTGTCCGGATTCTCCGCGGCAGCGGCCTGGCCGGATGCGCCGCGTCCGTGCCCGGCGAGCGAGCTGCTGCCCGAGCGCGCGCTCGCCGGGGACACCCGGGCCCGTCGGGCGCTCGTGGACAAGGTGACCCGGCCGCTGCGCGACCGCCCGGCACTGCGCGAGACGGTCCCGGCATACCTCGACAACGGCGGACTGGAGGCCACCTCGCGCGCGTTGTACGTGCACGCCAACACGGTGCGTTACCGGCTGGGCCGTATCGCCGAACTGACCGGGTACGACCTGACCGACACCCGTGACGCGTTCACGGTGCGTCTCGCGCTCGCCCTGTCCCGGCTGTGACCCGTCCGACCTCGACCGTAGTGATTTGGAGGTTTCCTCCAAATAAGCACCACAAGGTTCGTCGGATTCGGTGACGGCATCACGGCCCGGCATCCGCCACAGTGGAGGTGTGTTAGCGATCGTCTGCCCTGGACAGGGCTCGCAGACCCCAGGCTTCCTGACCCCGTGGATGGAGGTGCCCGGTTTCGCCGACCATCTGCAACACCTCTCCCAGGTCGCGGACGCCGACCTGGTGGCCCACGGCACCACCTCGGATGCCGAGACCATCAAGGACACCGCGGTCGCCCAGCCACTGATCGTCGCCGCCGGACTCGGCACGCTGGCCGCGCTCCTCGACGGGGCGCAAGTCCCGGCCGGCTCCGTTCTTGCGGGTCACTCGGTCGGTGAGATCACCGCCGCCGCAGCCTCGGGTGTGCTCGGCGAGGACGACGCGATGGGCTTGGTCTCCGAGCGCGGTCGGGGTATGGCGCGCGCCGCCGCCGTCACACCCACCGGAATGGCCGCGGTCCTCGGCGGTGTCGAGGACGAGGTCCTGGCGACGTTGGAGTCGCACGGCCTCACCCCGGCCAACCGCAACGGCGCAGGTCAGATCGTGGCCGCGGGCACGCTGGAACAGCTCGCGGCCCTGCAGGATGCGCCGCCCGCCAAGGCCCGCGTCATACCGCTGCAGGTGGCGGGGGCGTTCCACACCGAGCACATGGCACCGGCGGTGGACGCGCTGCGCACCTACGCGGCTGCGCTCACCGCGCACGACCCACGGGTGACGCTGCTGTCGAACAAGGACGGTGCCGCCGTGGCGCGCGGTGCCGAGGTCCTCGACCGTCTGGTCGCGCAGGTCGCCGGGCCGGTCCGCTGGGACGCGGCCATGCAGACGATGCTCGACCTCGGCGTGACCGGCCTGATCGAGCTGTGTCCGGCGGGCACGCTGGTCGGCCTGGCCAAGCGCGGCATGCGCGGCGTGGCGAGCGTCGCCGTCAAGACACCCGACGACCTCGACAAGGCACGCGAACTCATCCGCGAGCACGCCGGTGACGCCACTACCCGCCGCACATCCCAAGGGAGCTGATCCATGACCGTCCAGCCCAAGCACACCGGCACCCTGTCCGCGCCGTCCGGCGCGCGCTACTCCCGCATCGTGGGCGTCGGTGGTTACCGCCCCGAGCGCGTGATCACCAATGAGGAGGTCTGCACCTGGATCGACTCCTCCGATCAGTGGATCCGGGAGCGCTCGGGCATCGTGTCGCGCCGGTGGGCGCGGCCGGACGAGACGGTGATCGACATGGCCGAGGCGGCGGCACGGGAGGCGCTGGATGCAGCCGGCCTCGCCGGCGAGCAATTGAGCGCGGTCGTCGTCGCCACGGTCACCCACCCCTACCAGACCCCGGCGGCCGCTCCGGCGCTGGCGACCCGCCTGGGTGTCAACGGTGTTCCCGCCTTCGACATCTCGGCCGCATGCGCCGGTTACTGCCACGGCATCTCGCTCGCCAACGACATGGTGCGCGGCGGCAGCGCCGAGAACGTCCTGGTGGTCGGTGTGGAGAAGTTGTCGGCCTTCACCGACATCCACGACCGCGGCACGGCGTTCATCTTCGGCGACGGTGCCGGTGCCGCCATCGTCGGTCCGTCGGACCACCCGGCGATCGGCCCGACGGTGTGGGGCTCGGACGGCGAGAAATGGGAGGCCATCCAGCAGCGCGAGCCGTGGACCGACCTGCGCGAGCAGTGGCTCGAGGAGGCACAGGCGGGTAAGTCCGCCTCCCTCGACCCGGCCGAGACCTATGCAGGGACCTCGCTGACGATGGCCGGGCAGTCGGTCTTCCGCTGGGCCGTGTGGTCGATGGCACCGGTCGCCCAGCAGGCGATCGACGCCGCCGGCATCACCGCCGCCGATCTCGACGCGTTCATCCCGCACCAGGCCAACATGCGCATCATCGACGCGATGATCAAGCAGCTGAAACTGCCTGCGGACATCCCGGTCGCCCGCGACATCGCCGAGACCGGCAACACCTCTGCCGCATCGATCCCGCTGGCCACCGAGCGCATGCTGCGTGAGGGCGAGGCCCCGCACGGCGGCCTGGCGCTGCAGATCGGGTTCGGCGCCGGCCTGGCCTACGCGGCGCAGGTCATCGAGTTGCCCTGAGGGCACACCACGTCGCCCGACTCCCCCGCTTGGCTGCTGCGTTCGATACTTCGCGGAAACCCCGGCTAGAGTCGTGCAGGAACCTCCCGCGGCCCGGCGGGCAATCCGGGTCAGCCCGAAGGTGAACCCACCATCAGCAACGCATAAGGAGCACTGACATGGCGCAGAGCGAGCAGGAGATCCTGCAGGGCCTTGCCGACATCGTGAACGAAGAGACCGGCGTCGACGCGGCCGACGTGCAGCTCGACAAGTCCTTCACCGAGGACCTCGACATCGACTCGCTGTCCATGATGACGATCGTCGTCAACGCGGAGGAGAAGTTCGGCGTGCGCATCCCCGACGACGACGTCAAGAACCTCACCACCGTCGGCGACGCCGTCAAGTACATCCAGAACGCCCAGAACTGAACTGCCGCCTCGTCCCGCGGCCGCAGTTCACCTCTGGCTGTGCCCTCGCGGCCCTCGGCCGGTCATGACCGAGTGCCAGTCCTGCGGTGATCCGACGAGCCCAGCTCCTCGGGTCACCGCAGCGCCGAGGGCGTCATACCTCGTCCACCCCGCCTGAGGAGCCTGAAGATTCATGAGCGCAGACAAGCGCGTCGTCATCACCGGACTCGGCGCCACCACGCCGATCGGTGGCACGGCCCCGGAGACCTGGGAAGCACTGCTTGCCGGGGAGTCCGGCGCCAAGCCGTTGCCCCCGGAGTGGCTCGAGCGTTACGAGTTGCCCGTCACTTTCGCCGCGAGTCTCAAACAGGACCCGAGCGAGGTGCTGCCCAAGGTCGAGATCCGACGAGCCGACCCGTTCGCGCAGTACGCCATGATCGCGGCGCGCGAGGCATGGGCGGACGCCGGTGCCCCCGAGGTGGAGCCCGAGCGCCTGCTCGCCGCCGTCGGCACCGGCATCGGTGGCGTCCACACCCTCCTGGCGCAGTACGACGTGCTCAAGGAGAAGGGTCCGCGACGGGTCTACCCGCTGACCGTGCCGATGCTGATGCCCAACGCAGCCTCCGGCAACATCTCCCTGGAGTTCAAGGCCCGTGCGGGGGCCCACACCGCCGTCTCCGCGTGCGCGTCCGGCGCCGAGTCGATGGGGCTGGCGGCCGCCATGATCCGCGAAGGTCGTGCCGACGTGGCGATCGCCGGCGGCACGGAGGCCGCCATACACCCGCTGCCGATCGCCGGCTTCGCAGCGTCCCAGGCACTGTCCAGGCGCAACGACGACCCGCAGGGCGCCTCCCGGCCGTGGGCGGCCGATCGCGACGGCTTCCTGCTCGGTGAAGGTGCCGGCGTCGTCGTGCTGGAGTCCTACGAACACGCCGTGGCACGCGGCGCCAAGATCTACGCCGAGTTCGGCGGCTTGGGCATGTCGGCCGACGCCTACCACATCACCGCCGGCGATCCCGAAGGTGTCGGACAGGCACGCGCGATGAACGAAGCGATCGCCGAAGCCGGCCTGCAGCCGGCCGACATCGTTCACGTCAACGCACACGCGACCTCGACCCCGGTCGGTGACGCGGCCGAGATCATCTCGATCAAGCGGGCGTTCGGCGCAGCTGTCGACGGTGTGTGTCTGACCGGCACCAAGTCGATGACCGGCCACCTGCTGGGCGCCGCCGGTGCGATCGAAGCAGTCATCCTCGCGCAGACGCTGCACAACCGCGTGGTCCCGCAGACGATCAACACGACCGACGTCGATCCCCAGATCGATCTCGACCTGGTCATCGACGGTCACCGCAAGCTGCCCGACGGGGACCTGGCCGGCATGAGCAACGCGTTCGGGTTCGGCGGGCACAACATCGCGATCGTGATGAAGTCCGTCTGACCGTCCCACCACCTCCCCGTCAGTGACGGCTTCCTCGCCGAGTGACCCCGCATTCTCGCCGTCACTCGACGGGGAAGCCGTCACTCGTGTTTTCCGGCCCATCGAATACGGCGACGGGTCGACACAACCTTTTCCGCTTCCCGTGCGTGGAAGAGGTATGACGACAGGGGCGGCCCACTGATGCGGCGGCGGGACGACACCGCCTTCGTGCAATTCGTCGACGACCGGTCGACCCAACTGCTGCGGATGGCCTACCTGTTGAGCGGTGATCAACACCTGGCCGAGGAGCTCGTCCAGGAGACTCTCGAACGCGTCTATGTGCGCTGGAGCAGGTTGCACCAGGGCCAGGAGATGGCCTACGCCCGGCGGGTGCTGACCAATCTGCGCACCGACCGGTGGCGCCGGGTCCGGCGCGAGGTGGTCACCGACGCCCTGCCGGAGAGCGCCGCGCGACCCCACGACACCACAGCCGATCGCGACCTCCTGCTGCGTGCACTCGGGACACTCGCCGGCCGCGAGCGTGAGATCGTCGTGCTGCGCTACTACTGCGACCAGTCGGAGAGCTCGGTCGCGCAGTGCCTGGGCATCAGCCCGGGCACGGTCAAGAGCACCGCGTCTCGCGCACTGGCCAAGCTGCGCGCCCAGCTCGATCGTCCGGAGGTGACGCGATGAGCAACGGATCCAACACCCACGACGTGCGCACGCTGTTGGCGGACGCACAGTTCCCCGCGATGCAGATCGACAGCGCCGCTGTGCTCGACGGCGGCCGGCGACGGGTGCACCGGCGCAGAGCCCAGGTGATCGGGGTTGCGGTCGCCGCACTGCTCGTGCTGGCACCGAGCGGCTGGCTGGTGTCGCGCAGCGTCGACCGGTCCGGGCCGGTGCCCGCCGGGCGCACCGGCACGACGAAGCCGCTGACCACCGGCCTGTTCGCGAAGGACGGCGCCGTCGGCAACCTCGGCGGCGGCCGGGTGAGTCTCTATCCGACGACAAGCCGCGGCAGCAACGACAGCGGCCACCCGACCACCTACCAGGTGAGTGGCTCGCCGTCCGGGCTACGGGTGGCGCGGGTCGAGAAGGGGACCACTGTCGACCTGCACCGGACGGGAGGCGGACCCTCCGGCCTCTTTCAGTCGTCGGACGGAACACACGGGATCGTCGCAGTGCGGATTCCGTCGGACACCGTGCAGGTCAACCTGCTGACTGCGGGGGACGACAACTACGGCACCTCCGACTCGGTGGCCTCGACCCTGACGGACGGCACATCGGTCGCGCTGATCGAGACCGCCACGCGCTTGACGAGCCCGGTGGATGCCGTGATCTGGCGGGAAGCCACCGGCACCATCGGCGCGAGCACCGGCGAGCGGCCCGCTGTGCTGCGACAGGACGCAGCCACGATCTACTACTTCAGCGGGCTCGGCGCGCTGGGGATCGTCGGCCGGCACGGCGAAGGCCTGGTGCGGGCACGCGGCTATGTCGTGGGTGAGGGCGTGGCGAACAACGGCAACGTCGCGGACTTCATCGTTGCCGGCCTCTACCCACGCGGCGTGGCGGACGTGCGGTTGTCACCGGGCGTGCCGGGCGCGGTGGTGCGAGTGGCGCACCTTCCCGGCACCCGGTGGGACGTGGTGACCGCGCGATACCGGGCGGCGACCAAGGCAGCCACGCCGAAGATCGTCTCCAACTTCGGCACCTGGGATCCGAGCGCCGGAGACCCGCCCCGGACGGCGCCGGCGCGCTGAGCGATCAGGAGACGCGGTGCAGCCAGCGCACCGGCGCGCCCTCACCGGCATACCGGAACGGCTCGAGCTCCTGGTCCCACGCGGTGCCGAGGAGCTCAGCCATCTCTGCCCGGAACAACTCGGGGTCGCCCTTGCTGGCCACCAGCGCCGCGCGCAACCGGTCCTCGCTGACGACCACGTCCCCCGACGCAGCGGTCCAGGCGTGGTGTATGCCGAGCGACGGCGTGTGGGACCACCGCGAGCCGTCGCAACCGGGACTGGGCTCCTCGGTGACCTCGTAGCGGACGTCGACCCAGCCCCGCAGCGTGCTGGCGAGTTTGGCCCCGGTGCCGGGCTCACCCATCCAGGACAGCTCGGTGCGGACGGTGCCGGGCGCGACCGGCTGCTTGATCCACTCGATGGGCGCAGCCGCGCCGAGCACGCTCTCCAGCGCCCAACCGATGTGTGGGCAGAGCGCAGCCGGGGTGGAGTGCACGAACACCACCCCGCGGGTCACGGCACGCGCATTAGCGGCAGACATCCGGGCCTCCTGACAACGTTGCGAGGGACGTCTTCCCCAACGACCTCGCGAAATGGTGGTCCGGCGTCGATGCCGTGCGACACGAGCCTTGTGCGGTTGTGAGCCCTATTGTGCCCCATGCGTCACAACAGCACCAGCCACCGTCGGATCGGCCGGCTCAGGGCGCCGAGTCCGGCGTTGCGGCGCTCAGCTGATATGCCTGGGTGGGCGTCATCGGCAGGCCGTTGACGATGACCGTCCGCTGCGTGCTCACCTGTGCGCAGCCGATGGCCGAGGTGACCGTCGTCGCATAGTCGCGACCCGCCGTCGTCGCGTCGTCGGCCGGCGTACCGCCGGCTCGGGGGCCCGCAGACCTGGTGGCGCTCGCCGTCCGCCTCCTCGCCGGCGAGCTCGAGGTCGCTCCCACTCGCCCCGCGGTGAGGCTGGTGTCGGAGGCGACCTTGTCGAAGAGAGCGCGCGCGTTCGAGGCGGGCACGACGACGTTCGGGTTGGCCGGGTCCGGTGCCGTCGGCATCGTGACGAAGCTCGTGCGGGACCCGGGCACCTGGTTCAGCTGGTAGGCGAGCCAGGTCAGTGACTTCACGCTGCCCAGTCCGGGGTCGACCGTCACCGCGGAGGTCGCGGCGTCGGCCAGTTTGAGGACCTTGACCGGGTTGGCGAGCGTGGAGGCACTCTCCATGTTCCGCAACATCGAGGCCAGGAAGATGTGCTGGGAGACGGTGCGGCCGATATCGCTGCCGTCACCGAATCCGTGGCGGGTTCGCAGGAACTCCAGGGCAGCCGCTCCTTGCAGTGTGTGGGTTCCCTTGGCCAACTTCAGGTGCGAATAGGGGTCGTAGACATCGCGATCCACGCACACCGAGACTCCCCCGACGGCGTCGGACATCGTCACCACGCCCTGGAAGTCGATGACCAGGAAGTGGTCGATCGCGATGCCGGTCAGCTGGTGGACCGCCGTCGCCGTGCAGTCCGGACCGTACTCGAGGGTGCTGTTGATCCGGGCCGTGTGCTTGCTCTGCACCGCGCCCGTTGCGCCGTCGGTGCAGGACGGCACGGTCATCATCGTGTCCCGCGGAATGCTGAGGACCGTCGCGTTCGAGCGATCCGCCGAGATGTGCACGACCATCAGCACATCGGCGTTGGCGGCCTCGGACGTCGCCTTCGTCGACGTGGCGTCAGCGATCGAGCAGTCCCCGCCGAGCTTGCAGTCCCGGCTGCTGCCGCGCGTGTCCGAGCCGATGACCAGCAGGTTGATCGGTGTGCGCCCGGCCGCGTCCGTGGTCTCGCGCCCGTGTGTGGTGAACGCCGCGGTGTGCAGATTCGCATTCAGATGCACATAGAGCAGGACCCCACTGCACACGAGCACCAGAAGCAGCGCCAAGGCGCTGCCGGCGGCGCGCCGGCGCCATACCGGTCTCCCGGTCATACCCGATTCCTTGCGCCCCGAACGGCAGGCATCGCTGTCGTCGGGGGCTCGCCGCGCTCCCGCATGGCCAGACGCTAAGTGCCGAACCCGCACGTTCGTCGTGCGTCTCCTGTGCGTATGCCGGGCGCGTGAGTAACAGCCCGGTCACGATGTTGGATTCCGGCGCGCAATCGGTGCCGAATGTGGTGCGAATCACCCGGAAACCGGATATGTTGCCGTTCGCAACATATTCAGCGAACAGCGGCTCGAGCCCGTGGACCGGCCCCTCGAGTTGATCGGAAAGGTGGAACCATGCGCAAAGGTGCGCTCAGCACGGCCTGTGCAGTGGCGGGCATCATCGCTCTGGCCGGCTGTGGAAGCAGCAGCAGCGGGGGCGGCTCCGGCAGTGGCGGCTCCAGCAACGGCGCCAGCGCGCCGGCAGCAACCGGCGGATCGGCCGCAACCGGCGGATCCTCCAGTGCCGCGGCCGGCGGTGCGATCGACGGCAAGGGTGCCAAGGTCGGCATCATCCTGCCCGACCGCCAGTCCTCGAACCGGTGGATCTCCTCCGACCCGGACGCGTTGAAGGCGCGGTGCAAGACCGACAACCTGGACTGTGACATCCAGAACGCCAACAACTCGGCACAGCAGATGACCACGATCGCCACCAAGATGATGAACGACGGTGTCAAGGTGCTCGCGCTGGTCAACCTCGACTCCGCCTCGGCGGCACAGATCGAGAAGACCGCCAAGTCCAAGGGCATCTACACCATCGACTACGACCGGCTCACCCTGGGCGGATCGGCGAGCCTGTACGTCTCGTTCGACAACGTCAAGGTCGGCGAGTTGCAGGGCAAGACCCTCACCCAGTGCTCGCAGGTGAAGGGCAAGTCGTCGGTCAAGTACGTCGACCTCAACGGCTCCCAGACCGACAACAACGCGACGCTGTTCAAGCAGGGCTACGACTCGGTGCTCAAGAAGCAGAAGGGCTGGACCAAGCTGGCCGACCAGTCGGTCCCCGACTGGGACAACCAGAAGGCCGGCATCATCTTCACCTCGATGCTGCAGAAGAACCCGAAGTTGAACGCTGTCATGGTTGCCAACGACGGTATGGCGGGTTCGGTCATCACCGCGCTGAAGAAGCAGGGCCTGGCGGGCAAGGTGGCCGTCTCCGGACAGGACGCCACGGTCGAGGGCCTGCAGCGGATCATGGACGGCACCCAGTGCTTCACGATCTACAAGCCGTCGAAGCTGGAGGCCTTCCCGGCTGTCGACGCTGCGGCGCAGCTGGCCACCGGTCAGGCGCCGAAGGTCACCCAGCACATCAAGGACACCCAGACCGGCCGCATGGTTCCGGCGATCCTGGCTACCCCGATCGCCGTCACCAAGGCCAACGTCGCGCAGCCGATCAACGACGGTTACACGCCGAAGTCGACGACCTGCAAGGGTGCCTACGCCGCCAAGTGCACGGCGGCGGGGGTCAAGTGAGCAACGCCGACTGCTGAAGCTGAGTGAAGGGGCCGGGCGGATCGACCGGCCGGCCCCTTCCGCTGCGTCAAGGGAGATTCATGTCTGATCAGCCGATCCTGGAACTGCACGGGATCAACAAGAGTTTCGGCGCGGTACACGTGCTACGCGACGTCGACTTCTCGGCGTACGCGGGCAAGGTCACCGCGCTCGTCGGCGACAACGGAGCCGGCAAGTCCACCCTGGTGAAGTGCATCGGTGGCACGTACACCATCGATTCCGGGACCTATGCCTTCGAGGGCCGACCCCAGCACGTCTCCGACCCACGCGATGCGTCTGCGCTCGGTGTCGAGATCGTCTACCAGGACCTGGCGTTGTGCGAGAACCTCGACGTCGTCCAGAACATGTTCCTCGGGCGTGAGCGCCTGCGCGGCATGGTGCTCGACGAGGAATCGATGGAGATCGCGGCGTCCGAGACACTGACGTCCTTGTCGGTGCGCACGCTGAACTCGGTGCGCCAGCGCGTGTCGAGCCTGTCCGGTGGACAGCGGCAGACCGTGGCGATCGCCAAGGCCGCGTTGTGGAAGTCGAAGGTCGTCATACTCGACGAGCCCACCGCCGCACTCGGCGTCGCACAGACCGCCCAGGTGCTCGACCTGGTGCGGCGGCTCGCCGACCAGGGGACCGCTGTCATCCTCATCTCGCACAACATGCTCGATGTCCTCCAGGTGGCCGACACGATCTCGGTCCTCTACCTGGGCCGGCTCGCCGCCACCGTGAACCGGGCCGACGTCAACCAGACGCAGGTGGTCGAACTGATCACCACCGGCCGCAGCGGTGACCTCGGCATCCAGCCCACCGCGATGCCCTCCGGAGCCTCAGCATGAGAACCGAACACTTCACGAGAGCCCCGATTCCGCTCCCCCGACCACTTGGCGAGGACCAGTCATGACGCCTCATCTGAGCAAGACCGCGACCGCCGCCGAGGTCGACGCAGCCGCGGACGAGACCGCAGCCGCCGCGACGACCATCCCCTCCAGCGGGAACATCGGCGCCTACCTGCACAACTACTGGCAGCGCATCCGCGGCGGCGACATGGGTTCGTTGCCCGCCGTGGCCGCGTTGATCGTGCTGTTCCTGATCTTCTCGTTCGTCGAGGACGGCTTCTTCTCCAAGAGCAACTTCGCCAGTCTGATCACGCAGGCAGCTCCGGGCATCCTGCTGGCGATGGGTCTGGTGTTCGCCCTGCTGCTGGCCGAGATCGACCTGTCGGCCGGCACCGCGTCCGGCGTGAGCGGCGCGGTCACCGCCGTGCTGCTGATGAAGAGCTGGCCGTGGCCGTTGGCCGTGCTGGTCGCACTGCTCGTGAGCGCGGTGATCGGCCTGCTGATCGGCTGGATGCGCACGTTCTTGCGCGTGCCCTCGTTCGTCTCGACCTTGGCGCTGTTCCTCGGTCTGCAGGGCGTGGTGCAGATCGTGGTCAACAGCGCCAACACGCAGGGGAACCTGTCGTTGAACAGCGACACGCTGGTGGCCCTCGAGAACGGCAACATGCCGCAGTGGGCGGGCTGGGTGATGGCCATCCTGGTCATCGCCGGTTACGCGGCGCAGAAGCTGCTCGCCGTCAACGCGCGACGTCGCAAGAACCTACCGACGGAGCCCGTGCTGATCACGGCCCTGAAGGTCGGCGGCATCGCCTTGGCCTCGGTGATCTTCACGGTCGTGCTCAACCTCAACCGGTCCCCCAACGCCGGCGGCGGCACCAAGATCGTGGAGAAGGACGGCCAGCTGGTCTCGGTCAAGGTTTCCGGCGCCTATCTCGGCGGTGTGCCGTGGGTCGTTCCGGTGATCCTGGTGCTGGTCGTGGTCCTCGGCTTCATGCTCAACCGCACGCGGTACGGCCGCCACATCTACGCCGTCGGTGGCAGCGACGAAGCGGCCCGCCGGGCCGGCATCCAGGTCAACAACGTGCGGATCTCGGTCTTCGTCATCTGCTCGGTGCTGGCCGGTGTGTCCGGCGTCGTGCTCGCGTCACAGACCGCGGTGAACGCCTCCCAGGGCGGCGGCAACACCTTGCTGTTGGCAGTGGGCGCAGCAGTCGTCGGTGGCACCAGTCTCTTCGGTGGCAAGGGCAAGATCACCGACGCCGTCGTCGGCGGTGCCGTGGTGGCCGTGATCATCAACGGTATGGCCGACCTGTTGCAGGGCAAGAACAACTCCGCCTGGCAGTGGATCGTCACCGGCCTGGTGCTCCTGCTCGCTGCGACCGTCGACGCCGTCTCGCGACGCCGTGCCGGCGCGTCCGGGCTGGGCTGATGCGACTCGTGCCTCGCACCAGCCCAGCGGTGCCGACCGCCGCCCTCCGGCCGGCCTGCTGATGCCGCCGGGCGCTCGGTCCGCGGCGCGCCCTGAGCAGATCCGCCGGCACAACCTGTCGGTCGTGCTG
>Ga0164242_10005129_pt1 | contig 14603 bp, 11 predicted proteins | sample OricomgcompostMG_FD_108783 | JGI IMG/M metagenome (GOLD analysis project Ga0164242, IMG submission 108783) | Miracle-Growth compost microbial communities from Emeryville, California, USA - Original compost - Miracle growth compost (MG) ... | reverse complement strand
CGCGGGATTCGCGACGGCGACTGGGTCGGCATCGAATCGCGCGCCGGGCATACGGTGCTGCGTGCGAAGGTCAGCACGCGGATGCAGCCGGGCGTCGTGTACACGACGTTCCACTTCCCCGAATCGGGCGCGAACGTGATCACGACCGAGGCGTCCGACTGGGCGACCAACTGTCCGGAGTACAAGGTGACGGCGGTCGAGGTGAGCCACGTGCAGCAGCCGTCCGAATGGCAGCAGGAATACTCGCGCTTCAACGCACAGCAACTTGAACTGCTGCGCCAGCGCGAGCAGGCGGACGCAGCCGCCGCAACCACGGGGAAATGACGCGATGAAGCTGCACCACCTGATCGAGATGGCGAACCAGATCGGCGAGTTCTTCGAATCGATGCCGGACCGCGAAGAGGCGCAAACCGGCATCGCGGAACACATTCGGCGCTTCTGGGAACCGCGGATGCGGCGCACGCTGATCGCGGCGCTCGACGACGGCCGGGCGCGGGAAGCCGGCCTGACCGAGATCGTCGAGACCGCGCTGAAGCAGCATCGCGACGCGCTGGTGCCGGCCGAGGCAGCCTGAGCGGCTTTCTCGCGGCACCGTCGATATCCGCCGCCGCCGTTTCGTCCCGTTGCCGGGGCGAGCGGCGGCGGCGTTTTTTTGGGGCGGCGCGCGGGCCGGACTCAGCGTGATACGGGCCCGGTGAACGCGCCCGGCGCGAACCACGTCTCGCAGTGACGCAGCAGCGCGTTCAGGTCGGACGTGGGCCGCCCGCGCGCGCAGATATAGCCGTCCGGCCGCACCAGATAGAACGCCGGGCGCGTGCGCCCGTACGCGTCGTCGAGCGACTGCGCGCGGCCGGCGGTCGACGGCGCGTCGCCGGCCGGCAGACTCGCGATGCGCCAGATCCGCAGCGCGTTCGGCAGCCGCGCGTCGAGCGCCAGCGCGAAGCGCGCGAGGTCGTCGGTCGCGAACGCGCCGTCGTCGTCCGCGCCGCCCGCTTCGTCGGCCGCGTTCGCGTCGACGAGGAAAAACAGCGAAAAGCTCGCCGGGTCGTGCAGATCGAACAGACGCCCCTTGCCCGGCGCCTTGCCGAGCGGACCGTCGACGACGCGCACCAGCGCGTCCGGCGCGCGCTCGCCCGCGCGCGGACCGCCGTCGAGCACGCGCTCCAGCGTGAGCGGGCTGCGCCGGTACTGGATCGACAGTTCGCTGACCGCCTGCCGCGCCGCGTCGCGCAGCGGCCCGAGCGCGACGAGTACCGGCATCACGCGCTCGCGCAGCAGCCGCATCGGCCCGTGGTCGGCCTCGACCAGTTGTGTCATGAAGCTCGTCTGCCGCAGCACGATGCGCTCGATCGGATAGCGTTCCGCGTGGTACGTGTCGAGCAGCCGGTCCGGCGCGCCGCCGTTCAGCACGCGCGCGAGCTTCCAGCCGAGATTGAACGCTTCCTGGATGCCGGTGTTCATCCCCTGCGCGCCGGCCGGGCTGTGCACGTGCGCGGCGTCGCCGGCGAAGAACACGCGCGTGTTCCGCAGTTGCCGCACCATCCGGCTGTTGATGCGAAAGTACGACGACCACGTGAAATTCGACAGCGACACCGGATGATGCATGCGCCGCTGCACGACCTCGCGGCATTCGTCGAGCGTCGGATGCGGCGTCGCACCTTCGGGCGCGGTCGGCGCGATCGGCTTGTGGTCCGCGATCAGCCGGTAGCGGCCCTTGCCGAACGGAAACAGCGCGGCGAGCCCGTCGCCGGACGCGAATATCTGGAACTCGTCGTCCGGCCACGGCGTCGTCGCGTCGACGTCCGCGAGCAGGAACGACTGTTCGAGCGTCTCGCCTTCGAACTTCATGTCCAGTTGATGGCGCACCGTGCTGTGTGCGCCGTCGGCCGCGATCAGGTACGCCGCGCGCACGATGTCGATGCGTCCGTCCGGCCGCCGGGTCTGCGCGTCGATGCCGTCCGCGTGCTGCGCAAAGTCGATCAGTTCGACGCCGCGTTCGAGCTCGACGCCGAGCGTGCGCAGATGGCCGGCGAGGAGCCGCTCGGTCTCGGTCTGGTCGATGAACAGCAGATACGGATAGCGCGTGAACAGCGGATCGAAGTCGAGCCGGATGCGGCGCTGCCCGTTCGAATACAGATGCGCCGCATGCGCGCGATGGCCGAGTTCGAGAAACGGCTCGACGATCCGATGCTGCTCGAACAGTTCGAGCGTGCGCGCCTGGATGCCGATCGCACGCGAGTGGCGGGCGGGCTGCGGCGAGCGGTCGATCAGCCGTACCGGGATGCGCGCGCGCGCAAGACTCATCGCGGCGGCGAGGCCGGTCGGGCCGGCGCCGACGATCAGCACGGTCGATTGCGGGCGAAGCTCGGTCATGCAGACCTCCATGAAGCCGACACGAATCGTTGCCCAACGGGCGTCCTTCGGGGCGTAGTGTACGCCCGTCGCGCCGCGGCGCGACGGCCGCGAGGTCAGTGCGGGTGCGGGACGTCGAGCGCGCAACGATGCTCGCTCGTGCCGAGATCGACCTGAAGCGTCACGTGCTGCATGCTGAAGCGTTCGCGCAGCGCGTGGACGATGCGATCGAGCGCTACGTCGCCCGGATGGCCAGCCGGCATCACCAGATGCACGGACAGCGCGTTGCCGGTCGTCGACAGCGCCCAGACGTGCAGATCGTGCACGTCGGTCACGCCGTGTTGCGCGCCGAGGAAGTCGCGCAGCCGGGCCATGTCGACGCCGGACGGCACCGCCGCGAGCGCGAGCCGCACCGACTCGCGCAGCAGTCCCCACGTGCCGTAGACGATCACCAGCACGACGACGATGCTCATCGCCGGATCGACCCAGTACCAGCCGGTCGCGAGGATCACGAGGCCGCTCGCGGCCACCGCGGCCGACACGCCCGCGTCCGCCGCCATGTGCAGGAACGCGCCGCGGATGTTCAGGTCGTGCTCCTGCCCGCGCATGAAGAGCCACGCGCAGAAGGCGTTCGCGATCATGCCGATCGCCGCGACCGCGAAGACGTCGAGGCCGGCGACCTGCGCCGGGTGAATCAGCCGGTTCACGGCCTCCGCGAGAATCGCGCCGCACGCGAGCAGCAGCAGCGCCGCGTTCGCGAGCGCGGCGAGGATCGACGAACTGCCGTAGCCATACGTGTAGCGCGCGGACGGACGGCGCGTCGCGAGCCGCGCGGCGCCCCACGCGAGCAGCAGGCCAAGCACGTCGGACAGGTTGTGGCCGGCGTCGGCGAGCAGTGCGGTGGAGTGCGCGATCACGCCGTACGCGGCCTGCCCGAGCACGATCGCCATGTTCAGCGCGACCGCGATCGCGAACGCGCGGCCGTGGCCTTCGGTCGGCACGTGGTGATGGTGGTGGTGCCCGTGATGGGCGCCGTCGGCGTGCGAGTGGGACGCGTGCAAATGGTGGCCGTCGTGGCCGTCGTGGTCCTGCGCGTGGTCGTGACCGCGATGTCCGCCCTGCCCGCCCGCGCTTCCGTCCTGACGAGGCCCCGCATCCGCCGCCGTGCCGCCGCGCGAGTCACCGTGGTCTGCGCCGTGCGTCGTCGTCATGCGTCCTCCAGCGGCTCGGCCGCCGGCTCCGCCACGTGTTCGAGCATTCCGGCCAGCATCGCGCTGATGTGCCGGTCCGCCGCCGCGTAGAACACCTGCTTGCCCGCGCGTTCCGCGCGCACCACGCGGGCCGCGCGCAACAGCCGCAAATGGTGGCTGACGAGCGACGACGACAGCCCGAGCGCATCCGCGATCGCGCCGACCGAGTGGCGCGCGCCGACGCACGCGAGCACGATCCGCAGGCGCGTCGGATCGCCCAGCAGACGGAACAGATCGGCGAGCGGCACGACCCGCTCGTCTTCAGGCATCGGCATCATCGAAATAACACTTGAATAAATGTTCACATGTTATAAACGGACCGTGCCCGCGTCAAGCGCGGTCGCGCGTCGCGAGTGTGGGAAAATGCCGCCGTCGCCGCTGCGCCCCTCTCTCCCTGCCATCCCGTTTCACCGGTATTGCCCGATCTGCTCATGGAACAGTTTTTTGTCCGCGCCTACGCCGCTCACCGCGATGGCCGGCTCGACGAAGCCGAGCGCGATTATCGCGCGACGCTCGCGGCCGATCCGCGGCACGTCGATGCGCTGCATCTGCTCGGCGTGCTGCGCCATCAGCAGGGACAGCACGCGGAAGCCGCGGACCTCGTGCGGCGCGCGGTGGACCTGCGGCCCGACGACGCCGCGCTGCAACTGAACCTCGGCAACGCGCTGAAAGCGCTCGGCCACCTCGACGACGCGATCGAGCGGTTCCGCAACGCGCTGTCGCTCGCGCCGACGTTCGCGCTCGCGCATTACAACCTCGGCAACGCGTATTCGTCGATCGGCCGCCACGAGGATGCGGCGCTGTCGTTCGGCCACGCGGTGCGGTTGCAGCCGGGGGACGCGCCGTCGTACAACAATCTCGGCAACGCGCTGCACGCGCTCGGCCGCTACGACGAGGCGGTCGCCGCGTTCCGCACCGTGCTGCGGCTGCGGCCCGACCATGCGGGCGCGCACAACAATCTCGGCATGGCGCTGAACGCGCTCGGCGACAGCGCCGGCGCGCTCGCCGAATTCCGCGCGGCGCTCGCGGCGCAGCCGCGCTTCGTCGCCGCGCACTTCAATCTGGCGAACACGCTCGACGCGACCGGCGAACATGCGGCCGCCGTCGCGTCGTTCGAAGCGGCGCTCGCGTTGCAGCCGAACTTCGGACCGGCGCTGTACGGCCTCGGCAACGCGCTCGCGGCGCTCGGCCGGCACGAAGACGCGATCGGCCGGTTCGAACGCGCGATCGGCTTCGAGCCCAAATTCGCGCTCGCGTGGCTCGCGCTCGGCACGTCGCATCACGCGCTCGGCCGGCACCAGGCGGCGCTGCGCGCGTTCGACCAGGCGCTGCGGGTGCGGCCCGACCTCGCGGCCGCCCATCTGAACCGTGCGCTCGTCCGGCTCACGCTCGGCGACTTCCGGCGCGGGCTGCCCGAATACGAATGGCGGCTCGATCCGGCCGCGCGCGAGACACTGCGCGTCGACGCGTGGCCGGACGCGCAGCGCGCGGCCCACGCCGCGCCGACTGCGCCGACTGCGCCGACGTTCGCCGCCGCGCCGCCCGACGTGCAGGCGCCGCGCTGGAACGGCGAACCGCTCGCCGGCCGCACGCTGCTGATCCGCGCCGAACAAGGCTTCGGCGACACGCTGCAATTCGTGCGCCTCGTGCCGCTCGTCGCGGCCCGGCATCCGGACGCGCGCGTCGTCGTCGAAGTGCAGCCGGCGCTGCTGCCGCTGATCGCGCCGGCCGCGCACGCGTGGCGCGTGACGGTCGTCGCGCAGCGCGCACCGCGGCCGGCCGTCGATCTGCAATGCCCGCTGCTGAGCCTGCCGCTCGCGCTCGACCTGAGCGACGTCGACGCGCTGCCGGACCGCACACCGTACCTCGCCGCGCCGCGCGCGTACCAGCGCAAATGGCGCGGTTCGCTCGGCGGCCAGGCGAAGCGCAAGATCGGGCTCGCCTGGTCCGGCCGGATTCAGAAGCACGAGAACCGCTCGGTGCCGGCCGACGCGCTCGCGGCGCTCGACCCGCTGTTCGCGCTCGACGGCATCGACTGGATCGTGTTGCAGCCGCAACTGAGCGCAGCCGAGCACGCGGCGCTCGACGCGCATCCGCGCGCGGCGTCGATCCACCGGCCCGGCGCGCGCCTCGCCGACTTCGCGGACACCGCCGCGATCGTCGAGCGGCTCGAAGCGGTCGTATCGATCGACACGTCGATCGCGCATCTCGCCGGCGCGCTCGGCGTACCGCTGTGGGTGATGCTGCCGTTCGCGGCGGACTGGCGCTGGTTCACCGGCACCGACCGCAGCCCGTGGTATCCGAAGGCGCGGCTCGTACGGCAGCCGCGACCCGGCGCGTGGAAGGAAGTTGCAGAAACGATCGCGCGCGCGTTGCGCGATGGGTGACGGCCGCGCGTGGTACGCAGACCTCGGCAAGTCCGCTCCGATCCTGTTCCGGGAAATCCATTGAAACGCGCGACGATGTCGGTATTCTTTGTCGCGCTCGGCCTGCTTGACCTCATGGGAAGCGCGCTGTTCGCAAACCGGCTGGCGCAACGATTCTCATGGCGCGTTGATTTCAACGCGCCGGCATGGCTGCCGGGACATTGACATGGCGCAGTCCCCTGGTGGGGCTACGCCGTCATCGTTCTCTTCATTGCAGGACCGGCCGCTGGATGGGACGTGGTGGGATACCGTCGATCGCGGGGTCGGCGAGCAACCGGACTGGCCCGCCCGGTTGTGCTCCTGGCTATCGCAACGGCCATCTTCTACACGGCCTTTTATGCGGCCGTCCTGCCGTAGCCCTCGCCCCGCGCCCGCTCACGCGGTCTTGTACTGGTTGCGCGCTTCGGCGGTCCGGTACAGCACCAGCGTCGCGATCAGGCCGCAGACGCCGGCGACGCCCATCCACGCGCCCGGCGCCGCCTTGTTGCCGCTCACGTGAATCAGGTACGTGGCGATCGCCGGCGTGAAGCCGCCGATCGTCGTCGCGAGGCTGTACGCGAGCGAGAAGCCGGCAGTGCGTACGTCGCGCGGCATCACCTCGGTCAGCGCGACGACCATCGCGCCGTTGTAGCTGCCGTAGATGAACGACAGCCACATGCCGACCGTCAGCAGGCGGCCGAACGACGGCGCCGACACGAGCCACTGCATCGACGGATACGCGGTCAGGATCGCGAGCACCGTGAACGCGATCAGCACCGGACGGCGGCCGATCCGGTCCGAAATCGCGCCCCACATCGGCAGCCAGATCAGGTTCGACAGGCCGATACACAACGTGACGACGAGCGCATCCATCGCGCTGAGCTTCAGCACTTCGCGGCCGAACGTCGGCGTGTACGCGGTGATCATGTAGAACGACACCGTCGTCATGATGACCATGCCCATCCCGGCGAGCACGATGCCCCAGTTCTGCACCATCGACGCCATGATTTCGCCCATCGACGGACGATGCTCGCGCTTCGCGAACTCCTCCGTTTCCTGCAGCGAACGGCGAATCATGAACAGGAACGGCACGATCAGACAGCCGATCAGGAACGGAATGCGCCAGCCCCATGCGGTCATCTGCTCGACCGGCAGCAGGTTGTGCAGCAGCACGCCGAGGAGCGCGGCGAACGCCACCGCGACCTGCTGGCTGCCCGACTGCCACGACACGTAGAAGCCCTTGTTGCCCTTCGTCGCGATTTCGGACAGGTAGACCGACACCCCGCCGAGTTCGACGCCCGCGGAAAAGCCCTGTAGCAGGCGCCCGCACAGCACGAGCACCGGCGCCAGCATGCCGATCGTCGCGTAGCCGGGCACGACCGCGACCGCGAGCGTGCCGAACGCCATCAGCGTCAGCGTGAGGATCAGCCCCTTGCGGCGGCCGTGATGGTCGACGTACGCGCCGAGCACGATCGCACCGATCGGCCTGACGAGGAAGCCGGCGCCGAATACCGACAGCGACAGCATCAGCGACGCGAACGCGCTGTTATTCGGGAAAAAGGTTTTGGCGATCGCGGACGCGTAATAGCCATAAACCATGAAATCGTACATTTCCAGAAAGTTACCGCTGACGACGCGGAAAACCGTCTTGGCTTTGGATTCGGTGTGGGGTGCGTGAGACGCAGTGGACATGACTTTCTCTTGAGAACCCGCGGCCCTGTCATTGGGCTGCGCATGCAGTGAACGACAAAAACGGCCGTGCGCAACGCTGCGCAAATCGCGCGCCGCGAGAGGCGGTATCGTGCGCCGGACGCGCCCGGCCGGGCGCGTATTATGCAAGGCGATTATTGAATTGCGGAACCGGGGGTTACCCTGAGCCGTCGACTCCAAGTCGTTTCTTTCTATTTAGTTACTTTTATTTTCATTTTAACTTCGATGCCATTTACGTTCGGCGTCCTGTGCTGACGGGCGCGACCGACGCCGCGGCCGCGGCCTGGCCACCGCACACACGCTAAAAGCGCGTCTCGCGCGCCGCGCGCAGGAACGTATCGAGCAGCGGCGTGCAGTCGAGCAGTTCCGGCCCGCCCGCGCGATGAAACTCCGGGTGCCACTGCACGCCGACGACGAACGGCGCGCGCCGGTAGCGCACCGCCTCGATCAGGCCGTCGCTCGCCGACACCGCCTCGATGTTCAGATCGCGCCCGAGCGTCTTGACCGCCTGGTGGTGGATCGAATTCACGATTGCCTCGCGGCGGCCCGGGAACATGCTGGCGAGGGTCGAGCCGTCCGGGAAATGGATCGCGTGCCGATGCTGGTCGTAGTGCTCGCTCACGTGGACGCCGGCGGTCGGCACGTCCGACGCGATGTCCTGGTACAGCGAGCCGCCGAACGCGACGTTGATCAGCTGGCACCCGCGGCATACGCCGAGCACCGGCTTGCCGGACTCGACGAATTCGTGCAGCAGTTCCAGTTCGTACATGTCGCGCACGCGGTCGCCCGGCCACTCGGGCCGCGGCGACACCTCCGCATAGGTTTGCGGCGACACGTCCGCGCCGCCTTGCAGCAGCAGCCCGTCGAGATGCTTCGCGTAGTCGCGCAGGCGGATGTTGCTCGGATGCAGCATCCCCTGGTGGCCGACCGTCGGGATCATGAAGACGATCACGTCGCGCGACATCACCCAGTGCGCGATCGATTCCTCCAGATATTGCAGCGTCTTGCCCCGCAGCCCGACCGCGCCGGGCTCCGGGTGAAAGATCCGCGCGGACACGCCGATGCGCAACGTCCGCTGCGTGATGCGCTGACCGGCGCGGTCGAACAACTGGCGCATCCGCGCGGCGACGATGCGGCCGAGCACCGACCATGCGGAGTCGTGCGGATGCAGGTAGCGCGGCGGGGTCGGCGGCAGCGCTTCGGGCGGCGGCGGGTGCTGCGCGGTGAAGTCGGGCGCCTGGCCGAAGCCCGCCGGCGCGGCGCCGACGCGCGGCGCGACGGGAAGCTGGCCGCTGTCCGCGTCGGGATCCGCGAGGTCGGGCGGCGGCAGGTCGGGTTGGCGGTCGGCGGCGTCCGTCGCCGCGGCGTCGGCCGCCGCGGCCATGCCGGGCGCGGTGCCCTGCTCCACCGCCTGCTGCGCGACGGCCTGCGCGGCCTGTTCGCGCGCCTCGGCGGCCTCGGCTTCGCGCGCGCTCGCGCGATCGGACACAGCGGACGAAGCGGAAGGATCGGCCGGCGTCACCGCCGACGCGCTGGACGGCGCATCGGTCGACGCGCGCCGCGACGGCGCGTCGGCGGACGGCGCAGCCGCCGTCGAACCCGGTCTGGGACCGCTGGCGGACGAAACATGGGAAGAAGAGCCGGCGGAGGCACCGCCCGGCGCGCCGAAGGTGACGGCGCTATCGGAAGTCGTGGAGCTATCGGGTTGGTTTTCGCTCATGACGAGGGAGTCGGGGCACGCATCGCGTGCGAACGAATGAACATGCGACGATTATCCGCCCGCGCGCACGCGCCCGCCAAGCGCATGCACAATTGCTCACATCCGCTCACAACCCGCTGTTCGGCGCGCGGGATAACCGTGCGGGCGCCCGGAGATTCCCCGCAACCGCCGACACATCTCTAAAATGCAATGCGGTACGCCTCCCGGATGTTCACCCCTTCCGACCGCCCATGACCATCGAATCCGCTCCATTCCCCCCGCTCGCCCAACTCGCCGCCGATCTCGCGGCCGGCCGCACGACGAGCCGCGCGCTCGTCGAAACGGCACTCGAACGGGTCGCCGATCCGGCCGGCCAGGGCTCGACGGTATTCGTCGAAGTCGACGCCGCCAATGCGCGCGCGAGCGCCGATGCGCTCGACCGGCTGCGCGCGGCCGGCACCGTGCTGTCGCCGCTCGCGGGCATCCCGGTGTCGGTGAAGGATCTGTTCGACGTCGCGGGCCAGGTCACGCGCGCCGGCTCGACGCTGCTGCGCGACGCGCCGCCTGCCGCCGCCGACGCGAGCGCGGTCGCGCGTCTGCGCCGCGCCGGCGCGGTGCTGATCGGCCGGACCAACATGAGCGAGTTCGCGTTCTCCGGGCTCGGGCTGAACCCGCACTACGGCACGCCGCTGTCGCCGTACCGGCGCGACGTCGCCGGCGACGAGCGGGTCGCGGGCGGCTCGTCGTCGGGCGGCGCCGCGTCGGTCGCGGACGGCATGGCCGCGGTCGCGCTCGGCACCGACACCGGCGGCTCGCTGCGCATCCCGGCCGCGTTCTGCGGGCTGACCGGCTTCAAGCCGACCGCGTCCCGCGTCCCGAAAGACGGCGGCGTGCCGCTGTCGCCGACGCTCGACTCGTTCGGCCCGATCGGCGTGTCGGTCGCGTGCTGCGCGCTCGTCGACCGCGTGCTCGCCGGACTGGCGCCGCACGCGCCCGCCGCGCGCGCGCTCGACGGCGTCCGCATCGGCGTGCTGACGAATCATGTGACCGACGGCGTCGAAGATCCGGTCGCGAACGCCATCGACACCGCGCTCGGCCATCTGGACGCGGCCGGCGCGCGGATCGGCGAGGTGCGCTTCGCCGGCTTCGAGCGGCTCGCGGACATCAACCGGTTCGGCTTTTCGCCGATCGAGGCGTACGCGTGGCACCGCGAACTGATCGCGCGGCACCGCGACGCGTACGACCCGCGCGTGCTCAGCCGGATCCTGAAAGGCGCGCCGGCGACCGCGGCCGACTACCTCGACCTGCTGGCCGCGCGCGCGGCGATGCTCGACGAAGCGCGCGCCGCGCTGTGGCAGCGCTTCGACGTCGTCGTCGCGCCGACCGTGCCGATCGCGCCGCCGCGCGTCGCGCCGCTCGTCGCGGACGACGACGCGTTCACGCGCACCAACGCGCTCGTGCTGCGCAACCCGAGCGCGTTCAACTTTCTCGACGCGTGCGCGCTGTCGGTGCCGTGCCATCCGCGCGACGCCGCGCCGGTCGGCCTGATGCTCGCCGCCGCGCCGCACGCGGACGACGCGCTGCTGTCGATCGGCCGCGCGGTCGAGGCGGTGCTCGCGCCGCTGCGCTGAAAGCGCCATTACGAGATGCCGCAAGCGGGCCGAAACGCGCCGGAATCGCCACAAGGTCGCACGCTGCGAACGCGTTGCCGCCGCCGGCGGCCTTCGCGCTAGAATCGCGGACACCGACGCGCCCGGCATGATCCGCCGCCGGCGCCCGCCCCGAACCACGGAACTCCATGAACGACGACAACGCGCTGTTGCGCCGCCAACGCGGCCTGCTGGTCCTCCTCGCCCTGATCTGCATCGCGCTGTTCGCCGGCGCGCTGTATTTCCAGTACATCGAGCGTCAGGATCCCTGCCCGCTGTGCATCATCCAGCGCTATTGCCTGCTGCTGATCGCGATCTTCTCGCTGCTCGGCGCGCGCATGGGCGGCTGGCGCGGCGTGCGCGTGCTCGAAGCGCTCGCGGCGCTGTCCGCGCTCGGCGGCATCGTCGCGGCCGCGAAACTCGTGTACGTGCAGGCGAATCCCGGCTTCAGCTGCGGGTTCGACCGGCTGCAACCGGTCGTCGACGCGTTGCCGCCCGCGCGCTGGCTGCCCGGCATCTTCAAGGTGCAGGGCCTGTGCGAGACCACGTATCCGCCGATCGCCGGGCTGTCGATGCCGACCTGGGCGCTGATCGCATTCGTCTGCGCGTTCGTCGCGCTGGTGCTGAGCCTGTGGCGCAACCGGCACCGCCAGGTCGCGTGGCCCGGCATCCGGCACTGACGCGAGCGCCTGCCTGTCGATTCGACCGTCTGCGCGACTGTCCACGGGGCGCGGGGCGCGCGGCCGACCGCCGGCGTGCCCCACCCCGCACGCCGTCCCCGCCGCACCGTCCATCGCCGCCAGTCACCGCCCATCGCCGTTTTTCGCCGCCTGCCGCCGCCGCTCATCCCCGCCGGCTGATAACCGTCATCATCCGCGCCGGATACCTTCCGGCCGCGACCGGTGCTATCTTCGCAACGGGATGGCGATCTACGTGCGCGAGCCGCCGGCGGCGACCCGACATGCGACACGCGCGCCGACACGCGACCTGATGGAGAACCGCCCGATGCACGCCTGGCTGTCCGATCTGCAACAACTGCTCGCGCACGGCGACGCCGCCGTGCTGGTGACGGTCGCGCGCGTCGAAGGCTCCGCGCCGCGCGAAGCCGGCACGAAGATGATCGTCACCCGCGAGCACGCGCGCCACACGATCGGCGGCGGGCACCTCGAATGGAAGGCGATCGAGATCGCTCGCCAGCTACTGCGCGACGGTCTGCGCACGCCGCACGCACGCCGGCTCGAACGGCTCGCGCTGGGCCCGAGCCTCGGCCAGTGCTGCGGCGGCGCGGTCGTGCTCGCGTTCGAGCGGCTCGACGTCGGCGATCTCGGCTGGCTCGCGTCGCTCGGCAAGCGGGTCGCGGCCGGCCTGTCGACCGTGCGCAGCGTGTCGTTCGGCGCGCCGCACGACGACACCGCGACCGCGGCCGTGATGCTGTCCGAGCCGGAACCCGGCGTCGATGCGCCGGACTGCCTGCTGTGGGGCGCGTCGACGGAAGCGCCGCTGCAACGGACCGACGGCGCCGCGCTGCTGACCGAAACGATCGCGCCGAACGACTTCCCGGTCGTGCTGTTCGGCGCCGGGCACGTCGGCGCGGCGCTCGTGCGCGTGCTCGGCACGCTGCCGTGCCGGATCCGCTGGGTCGACGAGCGCGATGCGGTGTTTCCGCCGCCGGACGCCGTCGCGGCGCCCGGCGCGCAGAACGACCTCGCGAGCCGCGTCGAAATCGACGCGAACGACGCGCCGGACGAAGCCGTCGACAGCGCGCCCGCCGGCACCTGCTTCATCGTGACGACGCACGACCACACGCGCGACCTCGACCTCGCCGAACGCATCCTGCGCCGCGGCGACTACCTGTTCTTCGGCATGATCGGCTCGCACACGAAGCGCAGGCAGTTCGAGCACCGGCTCGCCGCGCGCGGCATCGATCCGCTGCAAATTGCACGGATGCACTGTCCGCTCGGCGTCGACGGCATCGTCGACAAGGCGCCGGAAGTCATCGCGATCTCGGCCGCCGCGCAACTGTTGCAGGCGATCGACGCGCACGCCGCGCACCGTCGCGCGGTGACCCGTTCCGCGTAGTCCCGCCGTTTCCCGAACTTCGTTTTTCGACTCTCTGCCATGACGACCACCACTTCGTCCGTTGCCTCGTCCGCGCTCGCGCAAAAAGCCGCCGGCGCGCCGAAGGCCGAACTGCACATCCACATCGAAGGTTCGCTCGAACCCGAACTGATCTTCCGGCTCGCGCAGCGCAACGGCGTGAAGCTCGCGTACGACTCGGTCGACGCGCTGCGCGCCGCGTATGCGTTCACCGATCTGCAGTCGTTCCTCGACCTCTATTACGCGGGTGCGAGCGTGCTGCTCACCGAACAGGACTTCCACGACATGACGGCCGCGTACTGCGAGCGCGCGCTCGCGGACCACGTCGTGCACGCGGAAATCTTCTTCGATCCGCAGACACACACCGAGCGCGGCGTGCCGATCGAAACCGTCGTCGCGGGCATCGACCGCGCGCTCGCGGCAGCCGAGTCGCGCGGGCTCACCAGCAAGCTGATCCTGTGCTTCCTGCGCCATCTGCCCGAAGCGGACGCGCTCGCGACCTTCGACGCGGCCCTGCCGCTCTTCGAGCGCTACCCGAGGCTGATCGGCGTCGGGCTCGATTCGTCGGAGCGCGGCCATCCGCCGTCGAAGTTCGAACGCGTGTTCGCGAAGGCGCGCGCCCGTGGCCTGAAGCGGGTCGCACATGCGGGCGAGGAAGGACCGCCGTCGTACGTATACGAAGCGCTCGACCGGCTCGACGTCGATCGCGTCGATCACGGCGTGCGCAGCATCGAGGATCCGGCGCTCGTGTCGCGGCTCGCGAACGCGCGCGTCGCGCTGACCGTCTGTCCGCTGTCGAACCTCAAGCTGTGCGTGTTCGACGATCTGACGAAGCACACGTTGAAGGCGCTGCTCGACGAAGGCGTCGCGGTCACGGTGAATTCGGACGACCCCGCATATTTCGGCGGCTACGTGAACGACAACTACGCGGCGACGATCGACGCGCTGAAGCTCGACGATCGCGACGTCTACACGATCCTGCGCAACGGCTTCGACGCGTCGTTCGTGACGCCGGACGAGCGCGCCGCGCTGATCGCGAAGCTCGACGCGTACTGGCACGGCCACGCCGCCCCCTGACCCGGGCCTCGCCGCCCGCTTCGGTCGTCCCGAAGCGCGGCGAGCCCCCGACCTCCCGGAGACCCGTTCATGACTCAATCGGCCTGGCGTGCAGCACTGCTGACGTTCACCGGCGACCCGGCGGCCACGCCGGATGCGGTCGTCCATCACGAAGACGGCGTGGTGATCGTCGAGGACGGCCGCGTGAGCGCCGCGGGCGCGTGGCCGGCGCTCGCCGCGCGCGTGCGCGCCGACGCGACGATCCACGACCGGCGCGACAAGCTGATCGTGCCCGGCTTCATCGACACGCACATCCATTTCCCGCAGACCGACATGATCGCGTCGCCGGCGCCGGGTCTGCTGCCGTGGCTCGACCAGTACACGT
>Ga0164242_10005128_pt1 | contig 14604 bp, 16 predicted proteins | sample OricomgcompostMG_FD_108783 | JGI IMG/M metagenome (GOLD analysis project Ga0164242, IMG submission 108783) | Miracle-Growth compost microbial communities from Emeryville, California, USA - Original compost - Miracle growth compost (MG) ... | reverse complement strand
CGTCTTATGCCCTCACGGCTGAGAGTTTCCCAACGCGAGCACGCACCACCGGTTTCGCCTTGGTCGACGGTGTCGGACACGTCGGCGGTGGCGTCGGCATCCTGGTCATCGCCCCGATCATCCCGCATCTTTCCGTGCTCGGCGCGCTGCTGCTCATCTCGTCGTTCCTCGTTGTCGCCGCCATCCTCGCCCAATTCACGCGGCACACCCGCAACCGGCCGCTCGACCAGGTTTCACCCTGACGCGTTGACGAGACAGCTTTGAGGCCGCACGTCAAGCCCTTGAGTTCGGCTGTGGTCGGCGTAGCGTCGCAGCATGAGTGACAACACAAACAGCAACGACTCGAATGACGAGGGCCTGAGCGCACTCGCGAAGGACGTCGCGCATCCGTTCGACCAGACAAACGGAATCGTCGATGGGCTCGAGGGTAACGAAGACGACCCTGAGACCATGGACGAAAAGCTGGACCAACGGGCGGATGGCGCAGACGGGCGCGTGGTCGGCATCCCGATCGCGGGTACCTCTGGCGGACAACCGGGCGTCGCGCCGCCACCAGATTTCGGCAGCGACGACGTCAACGAGGACGAGAGGAGAAACTCGGACACGGACGAGCCGCAGGGTCCCTAGCCAAGCGCACGATCTCAGCGAAGCGCAGGTTGGACGACACGGTAGCGAATGTGTGTTGCCTCTTCAGTGTCGAACACCCGCATGATCTGCAGTTCGATTCTGGCCGGTAAAACGTCGAACAATCGACGCCCTTCGCCGAACAGCACCGGGATCTGGTGAATCTGCAGTTCATCGAGCACACCCGCCCGAAGCGCCGTTTGCGCTGTATATGCACCGTGGACCAGCACATTGCGCTGGCCAGCAGCGGCCTTGGCCTTCGCCATCGCGCTTGCAATGCCGTCTGTCACGTATGTGACCGACGGATACCTGGCCGCGGACGGTCCGGGTGGCCGGTGACTCGGCACGAAGATGGGGACACCGTCGTGGTGATCGCCGCCCCAGTGATCGACCTGCTCGACCGTGTTGCGACCCGCGAGAACCGCGCCGGTCATCCGGCCCTCGTCGAGAAAGTGTTTGCCGAGGCTCGAGGTCGATTCGGTGGTCGGACCAGCTTCTGAAGCAAATCCGTACCACTCGTGCAGACGCATAAAGTCGTCGCCACCTGGGTTGCCAGGATGATCGTTCGGACCAGCGATATAGCCATCGAGCGACATCGACATGTAGAGCACTGATGCAGACACTTCGACCTCCAATGGTTTCGGTCCGCGCTCACTTTACCTTCGGCCGCACGTCATCTTCACGCCTGCACGTCATCTTCGGCCTGCACAGCGAAATACGAGCATCGCACTACATTGCCATGCCAGAAAGCGCCTGCAACTATGGGCGGATGGTAGATCAACAGAAGATCTGGGATGAGCACGCCGCTCAGAGCTATGACACCCCAGGTGTTGGCATGTTCAGCGAGCAGGTCATCGAGCCGACGATAGAAACGTTGAAGCGCCTCGCTGCGGGAGGCAGCGCCGTGGAATTCGCGATCGGCACCGGGCGCGTTGCGATACCGCTGGCAGAAGCCGGCGTCGAGGTCAGCGGCATCGAGCTGTCGACGGCGATGATCGCACGGCTGCGCGAGAAGGTCGACGAAAGCCGAGTACCGGTCATTGCTGGCGACATGGCGACGGCGTCTGCGGGAAGCGGATTCGCGCTGGCATACCTCGTCTTCAACACCATCTCCAACCTGCTGACGCAGGACGAGCAGCTCGAATGCTTCGCGAACGCTGCTCGCCATCTGCGCCCAGGCGGATGCTTCGTGGTCGAGCTGTGGGTTCCACAGCTGCGTTCACTACCCCAGGGGCACGGCGGCACAGTCGAGGTCAGCGAACCTGGCTACATTCTCGTCGACACGGTCGACACGATTAACCAGCAGCTGGTATCACACCACTTCCGCTTCGATCCCGACCTCGACCATGGACGCGACGCAGAGGTCTTCCGCTCGCCACACCGATACATCTGGCCGAGCGAACTCGACCTGATGGCTCGCCTCGCCGGGTTTCACCTCGAGTCCCGGTGGGCGGACTGGAACCAGAGTCCTTTCACCGCCGAGTCGGGCAGCCACGTCTCGGTTTACCGCCTCGACGTGAGGTGACCGGTCGGGTTCATCACCGCGTGTCGTGATCCTCGAAGATCAACGCCGTCTTCGTGTCACGGATCGACGGAATGGACTGCAGTTCCTCCAGCACCACCCGGCGCAGATCCTCATTGTCGCGTGCCCGCACGAGCAGAAGCACGTCGAAGTCGCCTCCGACGAGCGCAATGTGCTCCACCTCTGGGATGGCGATCAGGCGGTCGCGCAGTTCGTGCCAGCCCGACTGGTCGACGCGCATCGTGACGTATGCGGATGACGCTCGACCGACACGCACCGGATCCACCTTCGCCGTGAAGCCGGTGATCACTCGCGAGTCCACAAGTCGAGCGAGCCGCGCATACGCATTAGCGCGCGAAATGTGCGCAACCTGCGCCACAGCAGCGATGGATGCTCGCCCGTCGCGCTGCAACTGCGCAACGATGCGCGCATCCACCTCGTCGAGCTCTTCTGGCATTGCGTCTCCGGTTCTCGCGCAGCCAACCGCTGCTTGTGGACATTCTGCCATCGGATGGCGCACAAATGGCAGAGCATCCAGGTTTTGGCCATTGAGTGGCACTATCGGTCGCAAAAAGTCATCCTGAGAGAGAGCGTTGTCTTTCAAAGGAGAATCAATGCCCGGCCAGATCCAGACGGCTGCCGACCTGCTGCCACGCCACGAGCCAGTGCAGCTCATCGATTCGGATGGCGTCGCGCACGCCGACGCCATCTTTCGGATGCCTGCGGTCGATGAGCTCATCGCCGGCTATCGCCAGCTGGTGATCGGCAGACGGGTGAACGATCAGGCGAACGCTCTGGTGCGCCAAGGCAGACTTGCTGTCTACCCGTCGTCGCACGGCCAAGAGGCGTGCGAAGTGGCCGCCGCTCTGGTGCTCGACGACGCAGACTGGCTGTTCCCGACCTATCGCGACACTGTGGCTGTGCTGGCGCGCGGCGTCGACCCTGTCGAGGCGTTCGTCTTGCTTCGCGGTGACTGGCACTCCGGTTACGACCCGCACCGGCACAACGTCGCACCGCAGTCCACACCGCTTGCCACCCAGCTGCTGCACGCCGTCGGATTCGCTCACGCAGCGAAGCTGCGAGGCGAGAACACTGTCGTGCTCGCCATGTGCGGAGACGGAGCAACAAGCGAGGGCGACTTTCACGAGGCGCTCAACTTCGCCGCCGTCTTCCAGCTGCCGGTCGTCTTCCTCGTGCAGAACAACGGATACGCCATCTCGGTTCCGCTCAGCCGCCAAACCGCGGCGCCGTCGCTGGCGCACAAGGCGATCGGCTACGGAATGCCAGGCCAGCGCGTTGACGGCAACGACCTCGCAGCGCTGCTCTCCGTGCTCGGCGACAGCGTCGCATCCGCTCGCGCCGGTCACGGGCCGGCCCTGATCGAGGCGGTGACCTATCGCATCCAGTCGCACACGAACGCTGACGACGCCAGCCGTTATCGCAGTGATGACGAGGTTGCGCCGTGGCGCGAGCGCGATCCGCTCGACCGGATGCGCGGGTACCTGCGCGAGGCCGGTTCGTTGTCGGATGGCGACGACGCCGAAATGCACGCTCACGCAGAGCAGGTCGCCTCCACACTGCGCGACGGGATGAATGCCGAGGTCGACCCCGATCCGGCCGAACTCTTCGCTCACGTTTACGCCACACAGACGCCGCAACTGCGCGAGCAAGCGACTTTGGTCGCCGACGAGCTGGCCGCCGCTGAACTGAACGACGTCGAGCTGAATCGGGAGAACTAAGATGACCCTGTTACATGAGGCGCCCCGGCCCACGATCACCGGCCCGGTCAGCATGACGATGGCGCAAGCCCTCAATCGGGCGCTTGCCGACGCACTCGAGACCGACCCATCCGTGCTCATCTTCGGCGAGGATGTCGGCACGCTCGGCGGCGTCTTCCGCATCACCGACGGACTCACCGCCCGCTTCGGCGAGAACCGCTGCTTCGACACTCCGCTTGCCGAGGCCGGGATCGTCGGCACGGCGGTCGGCATGGCCATGAACGGGATGCGACCGGTCGTCGAGATGCAGTTCGACGCGTTCGCGTATCCGGCGTTCGAACAGATCGTCGACCACGTCGCCAAAATGGGCAACCGCACGCGCGGCGCCGTTCGACTGCCCATGGTCATCCGCATTCCGTATGGCGGCGGCATCGGCGGGGTTGAACATCACTGCGATTCCTCAGAGGCGTACTACGCGCACACTCCTGGCCTGACCGTGGTGTCGCCGTCGACCCCTCAAGATGCATACGGGTTGCTGCGCGCCGCGATCGCATCGCCTGACCCGGTGATCTTCATGGAACCGAAAAAGCTGTACTGGGCAAGCGCAGAGGTGGATGTCAATGCCCAACTACCCGAAATCGGTCGCGCGCGTATCGCCAGGGCGGGCACGGACGCGACGCTCATCGCATACGGACCGAGCGTGCCAGTGGCGCTTGCCGCTGCGGACGTCGCTGAGACCGACGGCGTCAGCCTGCAGGTGATCGATCTGCGCACGATCACGCCGTTCGACGATGAAACGGTGACGGATGCCGTGCGCTCAACCGGCCGCGCCGTTGTCGTCGCCGAGGCCCCAGGGTTTGCGAGCGTCGCCTCTGAGATCGCTGCGCGCGTGTCTGAACGGTGCTTCAACTATCTCGAAGCTCCCGTGCGCCGCGTGACCGGGTTCGACACGCCGTTCGCCCCGCCGAAGCTGGAGAAGTACTACCTGCCTGGTGTGGACCGCATCCTCGATGCCGTCGACGACCTGCAGTGGGACGAGTAGCCGTGGCCCAGGTGTCAGCGGCTCACGTTTTCGAGCTGCCAGATCTCGGCGAGGGGCTCACCGAGGCGTCGCTCGTGCGCTGGCTGGTCGAGGTAGGCGACGAGGTCGCCGTGGATCAGCCGATCGCAGAGCTCGAGACGGCCAAGTCCGTTGTCGAAGTGCCTTGTCCGTTCGCCGGTGTCGTCCAGACGCTGCATGGTGCGGAGGGGGACGCGCTTGTGGTTGGGGAGCCCCTTGTGACCGTTTGCGCCGTCGCTGAGTCCGAGCGCAGCGGCAACGTTCTTGTCGGTTATGGAACGAGCGCGGTATCGCACACGGGTCGTCGTCGTCGCAGGCGAGTCGCGCCGGCGGACTCCGGTGTTCGCTCCTCCGGTCGTATCGCCGTCAGCTCTCCCGTCGTTCGGCAGCTCGCGAAGTCGCACGGTCTGGACCTGGCCGGCGTGCATGCATCAGGCAGCGGCGGCGTCATCACCCGCCGCGACGTCGAAGCCGCCCTCGCCGGTCAATCGCGCGAGGTCGACCGGCGGGTGGTCGATCGGCGCGACGTCGATCAGCACGATATCGACCGGAGCACCGGGCTCGAGGTGCGAACGACCACACCGTTCAGCCTGTTCCGCAAGACCGTTGCAGCGAACATGTCGCGCAGTCGCGCCGAGATTCCTGAGGCGACGGTGTGGGTGGACGTCGACGTGACCGACCTGCACGATCTGCGGCGGCGCATCCGGCTGGGCGACAAGCATCCGTCGTTGCTCGCGTTTGTCGGGCGATTCACGCTCGAGGCGCTCGCAAAGTACCCGATGCTTGCCGGCCGCATCTCGGCTGACGGCAGATCACTCATCGAGTTCGATGGCGTGAACCTCGGTTTCGCTGCAGACACTCCGCGCGGGCTCGTCGTTCCGGTCGTCAAACGAGCGGATGCGCTCAGCCTGCGCGAGCTGGATGCCGAGCTTGCCAGACTGACGGATGCGGCCCGCGGCGGCGGCGCCACGCCAGCCGAACTGAGCGGGTCGACATTCACAATCAACAACTACGGCTCACTCGGCGTCGACGGCAGCGCGGCAATCATCAACCACCCAGAGGTGGCGATTCTCGGCATCGGGCGGATGCTCGAACGCCCGTGGGTGGTCGACGGCCAGATCGTGCCGCGCAGAATCGTACAATTCTCACTTGTGTTCGATCACCGGGTGTGTGACGGCGGAGTTGCGGCGGGTTTCCTGCGCGCGATCGCGGACGCAGCCGAGCATCCGTATGACGCGTTCGCCGATCTGTAGATCTGCAGCGCGCGTCGCTACGCCGCCGCGCCCCGGCTATCGCCGAAAGTGTCAGTTGGCACCGCAAGCGTCTGTTCCAACACCTGATTTCGATGCGAACTGTCACTCTCGGCGAGGACCGGATGCGCCCGCCTTCACCAGCAGCCGATACAACTGGGCACGCTCTGCCTCGGAGAGCGTGCCGATGGTGTCGGTCATCACGGCGTCGACGACCGAGGCGCCAGCACGTTCGACCTCGGTGCCGTGCGGGGTAAGCCGGTGGCGCACTGCACGTCCTGGCGCTGGCACACGCTCGATCAGATCGCGTTGGATCATCCGCGCGGCCAGCGTGCCCATCGACTGGTCGGTCTGAAACGTGAGCTCTGCCAGAGCGTGCAGCGATGCGTCGGGGTGCTCGCGCAGGTGGCGGAGGACGTCCCACTGTACGAGTGAAACGCCAAGGTCGGCTAGAGATTCGTTCGCGGCGCGGTGGTGCCGCCACTGCAGGCGTTTGACGGCCAACCCGACCTGCTGGAGTGAAGGTGCCATGCCGCAAGCATATCAAGTTGCTTTTATACCCTTGCTTATATAAACATCCTGATATAAGTTTTCTGATATGCAATCTCAATCCACAGGCTCACTTGCAGCCTCGACCGTCGAGACCGGCCCCGTCGAGGTCAACTTCACCGATTACGGATCCGGTCGACCTGTCCTTCTGTTGCACGGAGGCGCTGGCGTTCAGTCGGTGTCCGCATTCGCCGAAAGTCTGTCCACGGAGAGCGACGTTCGCGTGATCGTGCCCACCCACCCCGGTTTCGGGCGCACGTCTCGACCCGACTCGTTGCGCACGATCCGCGCTTTGGCTGCGGTTTATATCGCGGTGCTTGACGAACTCGATCTGCACGACGTGACGGTGATCGGCAACTCCATCGGCGGCTGGATCGCCGCAGAGATGGCCATTGTCGCCACCCCACGAATCCGCGACGTCGTTATCGTGGATGCCGTCGGGATCGAGGTCGCCGGCCATCCAGTCGCCGACTTCTTCGCGTTGACGTTCCCGCAGATCGCCGAGTTGAGCTACTACGATCCAGAGCGCTATCGCATCGATCCTCGAGCATTGCCGCAGGCCGCCCAGGCCGAGCTTGCCGCCAATCGGGCAACACTCGCGACATACGCGGGCGAGCCGTCAATGGTCGACCCCGGTCTGCGAGCCCGACTGGCGGACGTCGCCATACCGACTCTCGTGATCTGGGGCGACAGCGACGGCATCGCCGACCCGGATTACGGACGTGCGTACGCAGCCGCGATCCCAGGCGCACGCTTTCAATTGCTGACGAACACCGGACACCTGCCGCAAATCGAAAGCCCAGGGCTGCTCATCGAGGCGCTGGCGGATTTCACACTCGAGAACTTCACGCTCCAGGATTTCACGCCGACGAATTCTTGACGTCGGATGTGAGCGCGTGCCGATTCGGCGTATTCGGAATTGTGATCTAGTCTCATCTCACCCGTCACGAAATGGATTCGCCGTGCCTCAGCACCCATCACGACCGGCACGCCGATTCGGCCCGCGTGCCATGCTGGCCACGATCGCGGCCGCAGGCTGCGCGCTCGCCATCGGGATCGCCGGAACGGCACTCTCCGGCGTGCCGCACCTGGCCGATGCCGCGAGCGCGGTATCGAAGGCACCGACCGCGACAGCACACGCCGCGCAACCAGCCATGGCAGCCAAGGGCGCGAGCCGTGGTGGGCCCGCCGTGCCGAGGGTCGGCATCCGCACATTCGTCGCGCCAGCCGGCATCCGGGTCGCGTCGAACCTTACGTATGGAATCGGTTCTGATGGCCAAGCTCTGAAACTGGATGTCTGCTCGCCGGCGGCAGGGTCGGACGGGGAGTCTGACACTGGGCTGCCTGCCGTGCTTTCGATCCACGGCGGAAGCTGGTCGCACGGCGACAAATCGTCGACCGACTGGCATGCCGTGTGCCAGTGGTTGGCGTCCGAAGGCTTCGTGACGTACTCGGTCGACTATCGGCTGGTGCCAACGGTGCGCTTCCCTGCACCAATCGATGACGTCACGCGCGCCCTCGAGTGGGTGCGCGAGCCGCAGAATGTCGAGCGGTTCAACATCGACCCGCGTCGTATCGGTGTGTTCGGCGGCTCGGCAGGCGGCAACATCGCTGCACTGCTCGGGATGCGCGGGCACGGCGACATCCATGCCGGTACACGGGTGGCAGCCGTGGCCGAGCTATCCGGCCCGGTCGATCTGACAGCTCGTGGGCAGCAGCTCGGCACCCCAGGAGAGTATCTGCGCAGCATCGAACTCGCATACCTTGGTTGCACCGAGTTCGACAGCTGTCCGGCGGCGTCCGCAGCATCCGCGATTTCATACGTCGACCCGAGCGACCCGCCGGTCTTCATCGGCGGGTCGGAAGCAGAGCTCGTTCCGATCGAGCAGGGCAAGGCTTTCGCGGCGGCACTTGCAGAGGCGGGGGTGCCACACACGCTGCGCATCGACACGGGTCACTGGCATTCCATTGCGACACTGAATGCCCCGATGCGCACTGCAGTCGCGGCGTTCCTGCACACGTATCTGGGCTGACCAGCCAGGGATTCGCGCACTCGGCCGTTACTTCAGCCCGGACTCGGCGATCCCCTGGACGAACTGCTTCTGAAAGATCAAGAAGACGATGATCACCGGAATCATCGAAATCAACGTAACGGCCATGATCTGATCCCATGGATGCGCGTACGCACCGTTGAGTGAGTTGAGCCCGACGGACATGGTGAACTTGTCTGGGGTCTGCAGTGCCACCAACGGCCAGATGAAGTCGTTCCATCTCCACACAAAGGTCAGGATCGTCAGCACCGCGATCAACGGACCACTCATCGGCAGCGCGATGCGCAAGAAGATCTTCGCCTCGCTCGCACCATCCACCCGCGCAGCCTCGATCAACTCGTCAGGCAATGCAACCAGGAACTGGCGCGCGATGAAGATGCAGATTCCCTGTGCAGCACTGGGAAGAATCACTGACCAATACGAGTTCACGAGCCCGAGCTTGGAAATGATCACGAACTCTGGGACGACGATCACCTGAATCGGAACCATGATGGTCAGAAGCATCAGTCCGAACAACACGTCGCGGCCCCTGAACCGGTATTTCGCGAACGCGTAGCCGGCGAGCAGGCTGATGAATACCGAGATCAGAACGCTGACCGCCGAGATGATGACCGAGTTGACCATCCACACGCCGATGGGTTGCTGCTGAAATGCTCTCGCGAAGACGCCGAAGTCGATTCTGGATGGCCACAGCGAGAAGCCGGATCCTTGGGCGAGGCCACCTGGGCTGATCGCGGTGACGAACACCCAGTAGATGGGAAAGAACATCAGTAAGCCGCCTGCCACAAGCAGCAGCCACACCAACCACCTGCCGGCGGTCATCCGCTCTTGTCCGCTCTTTGCATGTGTGCCCGTCTTCACCGATGGGCCAGTCGTCGTGCGTGTGCGGGTCTGAATCGTCATGTCAGGTCCTTCGATCGCCGCGAGAGCCGATTTCGCAAAACAGTAAGAAGCAGCAGGACGACAACCAGAAATACGCCGACGGCCGACGCGTAGCCCATCTTCCCGTCGGTGAATGCCGACCGGAAGATGTACTGCACGAGCACGGTCGTCGAGAAGCCGGGGCCGCCGCCCGTCATCACGTATATGACGTCGAACGCCTGAAGCGAGAACACGATGTTGAGCACGATCAGCAAATACGTGGTCGGGTTCAGCAGCGGCCAAATGATATTCGTGAACCGACGCCAACTGCCCGCGCCATCGATCTGCGCTGCTTCGAGCAGCGACGGATTGATGCCCTGCAACGCCGCGAGATACGTGACCATACAGAATCCGATGCGGCCCCAGACAACCGCGATGATGATCGTCAACATTGCCCAGTTCGGTGAGCTCAGCCAGCTGATCCTCGGCAGACCCGTTGCCTGCAAGAAGGCGTTGACGATGCCGTTGTCGTCATTGAAGATCCACACCATGACGAGTGAGACCGCGACACCAGAGACGACCATCGGCAGAAAATAGAGGCTTCGGATCAACCCCCGTCCCGGAAGTCTGCGGTTCAGCATGATCGCGAGAACGAGGCCGAGCGCCGCGCTTGTCGGAACCGTGCCGACGGTGAAGACCACCGTGTTACGCACGCTGGTCCAGAACAATCAGTTGCCGAGCATGTTAGAGTAGTTGTCAACGCCGACCCATGTGCCGCCACCGAACACCTGCACGTTCTGGAAGCTCAGCACCACGGCCACAGCGATCGGGGCGAATGCGAAGACCGTGAAGAGGATCAGACTCGGTGAGACGAATACCCATGGCGCCAGTCGAGGCTCTCTGCCTCGCCCGTGTGTCGCCTTTTGCGTTGACGTCGGCGCGGATGCGCCACGGCCACCGGCGGTGACCACGCCATCCACTACTGCACTGTCATGAACCGGCATTCTTGATTCCGTCCGCGATCTTCGAAGCCGTCTGCTTCGGCGACTGCTGGCCGATGAAGCACAGATCCAGCTGGTCAGCCAGCACCTGATTGATCGCAGCGAAGTTCGGCAGCGTCTCAACTGCAGCCATCTCAGCTGGCACAGTCGCGGCCTGTTTGCTGAACGTCGTCATCTGGTCCTTGTGCGATGAGAACTCGAGAGGCGAGTCCATCAGCGACGTGCGGACCGGAAGGAACAGGTCCGTTTCGCAGAAATACTTCATGTTGGCTTCGTTGCAGACGAACTGGATGAAGTCTGCGGCCACCGCAGGATTCTTCGACGTCTTCGAGACCGAAAGAAGGTTGCCACCCAGGTCTGAGGCGGCGGACTTATCGCGGGGCATGTATGTGATGTTCCACTTGTCTTGCTTGAGTCCCTTGGTGACATCGTTCATGATCCAGTCACCGAACAGCATCAGACCTACCTGGCCGGTAGTGAATGTATTCTCGACCGAGGCCGTCGTCGAACCCTTGATCGTGTTGGACTTCGGAATGAGCCCCTCTGCGTACAGTTGCTGAAACCAGGTGATGGCTTCTACCCCGAGGTCGTTGTCGATCGCGGGCGTCTTGCCGTCGTCCTCGATCAGTTTGCCGCCGTGCATGTAGAGGAACGGCAACCACCGATACGCCGTGTTCACACCCTCGAAGCCATATGAGACTGCAGCTTTGCCCGTTGCCTTCTTGACCTCGCGGGCAAGCGCCAGGAATTCGTCCCACGTCCACGCGTCGTCTAGACTCTCCGGAATCTTCGCCCCGATCTGACTCATGATGTCGGTGCGGTAGTAGGTGCCGAACGTGTCGGTGTGCTGTGGAATGCCGTGCACCTTGCCGTTCAGCTGGGCCGCTTTCCAGAATGTTTCGCCAAACCCCTTGCCGTAGCCTGGGCTCAAATACTGGTCGAGGGCGATGAACCCTCCATTCTGTGCCCAGCGCCCGATCTGCTGCCATGTATTTCTGATGATGTCCGGCGCATTTCCCCCGGCCAGCTGCGTGCTCAGATACTGGTTGAAGTCCCCGTTCGGCGTCGTCTGCACCTTGATGTTGACCCCTGGGTGCTTCTTCTTGTATTCAGCCGCGAACTTCTTGTACGCGATCAGATCCGCCGGGATGTTCCAGGTGGTCATCACGAGATCGGCCTTCGTGTCAGGGCCGACCGTTGCGTTCGACGACGCCGCGCCCGCTGCACCGCATGCTGCGAGAGTCGGGGCGATGGCGAGGGCACCTGCGGTAACGGCGGCGTAGCGCAGAACGCTGCGCCGAGTCACCTGGCCGGAGTTGCCTGATGAGAATGGGGCGGACATACAAACTCCTTTGTTCGTTGCAAATGGGTCGGTTGATCTGTTGGTTGGTTGATCTAGAGGCGAAGCGCCGCAGGCAGCAGCGCCGAATGGGCCCGAAGAAGCTCGTCGGTCATGGCGTGGATCTGGTCGAGCGTGAGCAACGCGCTCGTCAGAGGGTCGAGTGCTACCGCGTGGTACACGTGATCACGGTCGCCGGTCAACGCCGCCTTCACCGCAAGGCTCTGAACCCCGATGTTCGTGCGGTTCAGCGCCGCCAGCTGAGGCGGCAAGTCACCAACCGCCACCGGCTGCACTCCGTTCGCATCGACAAGGCACGGCACCTCCACGCATGCGTCATCAGGCAGGTTCGAGATCAAGCCATTGTTTGGCACGTTGCCATAGACGACGCCTGGCGTTCCCGTTACCGCCGCATTGACGATGCTCGCGCCATATTCCACGGAGGGTGACAGATCGTGCTTCAAGCGGGCGAGTTGCTCGTCGATGTCACCCTGCTCATCGTGTGCCGAGCAGATCTCGAAGTAGTCCCACCGCTCTGGAATGTACTCGAGCACGAGGTCAGGGTTCTTGCGAAAGTACGGCAGGTATTCGGATGCGTGATGGCTCGACTCGGTCTGAAAGAATCCAAACGTATCCATGATCGACGTGCGCACCTGCTCATTGCCGCCCTCGTAGTTGCTCGCGATCTCTGCCGCGCCGCTGTGGTCTCCATCGTCTTGGGCCAAGCCATCCGCGGCGCGACCGCGCAGGTGGCGGCGGCGCATGGTCTCGCGCAGACGCGGGTACAGATCTTCACCCTTGTGCTCGAAGCTCAGAATCCACGCCTGATGGTTGATGCCGGCCGAGACGAAGTTGACCTCGTCGTATGGTGTTCCAAGCGTGCGTGCAAGCATCCGCGTCGTGCCCTGCACGCTGTGGCAGAGGCCAACCGCGTTCAGACCCTTGGCGTTGAGGAACCCGGTCGCCATCGCCATCGGATTGGCATAGTTGATGAACTGCGCGCGCGGGCAGAGCTCGAGCGCATCCGATGCGATCGCCTCGTATGCGCCGACCGAACGCAAGAAGCGGAACACACCGCCAGGACCGACGGTGTCTCCGACGGCTTGGTCAATGCCGTATTTTCGCGGAATCTCCACATCGTGGCGATACGAATCGATTCCACCCACCTGGAAGGTGATGATGACGAAGTCCGCGTCGCGGAGCGCTTCTCGCCTGTCGGTTGTTTCAATGATCTCTGCGTCGAAGCCGTGATGATCGGCGAGCGCGCGGGCGGCGGTGGCCGTTCGCGACAAACGCTCGGCGTCGAGGTCCATCAGGCAGAGAGTGCTCGAACGAAGGGCAGGAAAACTGACAAGATCGCCGATCAACCTGAACGGGAAGACGAAGCCGCCCGCGCCGATGATCGTGATCTTGGGAGAGTGAGAAGCGCTGGTCATAAGGTCACCGTATGGTCACAGATCCCGACGGTTCTTCCGCATAGAACGCCAAATATTCCAGGATTCTCAGCCGCTAGGCGGGATCGCGGCGAGAGGTTGGCCGTGGTTAGACTCGCCAGCGTGACCGATCCGGCCCTCATCGAGACGATGGCCCCAGCCCTCTGGGTGCACCGGGGCGCGGCACCGCTGATGGAGCGGCCGCACCGGCACGACGACCTCGAAATGAACTATGTGGTGCGTGGTCGGCTTGACTACCTTTTCGGCGGAACGCGGCTGAGCATAGACGCCGGACAAATCGCCGTGTTCTGGGCAGCAACTCCGCACCGACTCATCGACGACCCGTCGCTCAAGCCTGGTGACAACTGCTGGGTGCACATTCCGCTCAGCACGGTGCTGAGTTGGGCTCTGCCCGATCGCGACCTGAGCGAACTGTTGATGAATCGGCCCATTGTCGTGCAGGCGGATGCCGCCGGCCGCGACATCGAGTCGATGTTCGAGTCGTGGCGCAGCGACCTCACCGGTGGCGAGACCGAGACGATTGCCCTGCTCGAAGTGCACGCCCTCGTGCGCAGGCTGCTGAACCACCATGTCGCGCATGGATGCACAGACGATGACAAACGAACGGCCGTCGCGACCGGCGACAACATGCGCTGGGCGGTAGCAATGGCCCAGTTCACCGTGAGCCATTTTCGACAGCCGATCACACCGCTCGAGATTGCGAAGGCCACACATCTGAATCCGAATTACGCAATGACACTGTTCCGCGAGGCCGTCGGCACAACGCTCGGCAGCTACCTCACCCGCTGTCGCGTCGCCGAGGCTCAGCGTCTGCTGATCACGACATCCATGACCACCACCGAGATCGCGCATGCAGCTGGGTTCGGTTCGCAAAGCAGTTTCTATGCGCACTTCGCGCGAACGTGCGGCGCATCACCCGGTGCGTATCGGCACAATCTTCGCTGAGACCCACGGATGCGTCCGGTATCCCGGACACAAATGGCATGTGGCACGTGGTGCATGCGCATACCGCGGGTATTCGATAAAGCCCATGTCAAACTTCACAGTGGAGAGCCGGTCGATCGACTACATCCCGGCCTCAGAACGCCACGGTTCGGTGCGGAGCCTGTTCACCGTCTGGTTCGCTGCCAACATGCAGATCACGACGGTGGTCACCGGAGCGCTGGCCGTCATCG
>Ga0164242_10005127_pt1 | contig 14604 bp, 12 predicted proteins | sample OricomgcompostMG_FD_108783 | JGI IMG/M metagenome (GOLD analysis project Ga0164242, IMG submission 108783) | Miracle-Growth compost microbial communities from Emeryville, California, USA - Original compost - Miracle growth compost (MG) ... | reverse complement strand
GGAAAAATGCTTTCTGTAAACTTTCTGCTTAAAATGATTGCATGCCGGAAGATCAGTAGGCCCTTGCAAACAAGACCCGCTGCGTCGAAGGCTTTCCTGTAAGGATGCATTTCCCTTCTTCCTTCTCCGCATCGAGGGGTATGCAGCGAATCGTTGCTTTGGTCATCTCCTTGATCTTTTCCTCGGTTTCCGGCGTGCCATCCCAGTGAGCAGATATGAAGCCACCTTTGTGATCCAGCAGTTCGCAAAATTCATTGAAGTCATTGGCGGGTGTGATGTGCGCATCCCGGTAAGATTTCGCCTTGTGGTAGATATCCTGCTGAATGTCTTCCAGCAGTCCGCTGATCTTTTCTGCCAGGTTATCCAGCGGGAGATGCATCTTTTCGCGTGTATCGCGGCGTGCCACTTCCGCCACACCGGCTTCGATATCACGGGCTCCGATGGCAATGCGGACAGGCACTCCTTTCATTTCGTGCTCGGCGAATTTCCAACCGGGACGTGATTCCGAATCATCATATTTTGCCCGGATACCGGCTTTTTTCAGTTGCTGCAGGATGTCCTCCACCCGTTCATCGATCTGCTTCTTCTGTTCACCACCTTTGTGGATCGGAATGATCACTACCTGCAAAGGAGCGATCCGGGGAGGCAATACCAGGCCGTCGTCATCGCTGTGCGCCATTACCAGGGCGCCGATCAGCCGGGTAGAAACACCCCAGGAAGTTGCCCATACATAATCGAGCTTGTTTTCCCGGTTCAGGAACTGCACATCAAAGGCTTTGGCAAAATTCTGCCCGAGGAAATGCGAGGTGCCTGCCTGCAGGGCTTTCCCATCCTGCATCAGGGCCTCTATGCAATAGGTGTCTATGGCGCCGGCAAACCGTTCCGACGGAGATTTCACCCCTTTGATCACCGGCATCGCCATGTAATTTTCCGCAAAATCGGCATATACGTCAAGCATCTGCCGCGCTTCGGCTACTGCCTCTTCCATGGTGGCATGCGCTGTATGCCCTTCCTGCCAGAGGAACTCTGCAGTACGTAAAAACAGCCGCGTACGCATTTCCCAGCGCACCACGTTGGCCCATTGGTTGACCAGCACCGGCAGATCGCGGTAAGATTGTATCCACGTCTTGTAAGTATTCCAGATGATCGTTTCGGAAGTAGGGCGTACGATCAGCTCTTCTTCCAGCTTTGCTTCGGGATCCACTACCACACCGCCGCCAGCCGGATCGTTTTTAAGGCGGTAATGAGTGACCACCGCACATTCTTTGGCAAAGCCTTCCACATGATCGGCTTCCCGGCTCAGAAAACTTTTTGGAATGAACAGGGGAAAATAAGCATTTTGATGGCCGGTCTCCTTGAACATGGCATCCAGCACATCCCGCATTTTTTCCCAGAGCGCAAATCCATAGGGCTTGATCACCATACAGCCGCGCACCGCTGAATAGTCAGCCAGCCCTCCTTTGATAACCAGGTCATTGTACCATTGCGAATAATCTGCTGCCCGCGCGGTGATTTCCTTGCTCATATAATTTCCGACTTATTTTTTTGTGGGTCAAACCCTTTAAAAACAGGGCACAAACCTACAATGAAATTTGCAACCATCCCACCATTTTGTTGTTTAAATACCGTAGCTTTAGCATGTGCCTGGAAATTTGATGAATGGCACCTGAGAAGCATTAAAAATTCGTACCTTTAATACATAAAAATTTCAGCCATGAAACCCTTCATGATATATTTGACTGCTTTCGCCCTGCTCTCCGGTGGATGCGCCACCAGCTACCAGGTGGGGCAAACACCCGATGATGTTTATTACTCACCCGGACAACCTGCTCCTTCGGCACGGCAAAACAATCAGGTGGTGCAGGATAACAACGGCTATGCTGAGGTAGCAAACAGCGACGAGACCGTAGGCGCGGGAGACAACGCTTATGTGACATACGACGATGGAGGCACAGGCGGCTATGATTACAGTGCCTATACAGATCAGAGCAACCTGTTCAGCAGCCCGGCCAGCCTTTACAGCTACAATTACTACAGCTCGCCTTACTACGATCCTTTCGCATACAATTTTTATGGTCCTTCGTGGGGCATCAGTCCATATTATTCCTGGGGCATCAGCCCTTATTACAGCTATGGATATGGAGGATATTATTCACCTTTTTCATCGTGGTATTATCCTTCGTTCTCCCTTTCGATAGGATGGGGTATTCCCTGGGCATATACAGGCTGGGGGTTGGGCAGCTACTACGGCTACGGCTGGGGTAATCCTTACTGGAGCGGGTATTATAACGGATACTACAACGGGAAATATGCTTATTATACCCCCCGTCCTGCCGCCACGATCGCACCCCGCCGTTCTTTCAGCTCGCCGGCCACCGCAGCAGGCCGTGTGGTCAATACCCCCGCGACAAACGCGCCGCGGCGTGTTTTCCGCAGCACGGGCGTTGCTACTGATAACAATGGCAGGATAAACGCCAACGTCCGGAGCAGCACGGATAATGCCAACGGCGCACGTCGTGTCTTCCGGCCTTCGGCAGACGAGCGGCCGGTCAACATCAATAATGAACGTTCCAACAATGCGCCTGTCCGCCAGGTAGAGCAGCCCAGAAGAACAGAAGTTTACAGGCCTCAGCCAATACAAAGGTCTTTTGAAACCGCTGCGCCACGAAGTTCGGCGCCTTCTTCATCCGGCAGGGCTCCCGTGAGGACTTTCAGCCCGCGCAGGTAAAAAAATAAAAAGTTCATACCCCCGTTTAATAGTTCATGCGGGGGTATTTTTTTATCCCGTTTCCCAAGGGGACATACAAAATTCAGAACCAGTTTTCACAATACCATTAAACAGAAGAAATGAATAAAAGAGGGATTGTAGTTCTTTTATCAGCAATGTTTATTTATGCGGCAGCACAGGCCCAGGACGAAAGTGATGCCTTGCGTTACAGCAGGCTGACAAGCGGCGGCACGGCACGGGCACAGGCCATCGGCGGGGCCATGGGTTCCCTGGGCGGCGATATCAGTGCCATGTCGGTCAACCCGGCGGGCATCGGTATCTTCAAAACCAATGAATTCTCCATCACTCCAGGTTTCCGCAGCCTGAACAACGATGCCAGCTATTACAACACGAGCGCTTCAGACTCGAAATCCAGCCTTTTCCTGCAGAACGGCGGCTTTATCTTTGCTTCCAACAAGAAACGGAACAGCAACAGCCAATGGCAAAATGTGACCTTTGGCATCGGTGTGAACCGGCTGGCCAATTTCAACAGCAATCTTTTTTACCAGGGGAACAACAGCACTTCCTCTTATGCGGATAATTACCTCATCGACCTTTCCAGCGAGACCAATACGGACAATGCGCAAAACAATTATCCCTTTGGCCCCAGCCAGGCCATCAGAACGTATGTGATCGATCCTTACTTCAATGACAACAATCAATTTGATGCCTGGACCAGCCGGCCCGGCCAGGTGCTCGCAGACGGTAAATCGCTTATACAATCCAATTCCATTGCCACAAAAGGAGGATTGAATGAATTCTCTCTTGCCGTTGCCGGCAATTACGCAAACAAGTTCTATATCGGCGGCAGCCTGAATATCCCTTCCATCAAGTTTGACCGCACAAAAACATTCCGTGAAACCAACCCCGGCGATGCCAACGCGCAATTTGACTATTACGACAATACAGAGATCACCAGCACAGACGGCGTCGGCGTCAACGGCAAGCTGGGCCTGATATACAGCCCGCAGCCTGCCATCCGCCTGGGTGCGGCCTTTCACACCCCGACGATCTATTCCATGCATGATACGTACAGCACAACCATTACTGCACAGTCGGTAGATGACCAGGGACAGTCTGGCGTCTTTACTTCCTCTACCGAAGACATCACCGGCGGTTACCCCGGCGAATACCAATATTCGCTGACCACCCCCTGGCGGGCTGTGGGAAGCGTTTCCTATATTTTCAATGTGACGCCCAACGTAGCAGAGCAGCATGGATTCATTACGCTGGATTATGAATATGTAAACTATGCAGCCATGCGCTATCATTTCAACAGTTCGGATGCAACAGCGGGCGATAAAGCATTGGCAGATGAGCTGAACCAGTCCATCAAGCATCTTTACAAAGGCGCTTCCAATGTCCGGGTAGGCGGCGAGCTGAAGTTTGACCTGCTGGCCGTACGGGCAGGGTTTGCCTATTACGGCAGCCCTTATGCAGACAACAGCGTCAGCAATGGTACACGTATGTTGTACAGCGGCGGGCTTGGCTACCGCAACCGCGGCTTTTATATTGACCTGACCTATGTATATGAACATGACGAGGACATGGACCAGCCTTATTATGTGCAGCCCAACAGCCTGAATGTGCCTTCTCCCGAAGCAGCCACTTATACTTCCGGCGGCAGCAATGTGATCTTTACGCTGGGCTTTAAACTCTGACTTTTCTGATTATCTTTATAAGCCGGTTCCAGCAACCGGCTTTTTTTATTCATTGAAATCTGCAAAACAACCGCATGTCGTTATCACAACAGTTTTTTTCACCAATTGCAGCCGGTGTCTGGAAATGGGGAACCTGGGGACATGACCTCGATACCCAGGCACAGCTGAAGCTGATAGAAGTTTGCATCGAAGAGGGCATCACTACTTTTGACCATGCCGATATCTACGGCCATTATACCGATGAAGAACGTTTCGGCAAGGCCCTTGCCATAAAGCCTTCGCTCCGCAGGCAAATGAAGCTGGTCACCAAGTGCGGCATCAAGCTCATTACACCGAACCGGCCCGGACACAAGATCAAAAGCTACGATACCGGACGGAAGCATATCATACAAAGCGTGGAAAACTCCCTGCGTGCTTTGCAAACAGATTACATAGATGTGCTGCTCATCCACCGTCCCGACCCGCTGATGGATGCCGATGAAATAGCCGAAACCTTTTCATGGCTCCAGCGACAGGGAAAAGTGCTGCATTTCGGCGTATCCAATTTTACCCCTTTCCAGTTCAGCCTGCTACAGGACCGCTTTCCGCTGGTGACCAACCAGATCGAAGCTTCTATCCTGCGGCTGGAGCCATTCCTCGACGGTACGCTGGATCAATGCCAGCGGTTCCGCATTGTGCCCATGGCCTGGTCGCCGCTTGGAAGCGGTCGCCTTTTTACAGGAGAAAAAGATGAAAGGACGCAAGCGATCCTGCAGGTTGCCTGCCAGCTTGGACAGGTCCACAACGCTGCCGTCGATCAGATCCTGCTGGCATGGCTGCTCAGGCACCCGGCAGGCATCGTACCGGTGCTGGGCACAGCAAAAGCCGAAAGGATCCGGTCAGCCAAAGGTGCTTTGCAGGTACAGCTAAGCCGCGAAGAATGGTTTGAGCTCTGGCAGGCATCGGCAGGAAAAGAAGTACCCTGAGAAACGAGTGAGCGGCTATTTGCCGCTTTTTTTCTGCAAAGCCAGGGCCAGCACTTCCTGCATGCTGCGTACGTAATGGAAACGGAGGTTCCGGATGTATTGCGGGTTGATCTCGAGGACATCCTTTTCATTTTCGTGGCACAGAATGATCTCCCTCATGCCGGCTCTTTTAGCAGCCAGTATTTTTTCCTTGATGCCTCCTACCGGCAATACCTGTCCGCGCAAAGTGATCTCGCCGGTCATGGCAAGACGCGGCTTCACCTTGCGCCCGGTAAAAGCAGAGGTAAGCGCCGTCAGCATGGTAATACCGGCGCTGGGACCGTCTTTGGGCACTGCACCTTCGGGCACATGGATATGGATGTTGTGCTTCCTGAAATCTGCCGGATCGATGCCACAGGCACGGGCATTGGCCTGGAGGTAGCTGAGGGCTGTGCTGGCAGATTCCTTCATTACATTGCCGAGGTTGCCTGTGAGTCTCAGTTCTCCCTTGCCTTCGCTGAGACTTGCTTCGATGAACAGGATGTCGCCGCCCACATAGGTCCAGGCAAGTCCCACAGCCACTCCCGGCAAGCGGCCGGATTCGTATATTTCGTTGGAATATTTCCGCTTACCCAATATCTTCTGCACAAGGTCGGCTGTCAGCACCTTCGGCAGGGGATTTTCCAGCGCCACCTCTTTGGCCAGCGAGCGCATAATGGCCGCCAACTGGCGATCCAGGTCCCGCACACCGCTCTCACGCGTATAATCACGGATGATCATTTCGATCAGCGTATTCGGGAATTTCACCTGACTGCCTGACAGGCCATGCACCTCCTTTTGCTTGGGAATGAGGTGACGACGGGCGATCTCTACCTTTTCCTCGATAGAATAGCCGCTCAGGTCAATGATCTCCAGGCGGTCGCGCAGCGCGGGATGGATGTTGCCGATGTTATTGGCCGTGGCAATGAACAGGACCTTTGAGAGGTCGTACTCCATTTCCAGGTAATTATCATAGAAAGTGCTGTTCTGCTCTGGGTCAAGCACCTCCAGCAAGGCAGAGCTCGGGTCTCCGCGGAAGTCATTGCCGACCTTGTCCAGCTCATCAAGGATCATCACAGGGTTAGAAGACCTGATCTTCCGGATAGACTGGATGATCCTGCCGGGCATGGCCCCGATATAAGTTTTGCGGTGCCCCCTGATCTCGCTTTCGTCGTGCAGGCCGCCAAGGCTGAGGCGCACATATTTCCGTCCGATGGCATGGGCAATGGATCGCCCGAGGGAGGTCTTTCCGATACCCGGAGGCCCTACGAAACACAGGATCGGCGATTTCATATCGCCCTTCAGCTTCAATACTGCCAGGTATTCGAGTATGCGTTCCTTGATCTTGTCCATGCCATAATGATCATGGTCCAGCACCTTCCTGGCCTTTTTCAGGTCGTAGTGATCCTGCGTGTAATCATTCCAGGGCAGGTCGAGCATCAGGTCGAGGTGATTATATACCACCGAATAGTCAGGCGTGGAAGGATGCATGCGCTCCAGCTTCTCAATGCCTTTTTTGAACAGCTCGGCAGCTGCCTCCGGCCACTTCTTCCCTTCTGCCCTGCGCATCATTTCCTTGATCTCCCGGTCATTCGGATCGCCGCCCAGCTCTTCGCGGATGGATTTCAACTGCTGCTGCAGGAAATACTCCCGCTGCTGCCGGTCGAGGTCGGTGCGGGTGCGGTTCGTGATCTTATTCTTCAGCTCGGCCAGCTGCAACTCTGTTTGCAACAGCTTGAGCAGGAACTCCGCACGCTGCTTCAGGTGGTTTATTTCCAGGAGGTGCTGCTTGTCCTTCAGCTCCGAGCTGAGGTTGGAAGCCACAAAATGCAGGAGGAAAGGAGGGTTTTCAATGTTGCGGAGGATCACGGCTGCTTCTGAAGGTATGTTGGGGGAAAGCTGGATGATCTGTCCTGCCAGGTCTTTGATCGAAGACACATAGGCTTCGTATTCCGGGTCTTCTTTCGGACCTTCGTCTGGTAAGATCTCCGTGCTGGCTTTAAAGTAAGGGTCTTCAGACAGTATTTCCTTTACTTTGAAGCGCAGGCGGCCCTGGATAATGACGGTGGTACCGCCATCCGGCATCTTGATCAGCTTTACGATACGTGCCAGCGTGCCTACGTCTGCAAGGTCGGCAACAGCAGGCTCTTCGACCGTGCTATCTTTCTGGGCGATCACGCCGATAAGCTTGTCAGTGCGGTAAGCATCATTTACAGCTTTGATGGATTTATCACGGCCTACGGTAATGGGCAGGATCACACCGGGGAAAAGCACAGTGTTGCGCAAAGGCAGCAAAGGCAGTTGCGCGGGAAAATTTTCTTCATTCAGGTCTTCAGGTGATTCTTCGTTCAGCGGGAAAATGGGCATAAATTCCATTTCTTCTTCGGTGCCTAAATAAAAATGTCTGTTATTCATTCTACAGTTTAAAGTCAAAATGTCACGCTAAGCTATTGCCAGCGGATTACGAATCAAAAGCAGCTATAGGTCAAGATTGGTGCCAACGACAGGGTGTCAGCACCTTCAATAAAAAAGCTCCCCGAAAGGAGAGCTTTTTCAATATGCAAAGATAAGATTTATCCAAAGCGATCAAAAAGTAAAGCCGACGCCCAACTGAATGGCCTGGTTCGTCCACTTCTTGCTATCCGGCAGATCGTTGATGTCTGACAAGCCGATCACATAGCGGCCGCTGACATTGATGCCCAGCGGCAATTGCAGCCAAAGACCGGCCACGGCGGCAAAGTCGCCGCTCTTGAAGGCATCCTTTCCATTCTGGAACAGGCTTTTATCTTTGGAGACAGCAATGCTGTACTGCGGACCTACCTGCAGCTTGAGGTTCTTTCCGCCCAGCCCGATGTTGGCCAGCACCGGAATGCTCAGGTAATTCAGCTTTATATTTTTCAGGTTCTCCCCGTTCGGGTAAATGTCGCTGAACTGGTCGCCTGATTTGGCAGTGGATTGCGAAAAGATCAGCTCAGGCTGGATGCCGAAGCCCTGTGTGAAATTCAGTTGCGCAAAAGCTCCCAGGTGATAGTTGAACTTGAATCCTTCGTTATAGCCCTCGCCGCTGATCTTATTCAGGTTTGCCCCGGCCTTTACACCCAACCGTAAAAAGCCGCTTTGTGCAAATGAGGCGGTGGATGCCAGCACAGAAAGGAACAATACCAGTACAATTTGCTTTTTCATAAAAACCGTTTTGAAATGAATGAAAATAACAATAATTCGTTTACAAATAAAATTTCAAAATCTATAAACCGCTGCAAAGCAAATATAAAAACCGAGATAAGCCAAATATCTTTTTAATGATCGCTTGTTAAAAAATTGATAAAATTCAATACAACGAAACGCGTGCTGCAAATGTTATACCAGTTCAACCTTTTATTATTATTATTTATCAGGTAAGCTCTATTACCGTGATCTCAGGGAGGATGCCTACCCTCCCGGGATATCCCAGGAAGCCGTAGCCACGGTTTACATACAGGTATTGCTGTCCTTCGTTGTATAATCCCGCCCATTCCTTGTAAGCATACTGAATAGGGCTCCATTTAAAGCCGGGTATTTCCACACCGAACTGCATGCCATGGGTGTGCCCGGAAAAAGTGAGGTCAATATCCGGGAATTGCGGTCTTACCTGCGCATCCCAGTGAGAAGGATCATGAGAAAGCAGCATCTTGAAGGGAATGCTCTCCGTTCCTGCATAAGCTTTCGGCAAGTCCCCATATTTAGGAAAACGTGCCTTGGCACTCCAGTTCTCTATGCCGATAAGGGCGATCTGCTGTCCTTCTTTTTCCAGCAGCACGTTCTCATTCATCAGGAGGCGCCAGCCCATCGCAGCGTGAACGGCTTTGAGGTGTTCCAGGTTCTGCCGTTTGGCAGCCGGGCTGTCCCAGCTTGTATAATCCCCGTAATCATGGTTGCCCAGCGTCGAATAGACGCCCATCGGCGCCTGCACCTGGCTGAAAATTGCCTGGTAATTTTCCATTTCCGTGGCCCGGTCGTTCACCAGATCGCCTGTAAAAAGGATAAGATCGGGCTTTTCTGCCAGGATCATTTCCACTCCCCTGGCAACCTTTAGCTTATTGTCAAAGCTGCCCGCGTGTATGTCTGATATCTGCAGCACCTTCAATCCCCGGAAAGCCGGCGGCAGGTTCGGGAAATGTAACTGCAGGCGTTTGACCCGGTAGTCATACTTATTTGAAAGGCCGTACATCAGCGTGGCAAATAAGCCGCCACCTGCCAGCAAGCCGAGAGAGGTCAAAAAGCGGGAACGCGAAATATTTGTGCCGCTAACCGAGGCCGGTCCTGCGGGCTTCCTGCTCACTTTTTCCAGCAGCCACTGCAAGCCTCTCCGCAGGTCATCTACCAGCAGGAACACGGTGCTGAGCAATTTTGCAAGATAAACGCCTACGAGAATGGTGATGACCATCATCCGGAATGAATGCGGCCAGCGGTCGTATCCCACAAGCGGCCGGAAAAACATCAGGCAAAAAGCCAGCGCTGTCAAAAACCAGTACCCCACATACAAGACAAGCTTCCATCTTGGAGAAGCATGCTGAAGCATCCATTTCAGGGCCTGGAAAACGTACAGGTCCAGCAAGATCATGATGCCGGCCAGCACAAGGCCGAATGTCCGAAAACGCATTTTAAATTTTTTTAGGGCTTAAAGCCAAAAGCGGAAAGCGTTTTTAATTAAACTTGCATATTCAAATCCGCCGGTTTCAGGAGCAGCCCGATAAAACCGGAACGATAGCAGGCAAAGGAGAGATTGCAGACTGGTCTCAGGAGCAGCTGCAGGGCAGCAAAATTAAGGGGATTTATCCATATTCTGCTTTGCCGTTCATCATAAAAAACCAGCAGCCGCTCCCGTTGATAACTTCTTAACTCTTTTTGGGCTAATCATTGTATTTTTGTCCGTATTGCCCAATGTATTAAAAAAGTATTGCACTTATGAAATTCACTTATTACGGTCATGCCTGCTTTGCCGTGGAGATCAAAGGTGAATCGTTGCTCTTTGATCCTTTTATCAGCAGCAACGGGCTGGCGAAGCACATTGATGTATCCTCTATCCGGGCCGATTATATTCTTGTGTCGCATGGCCACAGCGATCATATCGGAGATCTTGAAGCCATTGCCAAAAGAACAGGAGCGCTGTGCATCTCCAATTTCGAAGTAGGAGAATGGATGGGCAGGATAGGCATTGAAAAAACATGCGGCATGAACCAGGGCGGCAGCCGGTCGTTCAGCTTTGGCAGGCTGAAGCTGGTAAATGCCATTCACTCCAGCAGCCTGCCGGACGGATCATATGGCGGCAACCCGGTAGGGTTCGTGATCGCAACGGAAGAGGGTACCTTTTATTACAGCGGCGACACGGCCCTGACCATGGACATGCAACTGATCCCGCGTTTTTTCAAGCTGGATCTTGCGATCCTGCCGGTCGGCGATCATTTCACCATGGGATATGAGGAAGCGCTGGTAGCGGCTGAAATGGTACAATGTAAAAAAGTGATTGGTGTCCATTATGACACCGCAGAATCCATAAAGATCGATCACCAGCAGGCACAGGATCATTTTGCAAAAGCAGGATATGAGCTGCTGCTGCTGAAGATCGGCGAAGCCATCGAAATTTGAAGTAAAAACTTACTTATCAGGAATGGGTAGAACAATTGCCATAGCGAATCAAAAAGGAGGCGTCGGAAAGACCACCTCTGCCATTAATCTTGCAGCCAGCTTTGCCGTATTGGAGTACAAGACGCTGCTCATCGATGCCGACCCGCAGGCCAACAGCACTACGGGGCTGGGCTTCGACCTGCGTCACGTGCAGCAAAGTCTCTACGATGGCATGGTGAACGATGTGCCCCTGAAGGAAGTAGTGCTCGAATCGGAAATGCCTTTCCTGTTCGTCGCTCCTTCTCATATCGACCTGGTGGGCGCAGAGCTGGAGCTCATCAACCATCCGGGAAGGGAAAAAGTGCTGAAAGCATTGATAGAGCCTGTTAAGAATGATTACGATTTCATTATCATTGACTGCTCACCTTCCCTCGGGCTCATCACCGTCAATGCCCTGACCGCTGCTGATTCTGTCATCGTTCCTGTACAGTGCGAGTTCTTTGCGCTGGAGGGGCTCGGAAAATTGCTCAATACCATCAAGATCGTTCAAAGCCACCTGAATACCGGCCTGGAGATCGAAGGCATCCTGATGACCATGTACGATGGCAGGCTGCGTCTCAGCAACCAGGTGGTGGACGAAGTAAAAAGACATTTCGAGGACATGGTGTTCAACACCATTGTGCACCGTAATACGCGGCTCGGAGAGGCGCCCAGTTTTGGCAAAGCTGCCATTATGTACGATGCCGACAGCACAGGCTCTATCAACTACCTGAACCTGGCAAAAGAGATCCTTCAGAAAAACAACGCTACCAAAATCAAACTTCAGGACAAAATATTAGCGATCGATGATGAGCAATCAACCGAATAAAAAAGAAGCGCTCGGAAAGGGCATACGCTCCCTGTTGCAAAACATAGATGCTGACCTGAAGACCACTTCCCAGGCGCTCAGCGAAAAAGTCGTGCATGCTGCCACCAGCATGGAGCGCATCCCGCTGGAGCAGATATCCGTCAATCCCAAGCAGCCCCGCCGCGATTTTGACGAGCAAGCCCTGCAGGAGCTGGCACAGTCCATCAAGATCCATGATGTGATCCAGCCCATCACTGTCACGAAAACCGGCCCGAAAAAATACCTGCTCATCGCAGGCGAACGCAGGCTGAGGGCTTCGCGCCTGGCCGGGCTGAAAGACGTTCCGGCTTATATCAGGCAGGTAAACGACCAGGAACTGCTGGAGCTTGCTTTGCTGGAAAACCTGCAACGCGAAAACCTGAATGCCATTGAAATAGCACTGAGCCTGAAGCGCCTGATGGAAGAATGTGCGCTCAACCAGGAGCAGGTAGCCGATCGCATGGGAAAAGAAAGGAGCACTGTCACCAACTACCTGCGGTTGCTGAAGCTGCCGCCTGACATCCAGGTGGCTGTGCGCAATGGCCAGCTTTCCATGGGTCATGCCCGCACCCTTATCTCCATTGACGATGTAGAGAAGCAATTGTACCTTTTCCACGAGATCACCCGCAACCAGCTTTCTGTTCGCCAGACGGAAGCATTGGTGCGGAAGATCATGCAAAAGCCTGCAGCAAAGAACGGGCATACATCCTCTTTACCGCCTGCCTATAAAAAGATCGAGGACCAACTGGTCTCTCATTTTGCCACGAAAGTAAAACTGAACCGGGGAAAGAATGGAAAAGGACATATTCTCATCGAATTTTATTCCGATGAAGAGCTGGAACGCATCCTGGAATCAATCGAATTATACGGCAACTGAAAAATGCTGCCATCGGAGATCGTTGCCTCCGCTGCCGGTATTCTGTCTGATCGGATTCCTGTGTACCTTCCTGCTCTTGCCGGCAAAGGCCCAGGATTCCCTGCGGATCATGTCGCCCGACAGCACTGCGATCCGGACTCCCGCGCAGGATTCTTTGCAAAAAGCGCAGCAAGACAGCGTGGTATCTTTTCTTTCGGCCGCTGCACTGGATAGCCTGCGCAAGATACACAATCCTCGCCGGGCGATCCTCTATTCAGCCGTACTCCCTGGTTTGGGACAGGCCTACAACCACCAGTACATCAAGATCCCCCTGATGTATGCCGGCATAGGGACAGCCGCCGGTATCTTTATTTTCAACTTCAAGCACTACACCACTTTCCGGGACGCCTACCGCCTGCGGCTCAACGGGAAATATACCCAGGATGAGCAGATAAATCTTTATTCGCTGCAGGACCTCAAATACCTGCGCGACGGCTACCGGCAATATGTGGATTATTCTGTGCTTGGCTTTGCCGCCGCTTACCTGTACAATATCATTGACGCCATCGTATTTGCACATTTGTATAAATTTGACGTTTCCAATGACCTGGGGAAAGTGCGTTTCGGGCCTGTGCTTCACCAGGAGGACAATTATGTCGGCATGGGCTTTACCTATACCTTTAAAAAATAAAAGTCGCTCAATATGAAAATAGCTTTGGTCGGATATGGCAAAATGGGCAAGACCATCGAGGAGATCGCCCTTGAAAAGGGTCATGAGATCATTTACCGCATAGACATCAATAACCAGGATCTGCTGGAAAAAGAAAATTTGCAGCAGGCGGATGTCGCCATTGAATTCAGCACGCCTGATACCGCTTACCATAACATACTCAAATGCCTGGAAGCCGGCGTACCGGTGGTTTCCGGCACCACTGGCTGGCTGGACAAGCTGGAGGATATCAAACAACGTTGCCGGCAGCACAACGGCGCTTTCCTATATGCCAGCAATTTCAGCATCGGCGTCAACATATTTTTCGAGATCAACAAAAAGCTGGCAGAGCTGATGGCTTCGCAGGAGCAGTACGAAATATCCATGGAAGAAGTGCACCACACGCAGAAGAAGGATGCGCCCAGCGGCACGGCCATTACGCTGGCAGAGCAGATACTGGAGCGGATAGATCGCAAATCAACCTGGATAAACGAGCTGACAGACAACCCGTCAGAACTATCCATCATCTCCAAGCGCATTGATCCTGCGCCCGGCACACATACGGTGAATTACCATTCCAAGATCGATGATATTACGATCATCCATACCGCCCATTCCCGCAAAGGATTTGCCAGCGGTGCCGTTATAGCAGCCGAATGGCTGGTAGGGAAAAAGGGCATCTTCGGGATGAAGGACGTGCTGGGATTGTAAAAAGAAATCATTGACCGCCATTTTTCTTATTTTGAATCCCACTTATTTTTTCATTGAGCTGCCTGATTCGTCTTTTGTATCAGTCTTTCCCAGCATCAATAAATAAGTAAAGCTTATAAGCCATCCCTTTAACATAAAGCTATCAAAAATGCTATACCTGATTCCAAATAGTTGTTTTTAACTTATGATCCTTATTGGTAAAAGTTCCAGCCATATGGTCACCCAATAATGATTTCAATATGGACAATGGTTGATCTCTTTAAGGGAATTGATATCCTGCACATCCGCCCTGGTAGCATCTTTACCAGTCATAGTAATGATTGAACCAATTTGTGCGAATGCCCAGGGAAAAAATAACTGTAGAGTTCCGGACTCCAGGTGCCGAATGCTGACGATATATGGCTTCAGCCTGGAGTGCCATGTGATT
>Ga0164242_10005126_pt1 | contig 14605 bp, 20 predicted proteins | sample OricomgcompostMG_FD_108783 | JGI IMG/M metagenome (GOLD analysis project Ga0164242, IMG submission 108783) | Miracle-Growth compost microbial communities from Emeryville, California, USA - Original compost - Miracle growth compost (MG) ... | reverse complement strand
CCTCCTCCGCGCTCGCGCTGCGGCTGCCGGGCGGCGACGGCTGGGTGATCGACACCCCGGGCGTGCGCTCGTTCGGGCTGGCGCACGTCGGCGCCGACGACCTACTGTGGGCGTTCCCGGACCTGGAGGACGGCGCCGTGCAGTGCCTGCCGGGCTGCGAGCACGTGTCCGCCGACGCCGGCTGCCACCTCGACGCGTGGGTGGCGCAGGGGCACTCGACACCAGTGCGGCTCGCCGCCTTCCGGCAGCTGCTCGTCAGCCGCTAGCGACGGTACCTCGGCGACGCCTTTTCAGCGGCGCTCTTCAGCGGCGCTTCCTCGGCGGCGGCGACAGGTCGCGGAACGTCCACACCAGCCCGACGATCGCCGCGACGAGGCAGATGCCCCACACCACGTCGCGCACCGCGTGCGGCGGATGGGTCCAGTAGCCGACGAGCGTGGCGAGCACCATCGCGCCGATCACCAGCAGCCCGCCGTAGAGCGGGGTGCGCATCGGGTGGTCGCCGCGTGCCATGTGCTCAGCCGCCCCCTCCGCGCCGGCCTTTACGCTGATCGAATGGCAGTGCTCGGCTCGATCCACCGCTACCCGGTCAAGTCGTTCCGCGGCGCGGCGGTCGGCAGTGCGCTGGTCGAGCCGTGGGGTCTGGCCGGCGACCGGCGCTGGCTCGTCGTGGACTCCGACGGCGTGTTCCGCACCGCCCGCGAGCTGCCGCGGATGCTGCTCGTCGTCCCCACGCCGGCGCCCGACGGGCTGACCCTCACCGCGCCGGACGCACCCGACCTCGCCGTCACGGTCCCCGACGGCGGGGAGCTGATGTCCGTGCAGATCTGGCGCAGCACGCTGGACGCCACCGTGGTGCCCGGCACCCGCGACTGGCTCACCGACGTGCTCGGCGTCGACTCCCGGCTGGTCTACCTCGACGACCCGACGCGGCGTGCCACCAACCCGGAGTACTCACTGCCCACCGACCGTGTCTCCTTCGCCGACGGCTACCCGTTGCTGGTCACCACGTCCGCCTCGCTCGACGCGCTCAACGGCTGGATCGACGACGGGCCGCGCGCCGACGAGGGGCCGCTGCCGATGGTCCGCTTCCGGCCCAGCATCGTCATCGACGGCACCACCGCGTGGGAGGAGGACGGCTGGCGGCGTATCCGCGTCGGTGCCGCCGAGTTCCGCGTCGCGAAGGGCTGCGCCCGCTGCACCATCACGATGACCGACCCGTGGACCGTCGCGCGCGGCCGCGAACCGATCGCGACCCTCGCCAAGCACCGGCGGTGGGACGGCGAGACATGGTTCGGCATGAACCTCGTGCCCGACAACCCGGGCGCGACGATCAGCGTCGGCGACGAGGTCGAGATCCTCGCCGCGGAGCCCGCACCCGACGGCCCGCTGCGCTAGCACACCACGTGTCCGGCGCGCTGGCCGTGCTGCCGCGGCTGCGCCCGGGCGACGCGTTCGACCCCTCGACCGGCAACTACGAGGACAACGTCGTGGCCTACGCCGTGCCCGCCTGAGCGGGCTACCCGGGCTCCGGTCGGTGCCGTTCCCGGCGCTTGCGGTTTGCTCGCGCATACGCCAGCAAACCTCGAGCACGGCGAGGCAGAGGCCCTGACGAGCCACGCCGGGTCGGCTCAGCCGAGTTCCAAGCGAGCCAAGGCCTGATTGACCGCGGCCAGGTCGAAGGCAGCGGGGTCGGGTACATGCCCCAGCCACTCGAGGCGTTCCTCGTAGTCAGGGTGCGAAGGATCGGCGAGGATCTCGCACAGGTACTCCCATCCGCCGATCCCGCCGCAGTCCTCGACCGGACCGGCGCGTCGGCCGGCCAGGCAGACGGCGTGGCGGACCCCGTCGTTCTCACCGGCCTGTTCGACCACGATGTCATGTGTCCACGAGTCCCCGAAGTCGTACTCGTACCTCATCTTCATGCCGACGACCGAGCACACCGTGGACAGCCGCACCCGGTCCGACGCCTTCGTGAAATCGAGCTGGAACTCGCGCGGCGCGTAACGCTCACCGTCGACCTCGAACACGTGCAGGTGCTCGTCCTCCCAGCCGAAGGCGGCCTGGATGACGTCGTGCAGCTGCGCCAGCGTCGTCGACACCGGCACCCGCAGCCGGCGCCAGATCGGCGGCTTCGACCAGCGCAGCGTGACCTTGAGCTGAACCACCCCTGACTCGATGCGGTGCTGCTCCGCGGCGCTCGTGCCCGCCTTGCGCCGGCTCCTGCCCGGCCGCTTCGCGGACGGCGCGGCCAGCGCGTCGAGCGCCCTGGGGTACGCCTCGGGGTCGACGGGCTCGTCGCGGTCGAGCGCGTTCCACACGTGCTCGGTGAGCACGCCGCCAAGGGCGTGGGTGACGTCGAGGCGCTCCATGCCCTGCGCCTGCAACCGCTGCGCGGCATGGAACTCCGGGTGCTCACCGACGACCAACAGGTGCCGTTCGTCGTCGTCGTTCGGGTCCAGCCGTGGGAAGTCCTCGTCACCGATGCGTGTGCCGAAGTACGGCATGGCGAACATCCGCCGCTCCATCGTGGCCTGCGTGGTGCTCAGGTCGACGTCAGGGTCGAGGTCGGCCAGCATGGCGCGAGCCGGTGACGCGTTCGCTGCGTCGTCGTAGACGTCGGTGAAGTCTTCGGTGAGCTGCGCGACCACGTCGGCCAGCTCGTCGCGTGCTGCCGGCGGCAGCTGGGACTGCTCGGCCGCCCACGAACAGAACTCTGAGATCACGTCAGGCAGAGCCGCGCGGTCCGTGTCGTCGAGGACGACCTTGCGCGGGAGATAGCCGAGCAGGAACGTCTCGAGCTTGGCCGGGCCGACGCGCAGCGGCTGCCCGCCGTCGTAGTCGCAGCCGTAGTCGACAAGCAACCTCGCGAGGTAGCGCACCGCGTCCGCGTCGGGCGTCCCGGTGACCCCCGCCGCCAGAAACGACTCGACGATCGCGTCCCGTTCGGCGTCCGGAACGGTGACCTCGACGCTCACGGCCGGGCCGGGCATGATGCGGCAGCGAGCCAGCGCCAGCGTCCGGTAGCCGCTGTAGCCCTCGCCGGTCTGCGCATCGATCGTCATCTCCGTGGCGGCGATGCCGTCCTCCACGAGCCGACGTGCCTCGTCTGGCGCGATCGAGCCGAAGACGAGCACGCCGTTGCTGGCGAGTGCCGCGCGGCGCAGCTCGGGCAGCACCTCCTCGACGTTGTCGACGGGTGTGATGTCCTCGACCCAGCCGCCGAGGTGGTTGAAGTCGATCGAGACGACGAGGCCGTGCCGCTCACCCGAGCGCTCGAACACGCACAACAGCGTCGCCTGGTCGCCGTACACGTCGCCGAGACGCCAGGACTCGACGAACGCGGCCTCGGCCAGCCGCGGGGCCCAGGGCGGCTCGGCGCGCGTCGCCGCGAGCACGTCGGCACCGGCCGCTGCGGCGGCGCGCAGCTCGATCGTCGGCCCCAGAGCACCGATGCCCCGCAAGAGGCCCAGCGCCGTATCGGTCCGACGTCCCGCTACCTGCTCGATGAACTCACCGATCGCTCCGGCCGAGTCCGGGCCGGTCTCCGTCGCCAGCGCGCCGAGCAGCCCGGACACGAAGTCCTCGATCTCGAGGATCTCGCCGCGCGCCGACACCGGGCCGAAGCGGTTCAGCACCGTGGTGATCGCGTCACGCGGTCCCGACCGAGCACGGTTGCCACGGTGCGGCTTCTTCTTGCGTCCACGGCTCTGCGGGCTCACTCTGCGATGGTCTCAGATACGGACAGGCGACGGTTGAGCCGCCAGCCACTCGCCGAGTAGATCAACCGCCCGCCGCAGGCCGGCACCGTCTCCGGCGAAGCACAGCCGGACGAACCTGCCGCCGTCGACGGGGTCGAAGTCCACGCCCGGCACGAGCGCGACCCCGGTGTCGGCCAGCAGCCGCGCGCACCAGGCAGTCGAGTCCTGCGTCCACCGCGACACGTCGGCGTAGACGTAGAACGCGCCATCCGGCGGGGCGAGACGATCCAGCCCGATCGCGGGCAGCGCGTCGAGCAGCAGGTCACGGTTGGCGCGGTAACGCGCGACGTTGGCGTCCAGTTCCTGGTAGGCGTCGAAGGCAGCGATAGCCGCGTGCTGCGAGAGCGTCGGCGGGCAGATGGTGAAGTTGCCCGCCAGCCGGTCGACGGAGTCCATCAAATCGTCGGGCACGAGCAACCAGCCGATCCGCCATCCGGTCATCGAGAAGTACTTGGAGAAGGAGTTGACGACGACGGACGCGCGGCCGAACTCCCACGCGCACGCCGCGGGGCTGTCGAACGTGATGCCGTGGTAGATCTCGTCGCTGATCAGCCGCGTGCCGTGCGCGGCGCACCAGCGGACCAATCCGGCGAGCTCGGCGCGGTCGATCATCGTGCCGGTGGGGTTCGCGGGACTGGCGAGGATCAGGCCGGCCGGCGGCTCGGGCAGCGCGTCGAGCTGGGCGGCGGTGGGTTGGAACCGTGTCTGCGGGCCGCACGGCAGCTCGACGACCCGGCAGCCCAGGGCGGCCAGCATGTTGCGGTAGGCGGGGTAGCCGGGGCGGGCCATCGCGACCGTGTCACCAGCCTCGAACGCACCGAGGAACGCGTACAGGAAGCCGCTGCTGGAGCCGGTGGTGACGGCGACCGACGCGGGGTCGACCTGCACTCCGTACGTCCGGCCGTAGTGGGCCGCGATCGCCTCGCGCAGCGCGGCGATGCCGAGCGCGTTGGTGTAGCCGAGCACGTCGCCCGCGATCGCCCGGGCGGCGGCCGCACGCACGGGCGCGGGCGCCGGCGTCGAGGGCTGGCCGGCGGACAGGTCGATCACCGGCAGCCCGGCCGCGCGGCGGGCGGCCACCGCGTCGATCACCCGCATGACGCGAAACGGCGGCACCTGACCACGCCCGCTGACCCGGGGCACGTTGCTGGTCGGCATACCCGCGACGGTAGCCTCCGCCTCGTGCCGGACTACGCCGAGGATCTCGCTCTCGCCCTGCGCCTGGCCGACGCGGCCGACACCGTCACCACCGCGCGCTTCCAGGCGGCCGACCTCGTCGTCGAGGCCAAGCCGGACCTCACCCCAGTCAGCGACGCCGACACCGCCACCGAACGGATCATCCGCGAACTGCTCGCCGCCGAGCGCCCGGCCGACGCCGTGCTGGGCGAGGAGTATGCAGCCACCGGCGACGGGCCGCGGCGCTGGGTGGTCGACCCGATCGACGGCACGAAGAACTACGTGCGCGGCGTGCCGGTGTGGGCCACCCTGATCGCGCTGCTCGACGGCGACGACCCGGTGGTCGGCGTGGTGTCCGCGCCCGCGCTGGGCCGGCGGTGGTGGGCCGCACTCGGGACGGGCGCCTGGGCTATGGGCGGAGCGTCGGCCCCGCGCAGGCTGCACGTCTCGGGCGTGCGCGAACTCGCCGACGCCAGCCTGTCCTACTCCTCGCTGTCCGGCTGGGCGCAGCGCGGCCTGTGCGAGCGGTTCGTCGCGCTCACCGACGCCGTCTGGCGCTCCCGCGCGTACGGCGACTTCTGGTCCTACATGCTCGTGGCCGAGGGGGCGGTCGACCTGGCCGCCGAGCCGGAGCTCTCGCTGTGGGACATGGCCGCGCTCGCGCCGATCGTCACCGAGGCGGGCGGCCGGTTCACCGGTGTCGACGGCCGCGACGGGGTGCTCGGCGGTGACGCGGCGGCCAGCAACGGCCTGCTGCACGACGCGCTGCTCGCCGCGCTGACCGACTGACGCGGCCGCCGCTACGGCAGCAGCAGGCAGCTGTCGCCGAACTCGTGCCACAGGTACCGCTCGCGTACCGCCGCGTCGTACGCGCGGGCGACGAGCACCGCGCCGGCCACCGCCTCCAGCAGCGCCAGGTGCGATGCGCCGGGGGCATGCCAGCCGGTGACGACGCCGGTCACCACGCGGGCCGGGCGCCGCGGGCCGAGCACGAGGTCGGTCCAGCCGTGCCGGGCCCGCACCGTGCCGTCGGGGTCGGTTGCGCTCTCCAGCGCGCGGGTGGCGGTGGTGCCGACGGCGACGACCCGGCCGCCCGCGTGCCGCGTCGACTCGACGAGCCGCGCGGTGGCCTCGGGCACCGCGAACCGCTCCGGCTGCGGCGGCTCGCCGGCCTCCTGCGAGGAGACGCCGGTGTGCAGGGTGACCGGCGCGACGCCGACACCGCGCGTGACGAGGTCGGTGACGAGCCGATCGGTGAACGGCCGCCCCGCGCTCGGCATCTCGGCGCTGCCCGGCTCGCGCGCGAACACCGTCTGGTACTCGGCGAGCGGCCACGGGCGCGGCACGTAGGCGTAGCGGATCGGCCGGCCGTACCGGGCCAGGAACGCCGGCACGTCACCCTCGATCTGCGGCCGCGCCCGCCACAGCCGGCGCTGCCCGGCGGGGTGCGGCTCGTCGACGATCAGCGCAGCGCCGTCGGCCAGCGCGATCACCTCGCCGGAGCGCAGATCGTCCACCGGTCCGGTCGCCGTCCGCGCGGGCCGGACCTCGACCACCCAGGCCCCGTCGTCGAGCGCGGCGGAGAAGTGCACCTCCACCGGCCGCCCGGCCCGGGTGCCGTCGACGGCGGCGGCCAGCGTGGCCGACGTGTTGACGACGACGAGATCGCCCGGGTCGAGGAACGTCGCGAGCCGGTCGAACCGGGTGTGCTCCACCCCGCCCGCGTGCGCGACCAGCAGCCGGACGTGATCGCGGACGGGCGGCGGCTCGCCGGCCTCGAGCCCCGCGGGCAGCACGAAGTCGAGCGCGGTCACGCGACCACCGCCACGTCGGACGCCCGCACCCTCGGCGTCGCGGTACCGCGCGCCACCAACGCGAGCAGCGCGGGGACGACCGTCTCGGGCAGCGGCCGGTCGGAGATGTCCTCGCCGGGGAAGGCGGCCTGGTGCATCTCGGTCCGCATGTCGCCGGGGTCGACGGCGTGGACGGTCAGCGTCGGCTCCTCGGCCGCGAGGACGGCCGCCAGCTGGTCGAGCGCCGCCTTGGACGAGCCGTAGATGCCCCAGCCGGGGTAGGCCTCGACCGCGGCGTCGGAGCTGATCGCCAGCACCGTGCCGCGGGCGGCGCGTAGCTGCGGCAGGAGCAGTTGGGTCAGTGCGAGGGGCGCGACGACGTTGGTCTCGAACACGTGCCGGACGGCGTCGAGCGGCACGCCGGCCAGCGCGGGCAGCGGGGAGGGGCCGAGCTCGCTGGCGTTGTGGATCAGCAGGTCCAGCCGGCCGAGGACGTCAACGGCCGCGACGAGCGCCTCGCGGTGCAGCGGGTCGGTGACGTCGCCGGGCACGGCGACGGCGCCCGGGAGGTCGGCGGGCAGGTGCTCGGCGCGGCGGGCGTCGACCACGACCTGCCAGCCGTCGGACAGCAGGGCGCGGGCCAGGGCGAGGCCCAGGCCACGGCCGGCGCCCGTGACGAGTGCGGTGGGTTGCGATGTCTGTGTCATGCAGCCATGCTTGTAGTTGAAGTCAACTTTAAGTCAAGCGAAGAAGGTGCGAGCGTGCAGAGCACCGATCTGCTCACCGTCGGCGAGGTGGCCGAGCGCAGCGGACTGGCCCCATCCGCGCTGCGCTTCTACGAGCGTGAGGGCCTCGTCCACGCCATCCGCACCACCGGCAACCAGCGACGCTACGAGCGGACGGTGCTGCGGCGGCTCGCGTTCATCCGCGCCGCCCGCAACGTCGGCCTCAGCCTGGAGGAGGTCGCGGCCGCGCTGGCCACGCTGCCCGAGTCGCGCACGCCCACCAGGGCCGACTGGACGCGGCTGTCCCGCTCGTGGCGCTCCCGGCTCGACGCGCAGATCGCCGCGCTGGAGAAGCTGCGCGACGGCCTCGACTCGTGTATCGGCTGCGGCTGCCTCTCGCTCAGGCGGTGCGCGATCTCCAACCCCGCCGACGTCGCCAGCTGGAACGGCCCCGGCGCGAGCTACCTGCCCGCTCCCCTGCGCTGACGATCGGCGTCGACGCCGGTCAGCTCGCCAGCCCGTCGAGCACCTCCGCGCCCGGCAGCGACGCCAGGGCGGCCGACGGGATCGCGATCTTCGAGCGCCGCACGCCGCTGCCGATGACGACGACCTCGCGGTCGAGCACCGCCCGGTCGACGAGCACCGGCCACTGCGCCGGCAGCCCGATCGGCGTGATCCCGCCGTACTCCATGCCGGACAGCGCGGTGGCCTCGGCCATCGGGGCGAACGACGCCTTGCGCGCATCCAGCCGCTTGCGCACCACGCCGTTGACGTCGGCCCGCGTGGTGGCCAGCACGACACAGGCCGCGTAGCGCACGTCCTCGCCCCGGCGGCCCGCGATGACGACGCAGTTGGCGCTGTCGGCCATCCGCACGTCGTACCGCTCGCAGAACGCGGCCGTGTCGGCGAGCTCCGGGTCGATCGCCGCCGCGAGCACCGACGACGCAGGCCCCCAGCCGCGCAGCGTGGCGAGCACCGGCGCGGCGAGCAGGTTCGGCACGTCGGTGGCAGTGGTCCAGTCGAGGCTTCCAGGGCCGATCACGAACTCGACCGTACTGTGGACGTCATGACCACCGACGAGACCGTCGAACAGATCCTGCGCACCTACGGCACCATCACCGTCGTCGGGGCCAGCGACGACCCGAACAAGGCCGCGCACTACGTGCCGGCGCACATGCGCGAGCACGGCTGGGCGATCGTCCCGGTCAACCCGCGCGGCGGCACGATCCTCGGCGAGCCCGCCTACCCGTCGCTGGCCGAGGCGCCCGGGCCCGGCCTCGTCGACGTGTTCCGCCCGTCCGAGCAGACACCCGACATCGCCCGCCAGGCGGTCGCCGCCGGCGCCACCGCGCTCTGGCTGCAGCTGCACATCGCCTCCGACGAGGCCCGGCGCATCGCCGAGGAGGCCGGCCTGCTCTACGTCGAGAACCGCTGCCTGATCGTCGAGCAGCAGCGGCTGGGCCTGGAGGCCCCTCAGGACGTGTAGCCGGGCGCGCGCGCCGCGAGCTGCCAGCCGGCGAAGTCGACCAACTGCCCGGCGAGGATGTCCAGCGCGCCGTCGATGACGTCGCCGAAGTAGCCGTGCGCGTCCGGCCGCTGCTCGACGGAGTTGACCGTGACGCCGAACGGCGTGGGCCAGCCGCGCAGCGCGTGCACGGCCGAGCGGACGGATGCCAGCGCCGACCCGCACGCCTGCCAGCCCGCCGCGGAGACGATGACCCCCACCGCGCGGCGGTCGAGGTAGGGGCGGGCGTCGTCGTGCAGCACCTCGAGGTGGTCGATCGCGTTCTTGACCAGGCCGGACATGCCGCCGTGATAGCCCGGCGTGGCGATGACGACGCCGTCCGCCCGGCGCACCGCGTCGGCGAGCTCGGCCGCCAGCGGCGACGGCGCGGCGCCCGCGGTGCCGTAGATCGGCAGCTCGGCCAGCTGCGGGCCGGCCACCTCGAGCGTCCGCGCGCCCCGGGCCCCGGCCTTGGCCAGGCACTGCGTCAGCAGCCGGTTGGTGGTGGACCGCTCGCCGTTGGATCCGCCGATCCCGACGATGAGGGGTGCGTCAGCCACGTCTGCTCCTCGCCTCGGCCATGACGTCCACCTTAGGGTGAAGCGATGGACGCCGAGGACGCGCGCAACTTCATCCGCAACAACCATCGGGCGGTCATGGCGACGTTCCGCCGCGACGGCCGGCCGGCGATCTCGCCGGTGACGGTCGCGATCGACCCCGAGGGGCGGGTGGAGGTCAGCACCCGGCAGACCGCGATGAAGGTGCGGCACCTGCGCCGCGACCCGCGCGTGGCGGTCACCGTCTTCCCCGACGAGTTCTTCGGGCCGTGGGTGCAGGTGGAGGGCACGGCGCAGGTCGTCGACCTGCCCGAGGCGATGGACGGCCTGATCGACTACTACCGCCGGGTCGCGGGCGAGCACCCGGACTGGGACGACTACCGCGCGGCCATGGTGCGCGACCAGCGGGTGCTGGTGCGGTTCGACATCGAGCGGGCGGGGCCGAACGTCAGCGGCTGACGGACGCCCGGCCCCTGCCCAGCGGCTGTCAGCCCAGGTAGTTCTGCAGGTCGGCCTTGATGTCGGCGGGCAGCACGTTCGGCTCGTAGCGCTTGATGACCTGGCCGTCGCGGCCGATGAGGAACTTGGTGAAGTTCCACTTGACCTCATCGGTGCCCTCGGCCTCCGGGCGGATCTGGCTGATCAACTTGTAGAAGTCGCCGTACTGCGGGCCGAAGTCGCCGGGCGCCGCCGCGCGCAGGTACTGGTACAGCGGGTGGGCGTCGGGCCCGTTGACCTCGATCTTGCCGAAGATCGGAAAGGTGACGTCGTACGTGGTCTTGCAGAAGTCCTGGATCTCCGCGTCGGTGCCCGGCTCCTGCTCCTTGAACTGGTTGCAGGGGAAGCCGAGGATCTCCAGCCCGCGGTCCTTGTCGTCGCGGTACAGCGCCTCCAGGCCCTCGTACTGCGGGGTCAGCCCGCACTTGCTGGCCACGTTGACGATGAGCAGCACTTTGCCCGCGTAGTCACCGAGGGACACCGGGGTGCCGTCGGCCGTCGTTGCCTCGAAGTCATACGTAGTGGTCACGAATCGCCCTCACTGTGGTCGGTCGAACTGTCGATCCCGCCGCGGACACCCGCAGTAGGCACATCTCATCATGGCAACACCGGAGCCGGCCCGATCAATCCGCGACCTGATCCGGCGTTCGGTGAACTGCGGCCGGCCCTGCCGCGTGGTGTGGGTTGTGACGGTCGACCTCGACCACGCGCAGGCGACGACGCTGCGCGCCATCTACGACGAGCACGCCTCGGCGTTGTTGAGCTATGCGATGCGGTTGACCGGAGGCGACCGCGGCCGCGCGGAGGACATCGTGCAGGAGACGCTGGTCCGCGCATGGCGTCGCCTCGACACCCTTGACCGGCGGCGCGGCACGGTCCGGCCCTGGTTGTTCACCGTCGCACGCCGGCTGGCGATCGACGCGCACCGGGCCCGGGCCGCCCGCCCGCCGGAGGTCGGCGATGCGCTGCTGGCGCTCGTGCCGGCGACCGGCGAGATCGACAACAGCCTGAACCGGATCCTGCTCGGCGACGCACTGGCGTCGTTGTCGCCCCAGCACCGTGCGGTCATCGTGGAGACGTTCTACCGGGGACGCAGCATCGCCGACACCGCCAGGGTGCTCGGCATCCCGATCGGCACCGTCAAGTCCCGCACCTACTACGCGCTGCGCGCGCTGAGGCTGGCGCTGGTCGAGCGGGGGGTGGTGGCCCCGTGACCGGCGAGCACATCACGCTGCTGCTCGGCGCCTACGTCCTCGACGCGCTGGACGCCCACGAGCGGGCCGCCGCCGACCGGCACCTGGCACGCTGCCCCGCGTGCACGGCCGAGCTGCGTCAGCTGCAACCCCTGCCCGCCTTGCTGTCCCGGCTCACCCTCGACGACGTCACGGCGCTCGACCAGGCGGCTGCGGTCGACGCTGCGGCCCCGGCCGTCCCGTCGCCCGACCTCTTCGCGCGGATCGCGGCCGCGGTCGCTCCCCCGTCACGAGAGCGACGACTGTCCCTGCGTACCGGGCTCCTCGCCGCCGCCGCCGTGGTGGTGCTCGCCGCGGCCGGTGCCGGAGCTGCCGGCTGGGCCGGCTCCGAGGGTCACCCCAGCTCGTCGTACTCGGCCACCGCCGGCCGGGTGCAGTTCCGCGTGGCGCTGACCTCGGCGGCCGTCGGCACCGTCATCCACGTCCGGGTGGCCGGCGTCCCGTATGACGAACACTGCACGCTGGTGGTGGTCGCGCGCGACGGCACCAGGCACCGCGCCGGGCGGTGGGTGGCCGGCTACTCGGGTAGCGCGGATCTGACGACCGCCACCGACGTCACGATGGATCAGGTGCGGCAGCTCGTGCTGCTCGGCACCGACGGACGGCAACTCGTCACCGTTCGCGTCTGATCCGGCAGGACTGCCGGTGAACCCACTGGCGCCACCGGCCGTGCTCTGAGGACGCGTAACTCGACGAGGGAGACAGCGACGATGAACGACAACTCCGGCACGGTCGTGCGGCTCGGGCTGCCGCTGGCCGCAGTGGTGCTGCTGGCCGCGGCGTGCGGCAGCAGCGGCGGTGGGTCCGGCTCGACGACTCAGCGGGCCGGCGGCTCGGGGCCTGCCGGCGGCTCGGCCCCGGCGGCCGCCGGGGCCGTTGTCTCGACCGCCTCGGGTCCGGCCGGCACCTACCTGACCGACGGGTCGGGCAAGGCGTTGTACCTGTGGGTGGCCGACACCATGGACAAGTCCACCTGCGCCGGTCCCTGCGCCACGGCCTGGCCGCCGTTGACCACCACCGGCTCGACCGCCGCAACCGGCGGCGCCAAGGCCGCCGATCTCGGCACCACCAGCCGCTCGGACGGCAGCAAGCAGGTCACCTACGACGGGCACCCGCTCTACTACTTCGCCGGCGACTCCGCCGCGGGGCAGACCACCGGCCAGGGCAGCGACGGCTTCGGTGCCCTGTGGTGGTTGGTAACCCCGGCCGGCAACGCGATCACCGGCTCCGGCGCCTCGACGTCCGCGGCCGGCAAACCCGGGGGCGGGTACGGCTGACCGGCGCCCTGGCCGCTCGCCGCTGCCGCGGCGCAGGCCCGTCAGGCGCTGGGTCGCGGCAGCGAGGTGCTGTAGTGGCCGGCCAGCGCGTCCCAGTGGCGTTGCGCGGCGCCCGGATCGTAGGTGGGGTTGTCGGCCACCGCGAAGCCGTGGGCGGCTGGATAGGTCTCGATCGTGTGCCGTACATCGGCCTCGCTCAGCGCCTGCTCGAGGCGGTCGCGCTGCTCGGCCGGGAACGACGCGTCGTCGCTCGCCCCGGCCACGTACACCGAGGCGGTCACCGCGCCCGCCAGCAGGTGCGGGCTCTCCGGGTCGGTGGCCGAGGCGATGTTCCCACCGTGGAACGACGCTGCCGCGGCGACCGCGTCGCCCAGGTGCCCGGCGACGATCAACGACAGCCGGCCGCCCATGCAGTAGCCGGTCGTGCCGACCGACGTCCCGGCCACCTCCGGCAGGGACGTCAGGTACTCGACGTAGGCACGCGCATCACGAACGGCCATGTCAGCGGTGACACTGCCGACCAGACCCATCAGCCGGGCCCGCTCCGCGGGCTCGCCGAACACGGTGCGCATGTCGAACGGCGCGAACCCGCCGTGGCGGTAGTAGAAGTCGGGCACCAGCGTCACGTAACCCAGGCCGGCCAGCCGCTCCCCCATGTCCAGGAACGCGTCCCGCAGCCCACCGGCGTCCGGGTACATGATCACCGCCGGCCACGGGCCGGGCCCGTCGGGGAGGTGCAGCGATGCCCCGCTGGTGCCGTCCTCGGTAGCGATCTCCACCCGGCGTTGCGTCATGTCAGCCTCCGTTCACGATGGGCACGTGGTCACCGGCCGCGGCGCTTCGGGCGCGGGCGCCCGGAAGCCGGACGCGGCGGACGGCTCTGTCGCGGCGGCTCGGGCGGATCAGCGCTGCCGCCCGGCTGCTGTGGCGGCGGGCGGCGCGCGCCGCCACCGAACAGACCCCCGCCACCGAGACCGCCTCGGGCGGGCGGGGTGCCGCCGTTCGCCGTCTTGCGTCTGCGTGAGGTCAGGTAGAACACCACCGCGAGGACGATCAGGACAATCAGGACGATCGACGACTTGCTGCTGCTTTTCTTCTTCTTGTTCTTCGAGGGCGAGTTGCTGGTGCCCGGCGACGGCGTGGCTGCGGCACGCGGTGCCGCTCGCACCAGGGCTGACTGCGGGTGCGACGACGCGTCGGCCGCCGCGATCCGCGCAGCCGCCTGCGACGCGGGCGCAGTCGCGGCATGCGCGCTGCCGTGGTCGAAGACGAGGAACACGGCGGCGGCCAGGGCGAGCAGCAGCAACGCCCGACCCACCACCCGCATCGGCAGGGTCAGCGAACGGTCGGCGAGCACACCGCCAGTGTGCCACCGAGCCGATGTGCGCCTCGTCGGCAGGGGCTACGACTGGGGCCGGGCGGTGGCCGTACGCCGGCGGCGCGACAGTAGTGGTGCGGCCAGCGTGAGAGCGCCGACCCACAGGCACAGGTCGCCGATGGACAGTTGCCCGGAGCCGTGGATCGCCGGCACCGGGTTGCTGACCCCGCCGAGCAGTACCCACTGGGCGAGGTTGCTGGCAGCGCCCGCGGCGAAGGCCGTCAGCCCGGTGGCGGTCGAGGGCCGGTGCGTGGTGCGCAGCAACGCCGCCAGCAGTGCAAGGGCCACGCTGACGAAGCTCGGGTAGAGCCAGTGCGGCCCGTAGCGGCCGATCGGATTACCTGCGGTCTCCCGCCGTGATCGACCGCGACCGGCCACAGCCAGCCGGTCAGCAGACTCGCGCCCACGACGACCGCGACGGCGAGCAGCGCAACGACCCGATGACCGAAGCGGACGCCCACCTCGCGAGCGTACGTCGCGACGGCCTGGCCGAACGCGCTGCCGGCGCGCCGGTCCGCTCAGCACGCACGTCCGCTCGGGGGTGCGGCTGATGATCCGCAGCCGCACCCGGGTCATCAGCCGCGCCCGGCCGATCGGTGACCTGGTGACCTGGTGACCCTCAGGGCAGCACGATGACGAGCTTGCCACGCACGTGTCCGGCCTCGCTGATCCGGTGCGCACGG
>Ga0164242_10005125_pt1 | contig 14605 bp, 6 predicted proteins | sample OricomgcompostMG_FD_108783 | JGI IMG/M metagenome (GOLD analysis project Ga0164242, IMG submission 108783) | Miracle-Growth compost microbial communities from Emeryville, California, USA - Original compost - Miracle growth compost (MG) ... | reverse complement strand
TGCTTTGCCGATAGCGCTGTGGCAAATGTCCGCCGCGTTCAGGATCGCTGCGGTAGCTCAGTGGTAGAGCACTCCCTTGGTAAGGGAGAGGTCGAGAGTTCAATCCTCTCTCGCAGCACCATTCCAAGCCATTGAATTGTTGAAGTGCTTGCCAGACAAGGCGTTGCGTCCATAACGATGTTACAAAATTCGTTACAAATGAGCATCGCCGATCGCAGGGAAAGTCAGGCATCTTCTGAACCGTGACGGAGGCTATTTAAACCTCTGTCAACGTAGCGCCCATTTTCGGACGTTTTTGTTACCATTGGCCCGCGGAAGGTTGACGTTTTTGGCCTGTTTCAGGGCCGAGGTCGACAGATTTCGGCTCGTCGCCGAATTCTCGGACGGAACCTCAGCCGAGATCCCCCTACATGGCGGCAAGCCCGTCAAGTCGAGGCTGAAGGTGGAGCGGAAGAAAAAGCACGATGACGCCGGGGCCCCGCTATCTGCATAGATAGGCCGGTCCCTTGGAACGTTCACCGCCGAGCCTCATCGCGTCGTGATCAGGAGTGCAAGAAGGCCGCAACGCTCCATATCGGCGGGCAGAGGAGGATTGCTCCCGGGGATGCTGGCTGCGTCAAAAGGCATTCCCGTCAAGCTCGTGGAATTTTCCTAGGACTTCGCTCCCTGTCCCCGCGCGTGACCCAATCCTCTCCCATGGGGGATCCACCGACCTGATCCCGCCAACGAAAAGCTAGCCATTCCCCGAGTTTCCCCGACCGCCGTTTCAGCTTCCAATGGATGCTGACATATGAACGAATGGCTCGCTCGGTTTAGGCAGGAGGGTGCCGATCATACCGCTGGTGTCCAAGACACCATCTCCAACACCCGCCCGCCGAGCTTGGCAAAGGCACGCTGGCGGCAGGAAAAGACGATGATCTGTTGCTCGCGCGATTGCCGATGCAGGGCATCGAACATCTTCTCAATTCGGTCATCGTCGGAGTAGACAAGTGCGTCGTCGAGAATGACCGGCGCGGAGCGCCCGTCTCGAGCCAGTAGTCTCGCAAATGCCAGCCGTGTCAGCACCGAAAGTTGCTCTCGCATTCCCCCGCTGAGGCGGTCGACATTCTCTTCCAGGCCATTGCGGCGTATCGTATGCGGCAGCAAGGTGGTCTCATCGAATTTGATGGAAATATCATCGAACAGCAACCCGAGCAGCGGACGCAGTTCGTTGATCACCGGCTGAAGGTAGAGGTCCCGAGCCGACGATCGTGTCTCCTGCAGCACATTTCGCAAATGATCCAAAATTGCTATTTCGTTTTCAAACCTTCTCACACGGTCCGCCGCTGCCGACAATTCTTCCCTGGTTTCGCGCCAAGATTCTTCGACAGCATCGTCCGACCGCGTTCGGATGAGACCATTCAGTTCAGCCAAGCTAATTCGCAGCTTTTCTGATTCCCGTGCTGCATCATCTTGAACGAATTGAACCCGGCGCAGCGTTGCTTCGGCCGATTCAATATCCTGAGCGGTGGCCTCCAATTTAGCGCAATGCTCGTCCGCTTCCGTGAAAAGCCTCTGCTGCTGGGCGAGCTTATCCGCAAGTGCTTGTTCTCGTAGTTCTCGCTCATCTAGCGGACCAAGAACGCCAGCCAAATGGGCCAATTGCGCCTCGACGCCAGCACGATCCGCCTCTGCGCGAGTCAGCACATCATCCGCAGTGCTGCGTTGTGGCTGCGCCTCCCGCCACTTGCTGAGCTGTTCCGTTACCTTCTGCCTCGCGGCGTCATGGATCTGGCGCACTTCCTCTGGATCGCCTTTCACTTCAGATTCTGAGGATACGGCGACATCTCGACGGGCGACCTCCTCGCGCAGCTTGGCGATGCCATCTGGCGCCAGATGATCAAGCTTTTGGCGCAGGAGCTTGAGATCGGAAGCTTTCTCGTTCGCAGCTGCTTGACGCTGGCCGAGCTCAGCCAGGCTGCCAACACCTATCGACTCGAACAGACCCCGTCTTTTTTCTTCCGCTTTTTCGAGTTCCGCATCGGCGTCGCTCGGGCGATTTGAACGAAGCGTCAACGTTCCGACGTCTTCGATTTCCAGTTCATCGATATCTCCGAAACCGAGTTCAAGTGCTTCTGGCACGGGGGTGCCACTTCTCCTGACGCGGCCGTCGCAGCCCTCGCGATACGCGACGGAAAAGGTCGGAAGGCTTGCCTCCCGTGCAGCTTTCAAACTGGCAAGCTCGATTTCCAGCGACTGCAGCTCTTCCGCAGCCTTCGCTGGAACCACCAGCAATGCCTGGGCGGCTTCCCCCTCCTCTATTTCCTTCCGCACGGCTTCGGCCTGTTCCAGCCTCTCGCGCAGCTCCGTCAATTCCTTCGCGGCTTTCCGCGCCGCAAGAGCTGCATCCAATCGAATGAGCAGTTGCTGCGCTTCGTGTTCCTCCGTCTGTGCGGCCTTCACATCCGCCATGACCTGTTCGAGGAAAGCGGAAGCGGCCTCGCGCCTGGCTCGCGCCTCGCTGCATCGCGTTCCACTTTTAGTTAGTTCGTTGGCCAGTTCCACGGAGCGTTTTAACGCATCGCGGAAAGCTTCAAGCTCCTGCTTGACTGAATCAAGGCGGCTACGAGCCAACGCAGCTTCTGCGACCGCAGTCTTTAGTTTGGCCCCATGCTCCTTCGCTTTTTCATGTGCGGCCCGCGCTTTTTCGACATCGTCGCGGCGCCGGACGACTTCTTCAGGATCCTGCAGTTCGTCCAACCGTTTCTGCGCGAGAATCCGTTTGTCGAGTGCGTCGCGGAGGGCTGCGACTTCCCCTGCGAGCCGCTTTTCCTCTTCCTCAAGCCGCCTGTGACGCTCAAGTGCCGCCTCGTAGGGGCCTCCGCCCTTTGGGCGCATCGTCGGCGTGACCAGGCGATAAAGCTCATTGTTGCAGGCATCCACAATTTCCGCCATGCGCCGCCCGCCAGTCATCGCTTCGACCTCTCCCTGCACGGAAGTGAGAAGGTTTTCACGGGCGCGTTTGTCGCCGTCTTCCTCGGACCTGCTGCGTTTCTCGATGCCGGTTATGCCTTGCCGAACCCAAAGCAGTCCCGCCGGCCCAGCTGTTCCACCGCGTATCAAATTCGAAATGAAATTTTCCGCCTCGTCCGCTTGGGCAACCAGACGCCCGCTTGGGATATCGATCACGGTGGCCCGCCTGCCTCCGTAAAACTGTTTGGTGAGACGATAGGCGCCCTGCTCCGTCAGAATTTCCGCCTCGACAAGTGGATTGCCCCCGCTATAAGGACGTAATCGCTGCACATCACTCGGCGTTCCGGAATGGGGCTGGAAGAATAGTGCATGCAAGGCCTCGAAACTGGTCGACTTGCCAAATTCGTTCGCCGCGCACAGCACGTTGACGCCATCGCCGATGCCCTCGATGGCAATGCCCTTCCCGGCAAAACGTTTGACGTTGAAAAGTCGCAGGGCGGTAATCTTCATTTGGCGATCTTCTCGCAATAGGAAAACAACCTGACCAATGCGGCTCGAGCGACATCCCGCTCGGCTGCGTTGCGTTTCTCGTCATTACTTTCTGCGAGAAGGGTCTCCGCCGCCTGGCGAAGCGCGCCGGCTCGGTCGATCAAGTCGAGGTCGTCGCTTTCGCACTCTGTTTCGACCTCGCTGTCGTCCAGTTCAAGATAGGCGAATTCGGGCGCTGCATGCGCCACCGCCGCCGCCAATGCTGTTTGGCCCGCGACCTTGGTTCGGCCCGATACGATAATCCGCATCAGGATTTCGCGGCGTTTTCGCTCCGTCGGGAGCAGCGCTTCTAACGTCTCGACGGCATCATCGCTTGAGAGGAGTTCGAGCGGAATGTTTCGCCACAAGAAGGTGCCAGTTTCGAGCGGACGAACTTCCGGAAGTACACCCTGTCCCGCGATCGATACCACAAGCGCATGGCCTGGCTTGTCATGCTTGAAACGGTCTGGCTCCGGCGTGCCGCTGTAATGGGTGCGATCGTTGACCGCGATCGCGCCATGCCAATCTCCCAATGCCAGATAATCAAGCCCGGCACGTTTTGCCCGATCGGGCGCTATGACATCGGAAGCCGCCTCATCTTCCGAAAAACTCTGGATTGCCCCATGGGCAAGACCGATCCGGATCGAACCCTCCGGCGTGTCGGCGCGGTCCATCCACTCGGTCAGGTCGCGTCCAGGCCGCCGCGTCGTGCAAGGAGCAGGCAACAGAACAACACCAGGTGCAAGCGTGATCGTTTCCGCTTCCGTTGCAAAAACAATGTTGTCCGGCGAGTCGACTTTCAATTCGTTCCAAAGCTGCGCTGCCTGTAATGAATCGTGGTTGCCAGGGAGCACGATCCAACGCAACGATGAATTGTGCCCCATTTCAGCAAGAGCCTGACGGCGGACTTCCGGCGATGGCGTTTCCGTGTCGAATGTGTCGCCAGCAAGCAGAATAAGGGTTGCATCGTTGTCCCGTGCACGAGACGCCAAACGCTCGATTATGCCGTGGCGAGCTTCGCGAAGACGCCCTCTCAAATCCTCTGGAAAATTGCCAAAGCGCTTGCCGAGATGCAGGTCGCTGCTGTGTATGAAACGAAACATCGTGAAAATCTAAACTCGATCCAGAATGGCTTTTGCACGATCGATCGCCTCGTCCAGCCGAGAGCGCGATGTCGCGGTCAGGCGTTCGACCCCAAGCAGCCGTGCCAAGTCGAGCGCGGGATCGGACTGATCCAGCAAATCTCGATTTGCCACGACCAACGAGGCAAGTTCTCCAAGAGCAATTTCGGCAATTGACCTGCGTGCGCTGAAATCGAATGGCGGCCGATAGTTCAACACGTCGGTCACGCATCCTTTTTTCCAAATGAACTCGCCGCTGGATTCCAGCGTCTTGTCCACGTCGCGCAAATGCAGGTCTATTCGCTCCCGAATCCGGCCGCCCGTTCGCAACCAACCATGCGCACGCGCGATGCGTTGAGCCAGGACGTCAGCACGAAGCGGCGCTTCCTGCTCGATGACGGCTTCAATCATTCCTCTCAATGTGTCGCGGTAGCTGAATTCGTGGAAACGATCCGGATCCACCCCGAATGCGGAGAGATCCGTCACTCGATAATTTCCGGATGCTTCCCGAGTTTTAAGGGCCGCTTCCCTGATTGGCGATGATGAAGTCGTCGGCGCGCTGGCTAGTATCGCATGCTCTTCCGGCGGAGCTGCCACGAAAGCAACAGTCGATTTTTCAGTGATCGGCGAGAGTTCAACAACGACCGGTTCCAATGACGCGGAGCTGCTCACCTCCTCGTCCGTCCAGATCGTTCTTTCTTCGATATCAACCTCTACGCCTTTTTCCGATTCCGCCCGGATTTCCGCGGGGCTCGCCGCTTTCTTTGCGAGCTCATCCTCCTGCTTGCGCCGGCTGTCCGCTAACAGCGCCTCGAGGCTAGCATGTAGTCGATCTGAGCAGGCTTTTGGATCGAACCACCAGTCCGTGGACCAGATGCGGACGATATTCCAGCCAAGCCCGCGAAGAACTTGTTCACGCACCTTGTCGCGGTCGCGAGCGGTGGATGAACTGTGATAGGTCGCGCCGTCGCACTCGATACCAGCAAGGTATGAGCCGGGCAGGTCAGGGTGTCGGATGCCAAGATCTATGCGGAAGCCAGAAATCCCAACCTGAGGAACGATTTGCCAATTGTGGCGCTCGAGCTCGGCGGCGACCGCCTCTTCGAACGGTGAATCGAAGCCCCCAACGGATCCACTGTCCTGGGCCGGCAATGCAATCGCGCCCCGTTCGGCAAAGTCGAGAAAGGTCTTGAGATGCCTCACTCCGACAGCTTTTGTCCGGCCGAGATCGATTTGGTCGGCTGTGAATCCGGAGAAGACGAGCAATTCCTGGCGAGCTCTTGTTACAGCGACGTTGAGGCGCCGTTCGCCACCATCACGGTTGAGCGCCCCGAAATCCATCAGCCGCTTGTCGGCGGCATCCTTTGAAAACGTAATGGAAAACAGGATAACGTCGCGCTCGTCGCCCTGAACGTTTTCCAGATTCTTGACGATCGTAGGCTCGACGCGATCCTCCGAAAAAAACCATTCAAGTTCCGGTTCTAGCCTGCGCGCTTTGTCCAGCAGATCGAGAATCAGCGATTGCTGCTGAGCATTGAAGGTAATGATACCCAGCGTCGGTCGAGCCTTTTCGTCAACCTCCAGCCAGTTCCTCATGCGCGAAACGGCTTCTGCTGCGACAGACTCCGCTTCAATGCGGTTGGTGCGGCTCTTGCCCCGATCGTAAATGCCTGACGGCACTTTCCGGAGTTGCACCGCCCGATCTTCCACATTCGGTGCGGGGAAAGTGACCAGCCGATTTTGATAGTAATGATGGTTGGAGAACGCGATCAGCGACTCGCTCCGACTGCGATAATGCCAACGCAAATCCCGCAACGGTATACCTGCTGCCTTCGCCTCATCGAGAATACTCTCCAGATCCTTTTCGTGCTCGGCGACATCTTCTTCCTCTTCGTTCCGGCCGAAGAAATTGGTCGGAGGCAATTGCTTCGGATCGCCAACGATGATGGTTTGACGTGCGCGAGCGATTGCGCCCACCGCGTCCCAAGTCGTGATCTGAGATGCTTCGTCGAAGATGACCACGTCGAACAAGGCCTGCCCAGGCGGTAGATATTGGGCGATCGACAGGGGCGACATCAGCATGCAGGGCGCCAGTTTCGAAAAACTGGTCGGCATCGCTCCGATCATTTCTCGGATGGAGCGACTTGGCTTCTGAAGTTCCATCTGGTGCCGCAGCAAGCCCAACTCCGATTGGCGCGGCACACTTTGAACTGGCGGCAGTCCGTGGGCGATGGCACTGGCAACGCGACTGCTGGCGTGGGCGCGAACCAGATCATCCATATCCCGGAACTCTGCGATTGAATTCTCGTGCTGAAAGCGACGGAAATTTCGTAGAATAGGGTCGTTATCGAGCACGGTCGGCAGCCACCAGCGCGAATAAGCTAGGTGGAATGTGGATTGGGCGCGGTCTGGCAGGATTTTACCGGCTTCGATATCTTCCACCAGTGGTCCGAGACCGTTTTCGACTGCAAGCCGCCGAACCCGACACCAGGCTGTCCAGTCACGCAACAGATGACGGGCCTGGAGAAATTCATCCAGCCTGGCACCAAGCTTAGCGAATTGTCCGTCGCTACCGGAGAATAGAATCTTTTTGCCGGCAAGCTCGCAAAACCGTGTGAGCGCATTGTCGAATTGAGAAGAGGAAGCCAGCAGGCGATTGCCAGCTGCGCGAAGATGATCGTCCGTGTCGCCGCCGAGCGAAGGCGCCACGGCACGAACTATCGTCCTGACTTGATCGCTCTCCAAATTCGACAAGTGCATGGCCGCCCGCAGGTTCGCGGCCAGTCCCAAGGTCACGTCCAGGCGTCGAATGTCTGTATCGAGGCTGTTAAAATCGATCTGCTTCTTCGCGAGCGGGCTCATCGCCGCCGCGGCTTGGCATTCCGCCATCACATGCAGCAGCGGTAGGTCTTTTTCAGGATTTGCAACACCGTCGGTCACGTAGCCCTGGAGCACTTTCTGGACTTTGCGCTTCCCCAAAAGGGAGTTGGGCCAGAATGCCGCTTCGGCCTGCCGCCATTGCTGCTCGATGATGCCGAGATTGATTTCGGTCAGCACAGCTCGATCATAGGACGCCGACAATGCGCTGTGAGCAGAATTGTATCGGTCGATCGTTTCCCTGAGCGCCGCAGAAGCTTCCGGAAACGCGGCGAAATCACGATCGAACGCTATGGTGATATCGTGTCCTGCGCTCTCTTGCAGCGCACTTGCAAGCCGACAATACTCCTTCAGCTCGGTTTGCGATGCGTCCGTCTCGGGCGGCAATCCAATGTTTACCCGAAATGCGCCGATCGCATTGCAAACGATTTCGACCGCATTTTGCAGAGCCTGCGCCGCCCTTACCAGATCGTCCTGCCATTGTGAGGTCCATTCGATGGCGTCGATCAAATTCAAGGCCGGCCGCCTCTCGACTGAATTGAAAGTCAGTCCCACCTCTCCAGCGATCCTCTCGAGCTCCAGCCGCGCAGCTTCATCGTGACTGTCGTATCGCCGCCAAGACAAATCGGGCGAATAGTCGCTCAAGCCCTTGAGGGCGATGCCCAAGGCCAGATAGGGGGTCAACCCATTGTCGTAGCGTCTGTGCAGCGCTTCGACATAGGCGTTCAACTCGTCACGCCGAACCCGAAGTTGCTCGTTGATCGACACCCACTGTGCATCGTCGATGCGACTGCTGCTTTCCCAGGATGCCTTGAGCTGGGCCACAAAATTGCGGCGGTCCGCCTTGTTGGAATGTAGTTCAAGGCACTGATTGCCGAGACCGTGTTCGCGTAATCGACGGTAGACAACGTTAAGCGCAGCGGTCTTCTCGGCTACGAAGAGCACGGTTTTGCCTGCGGCGAGGCAGTTGGCGATCATATTCGCGATCGTCTGGCTTTTCCCGGTCCCAGGGGGGCCTACGATAACGAAGTCCAGCCCCCGCGCCGCCGCAAGGGCCGCAGCAGTTTGCGATGAATCGGCAGGGAGCAGCGAGACGATCTCGGCTGGCGAATAATCGCGGTCGAGGGTCCGCTCATCGGGAAACGCTAGGTCACTGCCGGCAAATACCTGGTCGGGTGTATCGATCAGGTGTCGAACGACGCGGTTCTCGCGCAATACATTCGTCCGCTCTACGAGATCCTTCCACATGAGAAACTTTGCGAAGGAGAAGGTCGAGAGCGCAGTCTCATCGAGAACCTCCATGCCTGGCACGTCTCTCACCGCCTGTCGCATAAGGCCGAGCACCCGCGGCACATCGATGCCGCTTTCGTCTACCGGGAGATCCCCGGAGAATTGCGGCAGTGTCAGATCGAACTCCCGCTCCAGAAACTGGAGGAGCGTTGCATTGAATCGAGGTTCGTCCTCATGAAATCGCAGCGCAAAAGCGGAGCTGGCGCTGCGACGCTCGAGCTTTACGGGAATGAGAAGCAGCGGCGCTCGATAGCTTCGTTCGTCCTCCGGTTTCTTTTTCCAGCGCAGAAATCCCACGGCGAGGAACAGCGTGTTGGCACCGCCTTCGGCAAAGTCGCTGCGCACCTGGCGATGGAGATCGATGAGTCGGGTCTCCAATTCGCGCAAATCGAGCGTTGACGCCAATTCGTCCCGCAAAAGTGCATCCGCCGCAAAACCTCGCTGGATATCCCGACCGTGCACCTCGCGGTAAAGCTGCGCGTCGCGCTCCCCCAACGGATTCTGCTCTGGCAACGATATGAGGCGAATCGGAACGCCTTCCGCCAGCCTGTCTTCCAGATGGGCGACGTCCGTGCAGAGGAAAGGAATCGTCTTTCGTGAATCCGGAAAATTCAGCAGACGGTTGCGCAGCGTTAGGTCGAGCAACTTCTTTTGCCACCGGTCAATCCGACCTGCGGCAGTTGTGGGTTTGACCTCTGATATGTCTGCGGGAAGCGCGGCCATCGCTGGCGCTGCGGGCAAGGGCAAGATCGAATTTTCCCACTCACCTTCCGCCACGCTCCTTCGCATCGGCTCGTGGGAGGCAAGTGGCGTGATGCCCCCGCTTCGCGATCTTCGCACGTCGATGGCGGCGATGAATTTATCCCACTCGGCTTCGTCGAATCGGGGTTCAATCGATTGCTGTGCAGCTTCCATCGTCATCGGGGGATGGTGGGTGACACCCGTAGTCTCGAAGGCAATCAATTCCCGTGACGCGAGCGCCTTGCGTATCTCTATGGGATCCGGCTCCACAGCATTGGGCAGAGTCCTCTGCACCAGCCACAAGCCAACGGCTGCATGACCTTGAAACATCAAGATCACGGGGTTCAGCCCAGCCGCCTCAAGTGCGGAGGCGAAGAGCAAACTGGTGTCGAGGCAGGTAGCGAGCCGCTCGCTCGCGATTGTTGATGGGCGCCTTATCTTCTGGCCGCGACTTTCGAAGCTCGCGGGCGGCTCCGCATAATAGAGCGACATCCCGGCAATGCCGGAATAGATAGCAGCTGCCAGCATGAAGGAACGTTGCGGACTGCCCGTCTGATAGCCGTCCAGGCCCGCAGGATGACCATGAGACACAAGGCGATCGGACGCAGAACGCAGAATTTGTGCAACGGCTGGGTCATTGGGCATGACGAACGCTGGAAGCAATTGCGCCATGTCGGAAACACCGCCCCATTCGTCACGCGCAAGCAACCGAACGGCAACTCTGTGCTCGGCCAAAATCGTGCCCGAAGAGGAGAGACGTATCGTGATTTCGCCCCTCTCTGCCTCGTTGAGGCCGAGTAGATAACCTGCATCGAGTTCGATCTTCCTGTCGCTCAACTGGATCCGGTCACCCGCGATAATTCGGTCAATGGTCCAGGTCTTAGATCGAAGGAAAGGGGGAACCGAAGTCAGATCGAGCGAACATCTTTCAAAATTTTGCTGCGTGGGATTTTCAATCCCTACCGAACGAACAACGGGAATTGCATTCTGAAAAGATGCATAGGTAAAGCTGGGAGCGATATCGGCGTCTATCGCTATGACAGGGGCATCCGGAGCCACGGACGCTTCGATATCACCAGGATCGTCTTCCATTTCTTCCCCCAAGCCAATCAAACGATAACTGACACCGGGATGAGTGTGAAGATTAAATTCAATCGCTGGTAGCGGCGGCGCAGGTCCGACGTGACGAAACATAATTTGCTTCAAATCTGACTGACCGCGGGACTGTGGCCGGATTCTCGGACCCCTGGGGGATCGGGCGCGCGCTATCAAGGGTCTCGCGGGAGCTTACGGGTCGAACGTTGCGACTACTCGCTGCCGGTGTTCATTCATTTCCGGATCGTCGATGGGCCACGAGCTGAGCCATTCGACATAGCTGCATGCTGCAAATTCGACCGCAGCATCGCGGACCATTTCTCGAAAGTTCGCGACTTCGTGCCGATGCGCCTCGATGTCGGCAGCGTTAATGGCCACGCGGCCGCGATTTCGAGGCTCTGCATAGAGATAAAGCAAAGCAGGTCGTTTGGACTTTCTCCGCCCCTCGGTCACGAGTCCAAACGCGTGCTTGACCAATTGCGCCGCGTCGAGGTGCGTGAATTTCTCCTCACCTGATCGCAGATGGTCTCTCATCCTCTCGAATGGCTGCATTTCGTCGCCCCACACAGGACGATCATATGCTTCCGATAGCGAGACGACCTTCTTGTCCCGGAACGGCTCAAAGCGTTTGGATTCGATGCCGATGATACGGTCTTCTGTCTCGACAATTGCATCAAGCCATGGATGACGGCCACCGGACCAGGGAAACCTGGCGCAATATTCGACATCGACTGCGATCGGTGGCCAGTCCGGACTATCGAGCCCTGGAAAGGCCGGCAGGTCAGCTGGCCGCGGGATGAACCAGCCGATGGTATTGATCGCGAGAGCCGCCGAACTCTCAGAACTTGCCAGTTTGCCGCTTTCGACTTCATTTCCGCCGGCCTTCGCAAGACGCTCAAGGACATGCTCGCGCGGGACGCCAGGCAAAAAGATGTCATCCAAGCGGAGTTTCTCCCGCATCCGACTGCCGGCAACGCTTCACTGCAGGCTGATGATTTTCGCTGGCGCGAATGTCTCCATTTTCTTTACCCCGCTCACCATGCCCTCTTCAAAGCGAGGCGAGATGACGCTTCCCTTCAACCAGCACTCGGTCTTTGCCCTGACATAGGTGAACGCGATACAGCGCTTGTCGGCCACGCAAGCTAAACGGCATTGTTGGGCAGTTTGGCCACGACTATAAGGACGAGACGACAAATCTCCGCCAGGAAGGTCGACATGATCGAAGATGCCGGTCTTCGGATCGATGACGCCCATGGTGAAGGGAGCGGGATCCGGATCGGCGGTGGTAAGAAGTTCTCCGGAGATCGCGACAGCGTTGCCATCCCTCCGCCCCTCATCTCCCTTAAGAAAGCAATTGGGTCCACGTAGCGATCGCGGATTGGCGTTGAAGGTGAAAGCCCGGCATTTGCCGTCCATAGCGAGGCAGGATCTGGCGCAATCTGCAATGTCTGCTGCATGTCGTGACAGGAGGTCCGCGCCGAAGAAATCGAGGCCGGCAAAGACGGCCACTCGCGTCGGTCGCTGGACATATTGCTGAAGCGCTGTGAGCTTCTGGAGCGCGGCGTCTCCTTCCGATCCTGAAGCGTTTCCCTGGAGGCTCGCTGATGATGTCGGCGGCGCTGAGCCAGGAGGTGAAGGATTGGTCTCCGGTGATGGCGCCGCCGGCGGCGGGCTGCTGCTGGCGACCGAGGGGGCGTCAGCCGCTTTGCGATTGATCCCGTATTCCTTGATCTCCTCGGGCGTGAAGACATGGACGTCATTGGGTGGCGTCTTGAACATGATTGTCATGACACCGATCGGCGTCTTGAATCGTGTCAGAACATCGAGGATATCCGAAATGGATGATTGCGCGCTGACGAGACCGTTCGGCTTGGTCGGATCAGTCGCCGAGATCTGGTGCACGCCGAGCTTTCCATCAACTTTCCGCTCGGCCCCAGCCAAGAAGATGAAGGAACAGGCCGAATAGCAGCCGTCGGTGCTCGAAATGTATGTCGACAACTTACGCTCATAGACATCTTCGGCAATGAGCAGCGCAATTTGAACGAGGCCGCCAGGGCTATTCAGAACCAGGAGCTTCGCTTTGGGGTCGGCCTGGATCGCGCGATGGAAGTTGAGTGCGGAGTCCAGATCTATCTCGCCGTCGAGCTTAATGACATCTGGCTGGGTATCGTCCAGCTTGAACGGGCCAAATGTCTGGACGGTTGCGCTGACCGAGCCCACAAACGTCAGGAAAACAAGCAAGAGTGCCGACGCCAATCGGCTGGCCATCCGGATACTCATCAGTCACGCCCCCTTTGGCGACTGAATTCCGTGGAAAATCAAACTACAAACGCGCGTAAGTTGCAAGCTATCGTGACGTTGAAATCTCGCGAGAACTTTGACGAGGGTATTACCGCGACGGTTGCATTTCGTGCCGCGGCTCTTTCGATGTCATCAAGACGGTGTTGCGTGCCCCTCCTCCGCCAAAACGACAAGGGAATTGCCAACAGGGTGACCTGGGTAACAATGGAGGCGCGTCGAAGCGGGCATTTGAGCACAGGTGCCAAGTCCGGCTGCGACCTGCCTGCTGCAGAAGCCGACGCGCTGGTAGTGCGGCGAGCACCGGAACGAATCCCTTCCCTCCTGATTGTGGCAGGTCGATGGGAGTTGCTTCTTGAGAGGGCTCAGGTCTCACATTGCCGATTCCGCTTCACCGGCGCAGGTGAGCGTCCAACACACGGTCGTGATCGGCGGTGGGTTCGGCAGCGCGGGAGCTCGGTAAAGCCGGTCTTTCGGTGACATTGATCGATCGCTGTAATCATCACCTCTTCCAGCCGCTGCTCTATCAAGTGGCCACAGCGGCATTGTCCGCGACCGATATAGCGGAACCCATTCGCAAGATTCTCTGGCGCCTGCCGAGCGTTCAGGTGCTCCTGGCGGATGTTGTCGACCTCGATCTTGCCTCGTCTTCGGTGATCCTGCGTGAAGGCGGGGCAATCCACTACGATAATCTTGTCATCGCAACGGGCGCGACGCATGGATATTTCGGCCACCAGGAATGGGCCAGCTATGCGCCAGGCTTGAAGACCCTGGTCGACGCCCGCAGCATCAGGGAACAGATCCTGCTTGCCTTCGAGCGGGCTGAGCGGGTGCTCGAGACGGCCGAGCAGGAACGGCTGATGACTTTCGCGATCGTCGGCGGGGGACCGACGGGCGTCGAGTTATCAGGATCGATCGCCGAATTGGCCCGCTTCACTCTCGCTCGCGATTTCCGCAACATTCGGCCTTCAGCGGCGAAGATCATGCTGATCGAGGCGGGGCCGCGTCTGTTGCCGGCATTTTCGCCACGTGCCTCGAATTTCGCAGAGACACGTCTCCGCCGGCTGGGAGTGGATGTGGAGTTGAACACGGCAGTCCAAGATATTGGACCTGACTGGCTTCTCATAGGCGATCGGCATGTGAAAGTGGGCAGCACATTCTGGGCGGCTGGCGTTGCGGCTTCTCCCGTTGCTCGGCTGCTTGGAACCGAAATCGACAAAGTGGGCCGCGTCTTCGTCGAAAACGATTTGAAGGTGCGTGGCTTTGACAATGTCTTCGCGCTCGGCGACGTGGCGAACTTTGCCGGAAGCGACGGCAAACCATTGCCGGGTCTTGCGCAAGTGGCCAAGCAGCAAGGCCGTCATTTGGGCCGTTCGCTGGCACGCCACCTCCGACAGGGCGAACCTCTGGAGCCGTTCCGCTATCGAGGCCGCGGCAATACCGCCATTGTGGGCAGACATGCCGCGGTCTTCGAGCAAGGCCGTTTCCGGCTGATTGGCTGGCCTGCCTGGTTCGCCTGGGCGATCATTCACGTCTATCTGCTCGTCGGCTTTCAGCACCGGATGCAAGTCTCGCTGCAATGGCTGTGGCGTTATCTCACCTACGAGAGAGGCGCTCGGCTGATTTCGCACGAACTGCACGAGCCAAAGTCTTTCAACGACAATTAGTCGTCTTCATGGATGATCCAGCAGGTCGAGATGGCG
>Ga0164242_10005124_pt1 | contig 14608 bp, 10 predicted proteins | sample OricomgcompostMG_FD_108783 | JGI IMG/M metagenome (GOLD analysis project Ga0164242, IMG submission 108783) | Miracle-Growth compost microbial communities from Emeryville, California, USA - Original compost - Miracle growth compost (MG) ... | reverse complement strand
CTCCCTGGCCACCGCCGCCCAGCTTCCCGCCCAGAAGCCGGGCAGGTCGCGCGTCGTCTGGATTGGTCGCCCCGCCGGCGAGGTGAGCGAGAGGATCAGCGGGGCGCGTCCGCCTGCCACGGCCGGGTGCCGGTCGAGGCCGAACAGCGCCTGCGGGCGCAGCTCCACCGTCGGGCCGCCCTCGGCGGCATAGTCGATCGGATGGGTGCTCCCCGCCGGGCTGACGAAGCGATCGGGCGCGAGGCTATCCACCGCGCGCCGCCCCTCCCAGCCGAGCAGGGTGTCGAGCGCCTGGGCGAGATCGCCCGGCGGAATGGCGTCGAGCCGGCGGCGGCCCTCCACCAGCGGCGGCAGCCACTCGTCGAGCCGGGCGAGCAGCGCTTCGTCCTCAAGATCGGGCACGGTCTCGTCGAAGCGGCGGGCGAAGGCGGCGCGCTGCCGCAGCCGAACGGCGCCCTCCGGCCAGGGCAGCAGCGCGAGACCGTGACTTCGCACCCCCTCCGTCAGCGCGGCGGCGACAGCGACAGGATCGGGCCGGTCGTCCGGCCCGCCGGAGAGGCGGAGCGCCCCCAAACGCCGCTCGCGCGTGGCGATGACGCCGCCGGTCGCGGGATCGAAGCGCACGTCCCGATGCCCGGCGATGCGATCCGCGTTGAGCCGCTCGATCGCGGCCCGGTCGATCGCCGCAGCCGAGAGGATGCGCGCGCCGGCCGCCGTCCCCTGCGTCTCGGCGACGGCCAGCCACTCCTCGCGCGCAAGCGGCGAGAGCGGATCGAGCCGGAATCCCCGCCCGCCGACGCTGGCCCATGTCTCGCCCGAGCCGTCCCGCCGCCGCGCGATGCGATCGGGGTAGGCGAGGGCGATGCAGATCGCCACCGCTTCTCCGCTCCCGCTTGCGGGAGGGGTTGGGGGTGGGCTCACGTTCTCGACCGAGGGGCCACCCCTCCCGCCCACGGGAGGGGGAGCAAGGCGCATCCACCGCCTCGCCAACCCCCGCGCCGCCTCCGCCCGCTTGCCGCGCTCGCCGCGCCAGCGTTGCAGGCGCTGCGCCAAATCCCGCGAATCCCCGCCGAGCCCGCGTTCCGAGAGCAGCACCGCCGCCTCCGCCGCCGTCTCCGCCAGCCCCATCGCACCGGCCGCGACCAGCATATGGCCAAGCCGCGGCGGCAGCGGCAGCGCGGCGACGGCGCGGCCGTGCGGGGTGGGCCTGCCGTCCCCGTCCAGCGCGCCCAGCGCCGTCAGCCGCGCCCGCGCCTCGGCCACGGCGGCGGCGGGCGGCGGATCGAGCCAGCGCAGGCCCGCCGGATCGCTCACTCCCCAGATCGCACAGTCGAGCAGCAGCGCGGACAAATCCGCCTCCAATATCTCCGGCGGATCATAAGGCGGCAGGCCGGCGGTCGCCGCTTCCTCCCACAACCGATAGACCACACCAGGTGCTTGCCGCCCGGCGCGGCCGGCGCGCTGATGGGCGGCGGCCTGGCTCACCCGCTCGGTCGAGAGGCGGGTGACGCCCGCGGCGCGATCGTAGCGCGGCCGCCGGGCGAGGCCCGAATCGACCACGATCCGCACCCCGTCGAGGGTCAGGCTCGTCTCGGCGATCGAGGTCGCCAGCACCAGCTTGCGCGCGCCCGGCGGGGCGGGCTGGATCGCCGCGCGCTGCTCGGCGGGATCGAGGCTGCCGTGAAGGCGGTGGAGCATCACATTGTCGGGCAGGCCGTCCAGCCGTTCCGCCGTGCGCTCGATCTCGGCGACGCCGGGCAGGAAGGCGAGCAGCCCGCCCTCGCCTTCCTCCGCGAGCGCGCGCCGGATCGCGGCGGCCATCGCATCCTCGATCCGCCGGGCAGGATCGCGGCCGATATGGCGCAGCTCGATCGGGAAGCTCCGCCCCTCGCTCTCGATCAGCGGCGTGCCCTCGCCCATCAGCCGGGCGAAGCGTGCGCCGTCGAGCGTCGCCGACATCGCGACCAGCCGCAGGTCCGGCCGCAGCGCCGCCTGCGCGTCGAGCGCGAGCGCCAGCCCGAAATCGCTGTCCAGGCTGCGCTCATGCACTTCGTCGAACAGAACGGCCGAGACGCCGGCGAGCTCGGGATCGGCTTGGATGCGATTGCGGAAAATGCCCTCGGTCAGCACCGTCACCCGCGTCGCGGCCGAGCGCCTGGTGTCGAGCCGGGTGGCATAGCCGAAGGTCTTGCCCACCGGCTCGCCCGCCAGCGCCGCCATCCGCTCGGCCGCCGCGCGCGCCGCGAGGCGGCGGGGGCTGAGCAGCAGCACCTCGCCTTCGCACCAGGGCTCGCCCAGCAGCGCCGGGGCCACCGCCGTCGTCTTGCCCGCCCCCGGCGGCGCGACCAGCACCGCCGACGAGCCGCCGCGCAGGGCGGCGAGCAGATCGGGAAGCACGGCCTGGATGGGAAGATCGCTGGGCATATGCATGCACCATAAAGCCCCCTCTCCCCAACGGGGAGAGGGTTGGGGTGAGGGGGAGCGAGCACAGCGAGCGTCTCCGCTATCTAAGGCGGGCCACCCTCACCCAACCCTCTCCCTCAAGGGAGAGGGCTTTTACCTGCCCCTCAAGGCCCGATCCCCAGCGCCTTCGCCCGCACCGGGAGCTTGGGATCGATCGCCGCCGCCGCCGCGATATCGGCGTCGCCCTTCGCCTTCATCCCCTTGCGCCGCTCGGCCAGGCCGCGCCCATAGAGCGACCACGCAATTTTGGGATCGAGGGTCAGCGCCTCGTCATAATCCCGGATCGCCTTGTCGTTCTCGCCGCGTCGCAGATGGACCATGCCCCGGCTGTCGAGGAAAGTCGCGGTGTGCGGCGCCTTGCGGATGGCGTTGTCGCAATCGTCGAGCGCCTTGCCCAGCTCCACGCCCAACATCGCGCGATCCCAGCAGCGTTCGTTGAGCGCGACGGGCAGGCGGCTGTCGTCGGGGTGATATTTGATCCACAGATCATCCTCGGCGATCGCCTTCGCAAAGGCGTCCAGCCCGCTGTAGAGATTGGCGATCCGGCGGCGCTCGTCGGCGGCCTGCGGGGCGGCGGCCGCCGCCGCGTCGAGGTCGGCCAGCGCCCCGGCGCGATCATCCTGATAACGCAGCCCCGCGCGCATCAGCCGCGCATCGACATTGCCCGGCGCAAGCTTGATCGCGGCGTCGAGATCCGCCTGGGCTTTCCCCTTCTGCTTCTGCCGCGCATAGGCGACGGCGCGCTGGAGGAGATAGCGCGGCTCGGAAGGGGCGAGCGCGATCGCCCGGCCGAAATCGTCGATCGCGGCGGCGAGATCGTGGCGCGCCATCGCCGCCGCGCCGCGCCGGCTGAACCCGGCCGCATCGGTGGGCTTGGCCGCGTTATCCGCCGGAAGCGCGAGCTTCGCGCCGTTCCCGTCCACCACCTTGCCCGGCGTGATGTTGAACACCGGCCCGCCGTCATAGGTGAAGAACATCCGCCGCATCCGGTTGGCGACATAGACGCGGTGCGAGAGGAAGAAATCCGCCCCGATCAGCATGTCCGCCACATCGCCGATGTCGCCGATGCGCAGCCGCGTGTTCTTGATCTCCTCCCCGCCGATCTTGAGGCTGGCGAAGGGCGCGATCCAGGTGCGGGTGACGTGCCGGCCGAACCCGCCTTCATAGCCGCCGTCGGCCACGCCCGGGCTGTCCGGCTTCACGCCGGCACGCGCGGCGGCGCGGAGGGACAGGATCGAGGTCGCCGCGCCGGTATCGAACACGGCGCGAATCTCCACGCCGTTGAGTTCGACGGTGGCGATAGTGTGCGGCTGCTGCGGCGAATGTTCCTCGATAGTCAGCATAGAGAAAGGGCGGCCGCCCGCCCAGTAAGCTAGGTTGGCGTGATAGCAGTCCTTGGACTTCATCAGCCGGATCGCGCCATGCTCCAGATCATATTCGACATCCGCGAAGCCCAGCACATTCTGCCCGAGCACGCCAGCGCCCCCCGGCTCGCTGCCGCCCACCACGAACTCCATGTCGTGAAGCTGTATGCCGGCGAGATCGACGGACTTCACCTTGGCGACCGAAAGCGCGGCCTCGCCGCCGATCCCAGCCATGTAGAAGCCTGGAATCGGATAGGGCTTCAGCCCGTACTGCGCCGCCGCTCCCGGCGAGATCACGCTGTAGAAAGCGCCGCTGTCGGCGATGAGGCGCGCATCTTGCCCGTTGATCTTCACCGGCACCATCGGCCGCATGCCGACCATCGTGACGGGCAACTCGGCGATCTGCTCCACCTCGCATTTCGCCAGCACCGGCGCGGCGGCGAAAAGCGCGAGAAAGCCGAGCCCCAACCCGACCCCATGCCGAAGCGCCATGCCCCACCCCCTGACCGGCCGCGCAAGCGAGCCTCCTGCCGGTATCCAGCCTAAATCGCTTCTCTCAGCCCCGCCAGCCTCCGTCGAATGAAGGGATCAAGTTGACGAAGTTGAGGGCCTGTTACGCCGGATCAACGTCTCCGGCCTGAGAACATGGATGCGATGCGAAAGAAGCTGTTCCGGTTCATGCGGCGGAGCATGGCAGGGGAAATCCTACATTGGAATGGCGGGAGTCCGCGCTACGCGAGCGCCTCCGAGAGAGCCCGGGCCAGATGGGCCTGGCTGAAGGGCTTGCCCAATCGGAACAGCCGCATTTCGCCCAGCCTGGCGTCCTCGCCATAGCCGGTGGCGACGATGATCGGGATGCCGGGCCTTTCGGCCCGCAGCACGGCCGCGAGTTCGGCTCCCGTCATGTTGGGCATGGCCTGATCGGTGATCACCAGATCGATTTCCGGATGATCCCGGAAAATCCCGAGGGCTTGCGCCGCGGATTCGGCTTCGAGCACGGTATGTCCCAGATCTTCGAGCAGAGCGGCCGTGTTCATCAGGACCAGCGCGTCGTCGTCCACGGCGAGGATGGTGAGCGGACGCAACGCGGCTTCCGCCCTGTCTTCCAATGGAGGAACGGCGGCGGCTTCCGTTCCCTGCGCGATCGGCAGGTAAATCTCAGCGCTGGTTCCTTCTCCCGGCGCGCTCTTCAGAACGAACGCGCCCCCGATCTGCTCTGCGAAGCCATGCACCATGGGGAGGCCGAGCCCGGTGCCCTTTCCGACGCCTTTGGTCGTGAAGAAGGGCTCGACGGCGCGCCGAAGCGTCTCGGCATCCATCCCGCTCCCCCGATCCGTCACCTTGAGGCAGACATAGGCGCCGCCCGACAACTCGTTCAGCTCCTTGTCCGCCACCATTCGGGTTTCTCCCGAGATCCGTATCTCTCCACCCTCGGGGCTCGCATCGCGCGCATTCACGACGAGGTTGAGCAGCACCATCTCCAATTGGTTCGCATCGGCCATCACCTGCGGCAAAGCGCGCGGGAAGGCGATGGAGATCGGCCATTCCGGCCCGATCGAGCGTTGGAGGAGATCGGACATCTCCTCGAGCAGCCCCGGAATATTGACCCGGCCTACCTTCAGTTCCTGTCGCCGAGCGAAGGCCAGCATGCGCTGGGTCAGCGTAGCGCCCCGCTCCGCGCCCTGAATGGCGTTGTCGACCAGCTTCAGGGCCTGGGGGTCCTCCGGCAACCGTTTCCGCAGGAGCGCGAGGCTGCTCTGGATCGCCATGAGCAGGTTGTTAAAATCATGGGCGATGCCGCCGGTGAGTTGGCCGATCGCGTCCATTTTCTGGGATTGGAACAGCGCTTCCCGGGCTTTCTCCAGCTCGCGCTGGGCATTCTCGCGCTCGGTGATGTCCCGGGTGATCTTGGCGAAGCCGATCAGTTCGCCTGTATCGTCCCGAATGGCGTCGATGACGATGCTCGCCCGGAACCGCTCCCCATTTTTCCGGACGCGCCAGCCCTCCGCCGAGAACCGCCCCTCCCGCCGGGCCGTCCCGAGCGCTCGGTATGGTTCGCCGCGTTCCTTGTCCTCAGGGGTATAGAAGCGCGAGAAATGATGCCCGATGATCTCGTCCGGCGCATAGCCCTTGATCCGCTCCGCGCCGGTGTTCCAGCTCGAGACGCGCCCATCTATATCGAGCATGTAGATGGCGTAATCGCTGACCCCCTGCACCAGCAGCCGGAACTGCTCCTCGCTTTTGCGGAGCGTTTCCTCGGCCGCCCTTCTTTCGGTGAGATCGCGCGTGATCTTGGCGTATCCCAGCAGGCGGCCGGAAGCATCCCGAATGGGATCGATGATGACATGCGCCCAGAAGCGCTCGCCATTTTTCCTGAGATGCCAGTTCTCCGCTTCGAACTTGCCGTCCCGCGCGGCGATGGCGAGCGCCCTTTCGGGGAGGCCGGCCGCCCGATCCTCATCGGTATAGAAGCGCGAGAAATGGGATCCCACTACCTCTTCGGGCCGATAGCCCTTGAAGCGCTGGGCGCCCCTGTTCCAGTTGGTCACCCGGCCATCAACATCCAGCATGTAGATCGCATAGTCGGCGATCGCCTCGACGAGCTGGCGATAGCTTTCTTCCCCGGTCGCGACGGAGGGATCGGATTGCACGGCTACCCCGCTGAAAGGAAAGGGATGGATAGCTCCAAGTCCCGCGGCAGCGCAATGTAATGGATTAATGCCGGCCGGCTTCCCGGAGCCATCCGCGCCCGCTTCGCAAGGGCGGCGTCAGGGCTTAATAGGCCCGCGACACCGCGAACTCCGCCGCCTCGATCAGCGCGCTTTTGGCGCGGCCGTCGGGGAAGCGGCCCAGCGCGTCGACGGCGCGCAGCGCATAATGGCGGGCGCGGGCGAGCGTGTCGGTGAGCGCCGCGCGGCGGTCGAGCAGGGCCGTGGCCCAAGCCAGATCCTCGTCCGAGCTGCGGTGGCCCTCGATCGCCTCCTTCCAGAAGCGGCGCTCCGCCGCGTCGCCGCGCGCATAGGCGAGGATGACGGGCAGCGTCACCTTGCCGTCGCGGAAATCGTCGCCGGCGTCCTTGCCCATCACCGCCTCGTCGGAGGCATAGTCGATGGCGTCGTCGACGAGCTGGAAGGCGATGCCGAGATTGCGGCCATAGGCGTCGAGCGCCAGCTCGTCCGCCTCGTCGCGTTCGGCGACCACGGCGGCTATGCGGCAGGCGGCGGCGAACAGCGCCGCCGTCTTGGCGTGGATGATGGCGAGATAGCGCTCCTCGTCCGTCTCGATCCGACGCTGGGCGGTCAGTTGCGCCACCTCGCCCTCGGCGATCACGGCGGAGGCGGCCGACAGGATCTTGAGCACGCGAAGCGATCCGTCCTCCACCATCAGCTCGAAGGCGCGCGAAAAGAGGAAATCGCCGACCAGCACGCTCGCCGGGTTGCCCCAGATCAGGTTGGCGGTGCGCCGCCCGCGCCGCATCCCCGATCCGTCCACCACGTCGTCGTGAAGCAGGGTGGCGGTGTGTATGAACTCCACCGTAGCGGCGAGCTTGTGGTGGCGCGCGCCCTGATAGCCGAGCAGCTTGGCGCAGGCGAGCGTCAACATCGGCCGCATCCGTTTGCCGCCGCCGGCGATCAGATGGCCGGCGAGCTCCGGGATCAGCGGCACCTCGCTCTGCATCCGCTCCAGGATCACCGAATTGACCTGGTTCATCTCCGCCGCGATCAGCGCCATCAGCGGATCGAGCGAGGGAGCGGACGCCCCTTCCGGGCGGATCGGATGGACGGTGGCGGTCATGTCGGCGCTGCATCTGGCGCGGCGCGGCCGCAAAGGCAAGGCTTGCATCCCGCTTCCGCGCCCGCGAAAGGGGAACGCGAACCGCGCAGGGAGCGATGCATGGCCGACGAGACGCTGACCCGCTATCGCGAGAGCATCAACAATATCGACGCCGCGCTCGTCTTCCTGCTCGCCGAACGCTTCAAGGTGACGCAGGCGGTCGGGCGCTACAAGGCCGAGGCCGGGCTGCCCCCTGCCGATCCCGCGCGCGAGCAGGAGCAGATCGCGCGTCTCCGCCGGCTCGCCGAGGACGCGCATCTCGATCCGGACTTCTCCGAGAAGTTCCTGCGCTTCATCATCGACGAGGTGATCCGCCATCATGAGCGGGTGCGCGAAAAGGCTTGAGGCTCAAACGGGCGTGACGGCCGGCCTGAAACCGGCGGGCGGGAGCGGCGTGGATGCCGCGTTCGTCACCATCCGGTGCAGCTCGAAATCGCGCGCGTAAAGCCCACGCAGCCGCTCGATATGGCGCGGCAGCAGAGCCACCTTCGGCGCGAGCGCGATATTGAGATGGCGCATCGCGCCTGTCGGGAAGCCCGGCACCAGCGCATCGAGATGGCCTATGCCGGTAAAGGGCAGCAGCCGATCGACCGCGATCGCCCCCTCCCGATCGGTAATGAACCAGGCCTGAGGCCGGAAGATATGATCGATCGCATAGGGGCTCGCCGCCCCCTCGATATGGTCGAGCGTCTCGTCCGGCGAAGCGAAGGAGCGGTAGCGATCGCGGAACGCGGGGGAAACTTGGTTATGGCGGCTGCCGCCCGCGATAGCGTAGCGATAGGCGGAGGCGAAACGATCGACCGGATCGCGGATCAGCGCGAAGCTCGGCAGGGCGGCCGAGAGGCGGGGGGCGATGCAGCGATAATAGCGGATCGAGCAATGGGTGACATGCTCGCCGTAGAGCGCCTGGTTCACCGACATGCCCCCGTTCTTGGGGATGTGGATGAAGATCAGCCCGGCCCGGCGCACCGCCTCCAGCCAGCGCCGGCGCTTGGCGTCGAGCGGCGGGCGCACGCCGAGATCGCAGGCGCGCTCGTGTAGATCGCTCGCCAGCTTCACGCGCATCGCGCGCATCAGCACATGCTGCGCGCCGCGCAGCCGTGAGGATTTCGCAGCCACTCCCATTCCCACGGGAGATCATGCCGGTTTTGCCTGAATATGTCCTGTATTTCAGGGCGAGCGGTTCATGCTCCTCGCCCTGCGTTCGTCAGGCGACGGCGGGCAGGGTGAGGCGGACGAGAAGCCCGCCCAGATCCTCGCTTTCCTCCAGGCTGACCGAGCCGCCATAGATTTCCGCCACATCGCGCACGATGGCGAGGCCGAGGCCGGTGCCGGGCTTGCCGGTATCGAGCCGCGCGCCCCGCTCGAACAGCTTGTCCCGCTCCTCCTCCGGTATGCCGCACCCGTCGTCCTCGACCATCACCTCCGCCATCTCGCCCAGAGCGCGTACGGTGACGAACACCCGGCCGCCGCCATATTTGGCGGCGTTCTCGATCAGGTTGCCGAGCATCTCGTCGACATCCTGCCGCTCGGCGCGGACCACCACATCCTTGTCCCCGTCGAGATCGATCACGATCTCGGGGAACAGCCGGTCAACCGCGCGCTGGACGGCGCGCAGCGAGGGCCATAGCTCCGCCCGGCTCTGCGCCGATCCCCTCCGCCCGACGGCGCGGGCGCGGGCGAGATGGTGATCGACCTGGCGACGCATGGTGCGCGCCTCGCGCATCACCGTCTGCGGCAGATCGGGCGCGTCCGCCGTCACCGCGTTCATCATCACGGTGAGCGGCGTCTTGAGCGCGTGGGCGAGATTGCCCGCATGGGTGCGCGCCTCCTCGGCCCGGCGCTCATTATGCTCGAGTAGGTCGTTCAACTCCTCGACCATCGGCCGGATCTCGATGGGCAGCTTCGCCTCCACCCGGGAGGCGCGGCCCGATCGCACCGCCGCGATGGCGAGCCGCACCCTGCGCAAGGGCCACAGCCCATAGATGGTCTGGAGCGCCGACATCAGGATCAGGCCGATGCCGAGCAATGCGAAGCTGCGGATCAGCGTCTTGCGCAGCACCTTGATCTGATCGTTGAGCGTCTCCCGGCTCGCCGCCACCTGATAGCGCCAGACCGTCCTGGAGCCGGGCAGCTTCACGTCGCGCTCGACGATGCGCAGCGGCTCCTCCTTGAACTGGTTGCTGTCGTAGGCGTGGATCTCGGGATAATGATGCTGGAGATCGACCTGAAGCGCCTCGTCCCACAGCGAGCGCGAGCGGAACGGCTCCTCGCCTTTGGCGGAGATCTGCCAATAGAGGCCGGAATAGGGCTCCAGGAAACGCTGGTCGGCGAGCGGGCGGTTGAAGCGCACCTCGCCGTCCGGCCCGATCTCGGACTGGACGATCATGGCGGTCAGCACATAATCGAGCGAGGCATCGAAATTGCGGGTGATGGCGCTGGTCAGCACATGATCGAGCGCCACGCCGCCGCCCGCCAGCAGCACCATGATCCATAGCGCCGCGACGCCAATCATGCGGCGGGTGAGCGATCCCCTCACCCGCACGCGCGCGCCGCTCCGTCCGTCTTTCAGGCGCGGATTGAGGAAGGCGAGGAGGCGCAGCACGCCGAGCGGCAAGGTCCACCAGCGCTCGCGGTCCTCCGGTTCGGCCGCGCCTGGAGCGGGGGTCTCAGGCGGCTTCAGGCTCTTCAAGGCTGTAGCCGAGGCCCCGGATGGTGGTGATGATGTCCGCGCCCAGTTTCTTGCGGATGCGGGTGACGAACACCTCGATCGTATTGGAATCGCGATCGAAATCCTGATCGTAGATATGCTCGATCAACTCGGTGCGGCTGACCACCTTGCCCTTGTGGTGCATGAGATAGGAGAGCAGCTTATATTCCTGGGCGGTGAGCTTCACCGGCTCGCCCGCCTTCGTCACCTTGCCCGATCGGGTGTCGAGCCGCACGTCGCCGGCGATGAGCTCGGACGAGGCATTGCCTGCGGCGCGGCGGATCAGCGCGCGAAGCCGGGCGATCAGTTCCTCGGTCTGGAAGGGCTTGGCGAGATAATCGTCCGCGCCCGCATCAAGCCCGGCCACCTTGTCCGACCATGAATCGCGCGCGGTGAGCACAAGGACGGGGGTGTCCTTGCCCTCCTTGCGCCAGCGATCGAGCACGGTCAGCCCGTCGATCTCAGGCAGGCCGAGATCGAGCACGATCGCGTCATAGCTTTCGGTGGAGCCCAGGAAATGGCCGTCCTCGCCGTCCGTGGCGAGATCGACCGCATAGCCTGCGCCCTCCAGCGTCGAGCGGAGCTGCCGGCCGAGCGTCGGTTCGTCCTCGACAACGAGAATGCGCATGAAAGGCCCTTTCGTTTCGTCCCGCGCCCTATGTGGCGCGGCCAACATGAACGGGCAAGCAACGAAGAGAGTTGCCGTCCCACGTCATTGCGAGTGTAGCGAAGCAATCCAGTCCCGGCCTGGATTGCTTCGCTACACTCGCAATGACAAAAGGAGCGCCTTCACCCCACGCGCTCGCCCACCAGCAGACGGATCTGCTCCTTCAGCTCCCCCACTTCGTCCAGCAGCCGGCCGATCTGGGCCTCGGCGCGCTGGTTGGTCTCGTAATCGAGCCGCGCCTCCAGACGGTCCTTCGCGGCCTGGCGGTTCTGGCTCATCATGATGACCGGCGCCTGCAGCGCCGCCAGCATCGACAGCATCAGATTGAGGAAGATGAAGGGAAAAGGATCGAAAGCGTGCCGCGCGAGCACCACCGTGTTCAGCCCCGCCCACAGCAGCAGGAACAGGCTGAAGCCGATGATGAAACTCCACGAGCCGCCGACCGTCGCGACGCGATCGGCCAGGCGCTCGCCGAAGGTCATGCCTTCGTTGAACACCTCGTTGGGATCGCGGGCAGCGGACGCGCGCCGAAGCTGATCGGCGACGAAACGGATTGCCGTGTTCATAACTCACCTCTGGGACGACCGGCCGCCAAGCCTGTCGCGGGTGAGCCTTCGGGGATCAGCTCAGCGACAGCCTCGGCGGCACGGTCGATCGACTATGATCGTTGCTGGGCATGACCCTTCTCGGGATCGTTGACGAAAAGACGCGGGAATTCCGTGTCCGGGGCGGGACATGGCGAAGCGGGGCGCGGGCGTCAACCCCTGCGGTCGCCTTTGTGCTCCTGCGAAAGCAGGAGCCCAGGAGATCAGGTATGACCTTTGCCGCCCTGGGTTCCTGCTTTCGCAGGAACACGGATTACCCTTATTCAGCGAGAGCGGCGACCAGCGCCCTGACCTTTTTCTGCCGCCATTGCGGGAGCGGAGCGATAAGCCAATAACGCTGTTCGGAGGGCGTTTCGCCGAACGCCGTCACCCGCCCCGCGGCGAGATCGGCTTCGGCCAGCAGGGCGGGCACCATCGCGCGACCGAGACCGGCGGCGGCGGCGTCGAGCGCAAGCCCCGCGTCGGCGACGCTGAACGCCGCGCCCTTCCCTTCTCCACCCGGGCAGCCGGGCCAGCCGATCGCTGTCTCCGCTCCGCCTTCGCGGCCCACCCTGACGAAGCACGCCTCGCCCAGCGCGATGCCTTCATGCTCGCCCTTGTCGGCGGCGAGGCAGACGGCGAGATCGAGATTGGCCTGGGTGAAATCCAGCCCCTCGTCCGACGACAGCAGCACGAAGCGCAACTCGGGGTCGCTCCGCGCGAAGTCGGCGAGGCGCGGGGCGAGCCATTTGGCGGTGATGTCGCGTGGGCCGGCGATCGTCAGCGTCTTGGAAGATTGCCCCGCCTGCATCGCGCGCACCGCCTCCTCGAACTGGAGGAAACCGGCGCGCAGGGCATCGAGCCCCGCCTCGCCTTCCGGCGTCAGCTCCAACCCGCGCGTGGTGCGGCGGAACAGCACGACGCCCAGCGTATCCTCCAGCGCGCGGATCTGCTGGCCGACCGCGGCGGGGGTGACGGCCAGCTCGTCGGCGGCGCGGGTGAAGGAGAGGTGCCGCGCGGCGGCGTCCAGCACGCGCAGGCCGTTCAAGGGGAGATGGGTGCGCTTCATTCCTCCCCTCCTGCTTGCGGGAGGGGCTGGGGGTGGGCTCGCTCCATAAGCCGGAGATCGCGCCTTGGTCGGGGGCCCACCCCCCGACCCCCTCCCGCAAGCAGGAAGGGGAGAATGCCGCCGCTCCTCACTGCGCCGTCGCCGGGGCGAGCAGGGGGAAACGGGGGATGGCGATGTCGAACGCCGCGCCCGCCTCGTCCACCATGCCGTAGCTGCCCTCCATCGCGCCGGTCGGCGTGGCGAGGGGGCAGCCGGAAACATAATCGTAGCTCTCGCCCGGCGCGAGCAGCGGCTGATCGCCGACCACGCCCTCGCCCTCCACCTCCTCGCGCACGCCGCGCCCGTCGGTGATGATCCAGTGGCGGATGAGGAGTTGCACCGCGCGCTCCGAGCCGTTCTCGATCCGGATATGATAGGCCCAGAACCAGCGTCCTCGCGCCGGCTCCGATTGCTCGGGCAGGAAGCTCACCGAGACGCGCACGATGATTCCGGCCGTCTCCGCGACATGGGGAAACAGGGCTTTCATGTCATCCGCCTCTCTTCCCGGATGCGATCACAGACCTACCGCCCTCAGCGCCTGATCGAAATCCTCGATCACGTCCCGCACATCCTCGAGTCCCACCGAAAGGCGCAGCATGCCTTCGTCGATGCCCATCCCGGCGCGCACCTCCTCGGAAACGCCGGCATGGGTGGTGGAGGCGGGATGCGTCATCAGCGTGCGCGAGTCGCCAAGATTGTTGGAGATGTCGACGAGTCGCAGCGCGTCGAGCAGGCCATGTGCCTGCGCGCGGCCGTCGACATGGAATGCGACGACCGTGCCGCCGGAGCGCATCTGCTTCATCGCCAGATCATGCTGCGGATGGCTCGGCAGCCCCGGATAGAGCAGCCTCGGCACGCGCCCTTCCAGGAAACGCGCGACCGTGAGCGCATTCTCGCTCTGCTGCCGCGCGCGCAGCTCCAGCGTCTCCATGCCTTTCAGCACCACCCAGGCATTGAAGGCGGAGAGCGTCGCCCCGGTGTTGCGGTGATAGGGGAGCAGCGTGTTGGTGATGAAATCCTGGCTACCCGCCACCGCGCCGGCCAGCACGCGGCCCTGCCCGTCCATCAGCTTGGTGGCCGAATAGGCGACCACGTCCGCCCCGAAATCGAGCGGCCGCTGGATGGCGGCGGTGGCGAAGGCGTTGTCGACCACGCTGGTGATCCCGTGCGCGCGGGCGATGCCGCACACCGCCTCCAGATCCACGATGTCGAGCGTCGGGTTGGCGGGGGTTTCGAAGAAGAAGACCTTGGTTTCGGGGCGGATCGCCTGCTCCCACGCAGCCGTGTCGCGACCGTCGACGACCGTTGTGGCGATGCCGAAGCGCGGCAGCAGATGGTCGGTGAGCCAGCGGCACGATCCGAACGCCGCGCGCGCGCCGACCATATGGTCTCCGGCCGAAAGCTGGCAGAGCAGCGCCGCCGTCATCGCCGCCATGCCGGACGCCATCGTCCGCGCCGCCTCCGCGCCTTCGATCAGCGCGATCCGCTCCTCCAGCATCTGTACGGTGGGGTTCTGGAGGCGCGAGTAGGTCATCCCCACGTCTTCGCCGGTGAAACGCGCGGCGGCCTGCCCCGCGCTGTCATAGGCGTAACCCGAGGTGAGGAAGATCGCCTCCGAGGTTTCGCCGAATTCGGAACGGGCGACGCCGCCGCGCACCCCCTGCGTCGCCGGCCGCCAGCGGGAGGTGACGCCGCGGTCCTGTCCTGTGCGTTTCTTCACGTTCCCGTCGCTTTGCAGCGTCGCGACGCCTCCCTTCAATGATGCGGTTGCAGCCCTCCGCCACGCGCCTATCCTTGGAGACGAGAGGAGATGATGATGGCGATCCAGGATATTCCGCTGACGCGGATCGACGGCGGGGATGCGAGCCTCGGGGATTT
>Ga0164242_10005123_pt1 | contig 14609 bp, 10 predicted proteins | sample OricomgcompostMG_FD_108783 | JGI IMG/M metagenome (GOLD analysis project Ga0164242, IMG submission 108783) | Miracle-Growth compost microbial communities from Emeryville, California, USA - Original compost - Miracle growth compost (MG) ... | reverse complement strand
GAGTTCAGCGTGGCTGACAGGCATCGCCGGCCGCGGGTGCTGCTGGTAAACCACACAGCACGTTTAGGTGGCAATGAGCTCGGTGTCGCTCGGCTGATTCCGCTGTTGATGGATGAATTCGAGATTCAGGCACTGCTTTTCGAAGATGGTGAACTCGCCGAGCTCCTCCGTGAACAGGGCGTTCTTGTCCACGTGCGTCCATTGCGATCGGACGTGGTGACCACCGACCGGCACGCGGCTGCCGGTATCCGCACGGCCGTTCGTGTCGGGCCCGCTACAGCCGGTTACGGGGCCGCACTGGTGCCGTGGCTCCGGCGCAAGAGCATCGATCTAATGTGGGCAAACACGTTCAAGGCAATGGCGATCGCGACCCCCGCCGCGAAGCTGTTGCGCATCCCGGTGCTGTGGCACCTGCACGACCGAGTCGCCGACGACTACCTACCTGCGCGCATCGTGCGGCCGATGCGCGCGGCCTTCCGGCATGTCCCTGACGCTGTCGTCGCCAACTCCCGCGCCGCCGCCAACACGGCCGGTTGCCGCACCGATCCCGCTGTCGTCTATCCGGGGCTCGTTCCGGAGAAGGTGCGGCACCGGACGGAGACCCCCAGCGGCCCGCCGCTCATCGGCATGATCGGCCGGATCAGTCCGACCAAAGGACAGCTGACCCTCATCCGTGCGCTCCCGGGAGTGCTCGAACGCCATCCCGACGCGCAGGTCCGCATCATCGGGGCCGCGCTGTTCGGCGAGGAGGACTATGAGGTGGAGGCCCGCGCCGAGGCGCAGCGGCTCGGCGTCGACCATGCCATCACCTGGGTCGGGCACCAGCCCGACACCAGGCCGGAACTGGACCGGATGACCGTCGCGGTGCACGCGGCAACCGTTCCTGAACCATTCGGACAGGTCATCACCGAAGCTATGGCCAGGTGCGTGCCGATCATCGCCAGCCGCGGCGGGGGAGCGACCGAGATCGTCGAGCCTGGGCCCGGTCAGCTTCGCGGTCGCCTCGTCGCACCGGGTGACGCTGGCGAACTGCGCGACGCCCTCGTCGAAGTGCTCGGTGACCCTGTGGCGGCTCAGCGGCTCGCGACTCGAGCGCAACCCGGCGTCATTGAGCAGTTCGGGATCGGGCGGTCGGCCGTGACCATGCGCGCGGTGTGGCGCGATTTGACGACGGCAGCTCATCGCGCCACAGGCTGATTTCGGTGCGGCAAGGCCGAACGGCTATCCAAGACTGGGTACGGCGCACGGGTCCGTCACCGTCCACTGTGCTGCCGCACGAACTCCGCCAGGTCGGCACTCTGCTGCACACGCGTCGGCTGGTGGACATACGTCATGTGCCCGGACTCGTAGAAGTGGTGCTCGAGCCGGGGGAGCAGCTCCGGGGCGAGGCGGGCCACGTCGTCCATCGCGCAGAAGTAGGGCGTGGCGCCGTCGTAGTAGCCGTAGGCGAACTGCACCGCCAGATGCGGGTTCTGCCGCATCGCGCGGGCGAGACGGTCGATGACGTAGACCGCGGAGTTCTCGAACTCCTTGAAGCTCCACTCCCGATTGACCTCCTCGCTGATGGTGCGGAAGACCTGGTCGCTGGTCACGCCGAGTTCGGTGCCCAGGTAGTGCTGGAACGCCGCCGAGTACGGCCCGGTGATCGCGTCCATCGACGGGTCGGCGTCCATCTCCTCCGCGATCCGGCTGCGCGCCATACCGGTGAAGCGCGAGTCGATCCGCCCGACCGTGCGGCCCTGCTCCCGCAACAACTCGCCGAAGAAGCGCCAGTGCTCGATCCGCAGGTCGGCCCGGTCGACGTAGTCCTCCGACAGGCCGGTCAGTGCGGCGATTCGCGCAACCGCCTCCGACCGCTCCGCATCGGTCAGCCGATTGCCCCGCGAGAGCACCCACGGATAATCGCGTGCGGCATACGCCTCCGCCTCGTCGAGCACCTCTCGCAGCGGTCGGTCGCCGTGCTTGCCGTGGAAGTGCGCCGTGGCCGCGTAGAACGGCAGGTAGAGCGCGTGCGCCCGGTCGTTGCCCCGCTCGAAGTTCGCCGTCCCGAAGTCGAGGACGCTACTGATCAGCATCAGGCCGTTGAGATACATGCCCAGCTTCTCCTGCAGGTGCTGGGCCAGCGCTGCCGCGCGCGTCGTGCCGTACGACTCGCCGGCCACGAACTTCGGTGACAGCCACCGGTGATGACGCGTCACCCACGACCGGATCACCTCACCGACCGACTCGATGTCGGCGGTGAAGCCGAGGAAGTCCTTCGGCTTGCCTCCGGAGACCACCCGGGACAGGCCGGTCGACACCGGGTCGATGAACACCAGGTCGCTCACGGCGAGGAGGGTCTCGGGGTTGTCCACCACGCCGTACGGCGGCGGCAGCAGGTCGCCCGCGTCGCCCATCTCCACCCGGCGCGGCCCGAGCAGGCCCATGTGCAACCAGAGACTGGAGCTGCCCGGTCCGCCGTTGAATGCGAACGTCACCGGCCGCTCTCGTGGGTCGGCATCGTCCAATGTGTATGCCGTCAGCGCGATCTCGGCGACCGCCTTCCTCCCGTGCCACACCCCGTCCTTCACCTCGTCGGCGCGCAGCACCACGGTGCCGGATTCGCTCGTGTAACCGATGGGCCCCGAGGTCGTGGTCAGCGTGTGTGTCCGCTGGACCAGCATGTCGGTGGGCGGTGTCGCGGCCGCATCGGCCTCGTCGGCGGGCGGGGTGTTCGGCTCAGTGCTCACCGCCCCGATGCTAGCGATCAGGAGCGCCTCGTGACCGTTCAGGAGCACCGGGCCGCGGGCGAGGACGCGCACTGTAGCGGGCCGGCTGTGGCACCGGGGAAATGCGGTCCGATCAATTTCTGCAAGACGACCCCGCAGGCACGTCGGCCCTCCTACCATGGCGGGGGAGAGAACGGGGCATGCTATGCGCGCTGGGGTGGTCACTGCTCGGTCGTGGATGCGACTCACTGCCATTGTGCCCGTCGCGGCGTTGGCGGTCGCGTTACCCATGGCGCCGGCACAGGCGACCGAAGGCAGCGGCGCGGCGGCGAGCTGCCAGGTCGGCGCGAGCGGTTGGCGCAGCCCGGTGCAGCAGCACTACGTCATCACCTCACCGTTCGGCAACCGCACCGACCCGATCTCGCACCGCTACCGGCTGCACGCAGGCGTCGACCTCGCAATGCTGCCCGGCCCCGGGCCCGTCGTCGCCGCGGATGCCGGCACCGTCGTGCGAGTCGGCCCCTACGGAGGCCTCGGCAACGAAGTCACGCTGCAGCACGCCGACGGCATCCAGACGCTCTACGGTCACATGGCCTACACCGCCGCCGGCCTCGTGCCGGGAATGCACGTGGCCGCCGGGCAGGTGCTCGGACAGGAAGGCTCCACCGGGGCGAGCACCGGGCCGCACCTGCACTTCGAGGTGCACGTCAACGGCACCCCGGTCGACCCCATCCCCTTCATGGCTGCACGCGGCGTCACCCTCGACGGCGCGGTGCAGACCTCCACGACCGCAACGGCGTTCGCCATACCCGCGGCAGGTGTGCCCCGCAAGTCAAGCCTCAACCAGGCACCGCTGCCGGTCCCCGCCGACCTGATGAGCCTCTATGTCGGCGCGAGCCAGAAGTACGGCGTCCCGTGGCCGCTGCTCGCAGGTGTCGGCATGGAGGAGACCGCGCAGGGGCGCAACAACCACACCTCGTCCGCGGGTGCGCAGGGCGTGATGCAGTTCCTGCCCAGCACCTTCGCCCTGTATGGCGTCGACGGCAACGGCGACGGCCGAGCCGACATCCTGAACGACGCCGACAGCGTCTACTCCGCAGCCAACGCACTGCGCGCCTGGGGTGTGGCAGGCGGTGCCGCGGGTGTCCGTCAGGCGTTGTTCAGCTACAACCACGCCGACTGGTACGTCAACGACGTACTGCACTACGCGGCCCAGTACGCCGCCGGGTCCGGCGGCATCGCCTGCAGCAGCTCGACCGTGCCGGCCGCATCGCCGCAGGCAGCGAAAGCGGTGGGCTGGGCGAAGGACCAGGTGGGACGCACCTACCAGTTCGGCGCCGAGGGTCCGGACTCCTGGGACAGCTCCGCTTTCGTGCAGGCGGCCTACGCGAAGGCCGACATACAACTGCCGAGAACTGCTGCACAGCAACGCGATTGGCTCGCCTCCGGTCACGGCACCCGCGTGGCACCGGGCGACGAGCGACCCGGGGACCTGATCTTCGAGGACAGCTACCTGGGCCCGGACAAGGTCGGTTACGTCATGCTCGTCACCGACCCGGTGGCGCACCGAGCCGTGGCGGCGCAGGACCCGCGGTTGAACGTCAGCTATGCGGCCTACGCTGGAGCCCAGGAAGCCAAACACATTTTCGAAATCTGGCGGGTGAAGGCACCCCAGGGAGGTTCTACCGGCCACTGATTCACTCGCATGCACGCCCACCGATCCGACAGTCCGCGCGCACGACGATTCGCAGCCTCAGACGCACCAGCAGGGCGCGCCGGATGATCAAGGAAGAAGTTGGGTGATGCCAGCGGTAAGACATGGCAAGACAGTGGCGGCAAGCGTGATCGCGGCCTCGACAGCGCTGCTCGGGGTGGTGGTGGTGAGTCCCGCACACGCCGCTCCTGCGGCGGGTTGCACTGAAAACGTGGGTGATACAGGGCTGAGTGCGGCAGTTGTCGCCCAGGCCGGCGAAACGATCGCCGATCAGCGGATCAGGGCTGGGTCCTGCGACATCGGCATCTACATCGGTGCCGACGCACCCGGGGTCACCGTCGACAACGTGACGGTCACCGGCGCAGGCTTCCAGGCCGTCTTCGCGGAGAAGACCTCGGACGTCACGATCGAGAATTCGCGAATCTTCAACAACGGCTGGCGCACCCTGGACCCCAATGCCGCTCCGCTGCCGCCGAAGAACATCCTGCACTCCGAAGTCAGCCAGTCCTTCGCGATCAGCCTCTTCGGCGTCGCCGGCGGCACGGTCGTGGGCAATCAGGTGCACAACAACGGTCGGGGCGGCATCGGGGTGATGGACAACGGGGCCAACGACCCCGGCGCGAAGACGCAACACCCCACCGCACCGTTGCGCGGATCCAGCGACATCACCGTCGCGGACAACCACATCTGGAGCAACGACAACGGCTGCGCACTGGTGACGGCAACCCAGAACTTTGCCGGCTGGTTGTCCGGTCTGACGCTGTCGGGCAACATCATCAACGGGCCGGGTTTTGATCCGGCCGACAGCGGCGGCATCGTCGTGGCCGCCGACCCGCCGCTCTCCTCGGTCAGCGACGTGAGTGTGAGCGGCAACACCATCAGCCACTCCTACGAGGGCGGTGTCGTCATCAACGCCGAAACGCCAGGGTCCTCCACGAATCACGTCACGGTGACCGGCAACAGCCTGTCGCGCAACAACTGGGGCGCGGAGGAGGCACCGAACACTGCGGGCGTGGTCATCTTCGCGCCGGCGCCGGGTGCGGCCAACAACGACACGACCGTCAAGGGCAACCGGATCACCTCACAGTTCTACGGGGTCTGGGCGCTCGGGCCGGTCGCGCCGACGGTGTCGGGCAACTCCATCCGGGTCACCAAGGGCGGCACACCGGTCTCGATCAACTAGAGACCGGCAGCGCGATCCGCCACGATCAGGTTGACACCCTGTTTGCCGATGTCATGCCGCGCCCGCTCGTCGAGCTCGGCGTCGGTGACCAGGGTGTCGACCTTGTCCAGGGTTGCGATCGTGGACAGGCCGATCACACCCCACTTGCTGTGATCGGCCACGACGACCACTCGCTTCGCCGACCGGATGAGCGCCCGATTGGTCTGGGCTTCCTGCAGATTGGGTGTCGTGAGGCCGGCGCTGACGTCGATGCCGTGGACACCGAGGATCAGGGTGTCGACGTGGACGTCGCGCAGCATCTCGTTGGCGACCGGGCCGACCAGTGCGTCCGAGGGAGTGCGAACGCCGCCGGTGAGCACCACCATCGTGTCCTTGTCCTCCGGGTTGAACAGCAGGTCGGCCACCCGTGGGGAATTGGTCACGATCGTCAGGCGCTGGATCCCGCGCAGCTCCTGAGCCACGGCATACGCGGTGGTGCCCGCCGAGATCCCCACCGACGATCCCGGCGAGATCAACGACGCAGCGGTGCGCGCGATCTCCGACTTCTGCACCGGGTGCATCTCCGCCTTGACGGTGAAGCCGGGCTCGTCCGCGCTGCGGTCGGCGCGAGTCGCGCCGCCATGCACCTTGCGCACGATGCCTCTGCGCGCCAGTGCCTCGATGTCGCGGCGGATCGTCATGTCGCTGACGTGCAGTTCGGCCACCAACTCCGACACCCGGATGCCGCCGTGCTCGTCCACGGCGCGCGCGATCAGCTCCTGCCGTTGACGAGCGAGCACGGCGGATCTCCTTTCGAGCGCGACGGTTCCCCATATCTAAACACGATCAAACACCGAGGTTCGAGCGGACGGCGACGGGTGAGGGCACATGGCGGCGGCCCGTGGTGAGAGACTGGCCGCCGAGCACGCCATACCGGCCCCTTGTGCAACGAAAGGCAGCACGTTCCTTCCATGAGCCAGACCTCGCCGACCCCGCGGATCCTGTCCGGCATGCAACCCACCCACGACTCCCTCCACCTGGGCAACTACCTGGGCGCACAGGTCAACTGGGTGCGCATGCAGCGCGACTTCGACGCGTTCTTCTGCGTCGTCGACCAGCACGCGCTCACCGTGGGCCCGGACCCGAAGGACCTGCGTGAGCGCACGCGTGTCACCGCGGCGCAGTACCTCGCCGGCGGCATCGATCCCGACGTGTCAACCGTTTTCGTCCAGTCGCACGTCCCCGAGCACTCACAGCTGGCGTGGGTGCTCAACTGCATCACGGGGTATGGCGAGGCCGCCCGGATGACCCAGTTCAAGGACAAGTCCGCCAGGCGCGGCACCGAGGGCACCAACGTCGGGCTCTTCACCTATCCGATGCTGATGGCGGCCGACATCCTGCTGTATGACGCCACGGCCGTCCCCGTCGGCGAGGACCAGCGGCAGCACCTCGAGCTGACCCGCGACCTGGCACAGCGCTTCAACGCACGCTACGGCCAGACGTTCGTCGTGCCGGACGCGCACATCCCCGAGGGCACCGCGAAGGTCATGTCGCTGCAGGAGCCGACCGCCAAGATGAGCAAGTCGGCGGCCAACCAGAACGGCAACCTGATGATGCTCGACGAGACGAAGATCAACACCAAGAAGATCAAGTCCGCGGTGACCGACACCGACAACGCGGTCCGCTACGACGCGGAGGCCAAGCCCGGCATCGCCAACCTGCTGCGCATCCACTCCGCGCTGTCCGGTGACCCGATCGACACCCTGGTCGAGCGCTACGCGGGGGAGAACAAGTACGGCGCCCTCAAGACCGACGTCGCGGCACTCGTCGCCGAGGTGCAGGCGCCTTTCAAGGCGCGGGTCGAGGAGTTGCTGGCCGATCCCGCCGAGCTCGATCGCATCCTGGCCCGTGGCGCCGAACGTGCCCGCTCGGTTGCGTGCGTCGTGCTCGAAAAGGCTTACGACGCAGTCGGTTTCCTGCCCCCGGCGACATCTCGATCATGAAGACGATCGGCGTCTCGATCCCGATCCCGCCGCCCTACGCGGCCGAGCTGCAGCAGGCGCGGCAGCAGGCCGGTGACCCGCTGGCCGACGCCGTGCCGCCGCACGTGACGCTGATGCCGCCCACTGCGGTGGACGACCTCGCCGAAGCCGCGCTGCGCGAGCACCTCGCCGACGTCGCCGCCCGGACCGCGCCGTTCCCCATGACGTTGCGGGGCACCGGCACCTTCCGGCCGATCTCCCCGGTGGTGTTCGTCGCGATCGCGCAGGGCATCGCCAACTGCGAGCAACTGGAGCGTGCCGTGCGCTCCGGACCCGTCGCGCGGGTGCTGGAATTCCCCTACCACCCGCACGTCACCATCGCGCACGGTGTCCCCGAGGAGGCGCTGGATCGCGCGTTCGACGGGCTCGCGGCATACGAGCGCAGCTTCCAGGTGGCCGGCTTCGACCTCTACGAGCACGGGGACGATCAGGTATGGCGGTCCGTGCTCGCGTGGCGGCTGAGCGGTTCTTAGGTAGACCTTATCTCGATATCAAGGTACTTTGCGGCGTACGCTGAGCGCCGTGGCTACCTCAACCGTCTCCAAGCCGCCTCGCACCCGCACCGGCAAAGCAGGAAGCACGGTCTTCCTCAAGGTCCTGATGGCTGTGACCGGCTTCATCTTCGTGCTTTTCGTGATTGCGCACATGTACGGCAATCTCTACAAGCTGTTCGCCGGCCACTCGGCGTTCAACACCTACTCCGAGCACTTGCGGACCATCGGTGAGCCGATGCTCCCGCGGCACGGTTTCCTCACCGTCATGGAGATCATCCTCGGCATCAGCGTCGTGCTGCACGTCTACAGCGCCGCGCAGTTGTGGAAGCGTGCCAAGGCGGCCCGCCCACAGCGTTATGTGATGAGGAAGTCGGTCGCGCAGTCGTTCTCGAGCAAGTGGATGCGCTGGGGCGGAGTGTTCCTGCTGCTCTTCGTGATCTGGCACCTGTTGCAGTTCACGATCGTGAAGTTCAACGTCGGCAGCGGCGGCAACACCGCGGCGATCACCCACGACCCCTACGAACTGACGGTGCACGCGTTCAACGTGTGGTGGGTGACGCTCATCTACGTGCTGGCGATGATCGCACTCGGCATGCACCTGCGGCACGGCATCTGGAGCGCATGCCAGACGCTCGGTTTCACCCCGACGCCGCGCGCCCGGGTGATCGCCAACGGTGTCGCCATCGTCGTCGCCCTCATCGTCGCGGTCGGTTTCGTCATACCACCGCTTGCCATCGCCTTCGGCGGAATCAAGTAAGGACGCCCCAGATGCCGGAACTCATCGACAACCTCTACGCCCTCGGCGACGAAATCCGGGACACCAAGGCCCCGGACGCGCCCGTCGACCAGATGTGGACCAAGGCGAAGTTCGACAACAAGCTGGTCAACCCGACCAACCGCCGCAAGCTGTCGATCATCATCGTCGGCACCGGCCTGGCCGGTGGCGCGGCCGCGGCCACCCTCGGCGAGGCCGGCTACCACGTGAAGTCCTTCTGCTACCAGGACTCCCCGCGCCGCGCCCACTCCGTCGCCGCCCAGGGCGGCATCAACGCCGCCAAGAACTACAACGACGACGGCGACTCGGTCTACCGGCTGTTCTACGACACCGTCAAGGGCGGTGACTACCGCTCGCGCGAGTCCAACTCCTACCGCCTGGCCGAGGTCAGCGCCAACATCATCGACCAGTGCGTCGCGCAGGGCGTGCCCTTCGCGCGGGACTACGGCGGGCTGCTCGACAACCGCTCGTTCGGCGGTGTGCAGGTGGCCCGCACCTTCTACGCCCGCGGCCAGACCGGGCAGCAGTTGCTGATCGGCGCCTACCAGGCGATGGAGCGCCAGGTGGCGGCCGGCACGGTGGAGCAGTTCACCCGGCACGAGATGCTGGAGCTGATCATCGTCGACGGCAAGGCACGCGGGATCATCGCCCGCGACATGGTCACCGGCGAGATCGAGACCCACCTGGCCGACGTGGTCGTGCTCGCCAGTGGCGGCTACGGCAACGTGTTCTACCTGTCCACCAATGCCATGGGGTGCAACGTCACCGCGACGTGGCGGGCACACCGCAAGGGCGCCTACTTCGCCAACCCCTGCTACACGCAGATCCACCCGACGTGCATCCCGGTCGCGGGCGACTACCAGTCCAAGCTGACCCTGATGAGCGAGTCGCTGCGCAACGACGGGCGCATCTGGGTGCCCAAGCGCACGGAGGACTGCGACAAGGATCCGCGCGACATCCCCGAAGAGGACCGCGACTACTACCTGGAGCGCAAGTACCCCGCCTTCGGCAACCTGGTGCCGCGCGACATCGGCAGCCGGCAGGCCAAGGTCGTGTGCGACGAGGGCCGGGGTGTCGGCCCGCTGGTCGGCGACTTCCGCCGCGGTGTCTACCTGGACTTCGCCGATGCGATCAAGCGCATGGGCGTCGACGCGGTGAAGGCGAAGTACGGCAACCTGTTCGACATGTACACCCGGATCACGGGGGAGGACCCCTACCAGGTGCCGATGCGCATCTACCCGGCGGTGCACTACACGATGGGCGGCTTGTGGGTCGACTACGGACTGGAGACGACCATCCCGGGGCTGTTCGCGGCCGGTGAGGCCAACTTCTCCGACCACGGCGCCAACCGCCTGGGTGCCTCGTCCCTGATGCAGTGCCTGTCCGACGGCTACTTCGTGCTGCCCAACACCATCCGCGACTACCTGGCGCGCGGCCCGTTCGAGCCGGTCGCTGAGGACGCCCCGGAAGTGGTGGCTGCGCGCAAGTCGGTCGAGGAGCGCATCGACAAACTGCTGTCCATCAACGGCGACCGCACCGTCGACTCCTTCCACAAGGAGCTCGGGCAGATCGTCTGGGAATACTGCGGCATGGAGCGCAACGACGCCGGCCTGCGCAAGGGCATCGACCTGGTCCGGTCGTTGCGGCAGGAGTTCTGGCGCAACGTCCGCGTGCCGGGTTCGGCCGACACACTCAACCAGTCGCTGGAGAAGGCCGGCCGGGTGGCCGACTTCTTCGAGCTGGCCGAGCTGATGTTCATCGACGCGCTGCACCGCAGCGAGTCGTGTGGCTGCCACTTCCGGTCCGAGTCGCAGACCGAGGACGGCGAGGCGCTGCGCGACGACGAGAAGTTCGCGTATGTCGCGGCCTGGGAGTTCACCGGTGGCCAGGAGGGCAGCCTCGAGCCGCCCGTCCTGCACAAGGAGGACCTCATCTTCAACTTCATCCAGCTCAAGCAACGCAGCTACAAGTAATCCATCGGGTTGCGGCAGCCGAATCTCGCAAGGAACACAATGAATCTCACACTGAAGATCTGGCGCCAGGCCGGGCCCGACGCCAAGGGCGAGCTGGTGACCTACCCCGTCACGGACATCACCGAGGACATGTCGTTCCTGGAGATGCTCGACGTGCTCAACGAGGAGCTGATCGGCAAGGGCCAGGAGCCCGTTGCGTTCGACTCCGACTGTCGCGAGGGCATCTGCGGCATGTGCTCGCTGATGATCAACGGTCGTCCGCACGGCCCGGAAGTCACCACCACCTGTCAGCTGCACATGCGCTCCTTCTCCGACGGTGACACCATCACCATCGAGCCGTGGCGGGCCGAGGCGTTCCCGCTGGTGCGTGACCTGATCGTGGACCGCTCCTCGTTCGACCGGATCATCCAGGCCGGCGGCTACATCTCGGTCAACACCGGCGCTGCTCCGGAGGCCAACAACCTGCAGGTGCAGAAGCACAAGGCCGACCGCGCCTTCGACGTGGCGACCTGCATCGGCTGTGGTGCGTGCGTCGCCGCCTGCCCGAACGCCTCCGCGATGCTCTTCCTGGGTGCCAAGGTCAGTCACCTGGGCGAGCTGCCGCAGGGCCAGGCCGAGCGTGACTCCCGGGTCGTCAAGATGCTGAACCAGCACGACGCCGAGGACTTCGGCGGTTGCCAGAACCTCGGCGAGTGCTCGGCGGCCTGCCCGAAGGAGATCCCGCTGGACGTCATCAACCAGCTCAACCAGGACTTCCTGCGGGCCAAGAAGTGAGCTGCGCGATCGCAGCCGGTTGAGCACGGCATACGACTGACAAGTGGGCCGGCCAGGAGATCTCCTGGCCGGCCCACGTGTCGTCTACGGCGCCTACCGGGCGATCAACTCGTTGATCACCGGAGCCGCCGAGCCGGCCGTGAAGAGCAACCGCACTCCCGTCACCTGCCAGGACGGGTCGACCGCGCCGGTGGCGTATGACGAGCCGCTCGCGAGGGTGCCGACCGTCGACCAGGTGCCGTCGTGCTGCACCTGCAGGTCGCCCGCACCGGAGCCGATGACGGTGACCCGGGTCAGACTGACCGGGGTGTCGTAGGTCCGGGCGAGGAACGACCCGTCGACCGGCGCGGACGCCGCCGTGTAGGCGGTGGCCAGGTTCGCGTCGAACGCGTCCATCGCGCCGCTGCCGGGCGTGGTGGCGAGGTTGGAGGCCACCGGTGCGACACCCGAGACCTTGAAGTCACGGATCTTCACCCACTTGCCGCCGGGGTTGAGCGCCGTCGCCCGCAACCGGACGTACCGGGCCTGGACCGGCGCCGCGAAGCTGTGCCGGATCAGCGGTGCGGTGTCGAAGGTGCCCGCGGTCGTCCAGTGGGTGCCGTCGGTCGAGTACTCCAACGCCGCGTGGTAGATCATGTCACCGGTCTCGGTGTCGCTGTCGGACTGGCGCACCACGATGTTGCCGACCGTCCGGACCGATCCGAGGTCGACGGCGACCTGGCTGCCGACGCTCGGGGCGGAGTTGGACCAGTAGAAACTGCTGGGATCGTCGTCGGTCATCCGGCTGACGCTGTAGTTGGAATAGGTGCCCATCGAGCTGCTGGGCGTGCCCGGGTAGCTCGCCAGGTCAAGGGGTTTCGCACCCAACCAGTCCAGGAACTGCGAGTCGGCCTTGGCGGTGAACGCCTCGAACGCTCCGTCCCCGACGGTCGGCACGATGGCGTTGGCGACCGGCTTGCCGTCCGAGCCCTGGTCGGGGACCGTCGGCTTGCCCGCCTCGGCGATCTCCTGCTGCGCCGCGAAGTACTCACGGGTGGCGGCTGCACCGTCGCCCTCGTCGATCGCCTGCAGCATCACGAGCTGGTGCTGCATCGCGCTCGCCCAGTGGGATGCGGCATCGATCCACGGCTTGGTGTCACTGTAGAAGCCGGGCTGCGCCATACCAGCCAATGACGTCGGCAGTCCGACGATCTCGGCCAGCCGAGCGGACAGCGCGTCCGTGCCGCCTGCGGAGCCGTCCGCACGGCTTGCCCAGAACGCGCTGATGTCCTTGTTCAGCTCCGGTGCGTTCTGCGTGCTCGCGCGGTAGGGCCAGTTCTGGTTCAGATCGGAGAAGGTCCGCAACGCCGTGCGCACCGCCGGGTCGGGACCGGCGAGCTCGTCCAGCACCTGCGACATCGAAGCGTTCGCGTCGTATGCCGGGCCGTTCCAGGTGTAATCGCCGTAGTTGGCCAGCGCAGGCATCGACGCGTAGGGCTCGATCATCGGGTTTGCCGTGATGCCCTCGATGTACTTGTAGAGGTTCGGCGACCGGCCGGTCAACGGATTGAGGAAGAGGCGCCCGCGGCGGCCGTCGTTCACCGGGAAGTTGTCCCAGATGTAGAGGTGGTCGGTGTTGTAGGACTGGCTGGCGCGCTGCACGGACGCATCGGTGATGGTGTCGGAGAAGACACCCTCGCCGGTCCATTGGACCCGGATGTCGTCGTTGAGCCGGGCGCCGAACTCCGCCTTGTAGGGGTCCGGTCCGGAGCCGGCGTAGTTGGTCGGCACCGTCTGCAGCGGTGGCAGCTTGTTGGGCTCGATGTAGTCCTTCTCCAACCGGTTGAGGTAGTCGGCCTGTGCATCCGCCAGCCAGTGCCAGTCGCCGTTGTCCGGATACTTCTGCCGGTCGGCGTCGCAGTGGAACTGCAGGGGGATGTCGTCCAGCGCGATGTAGAAGGACCGCACACCGAGGTCGCGCAGTTGGTCGAACTTCTTCTCGGTGGCCTGCAGGTCGGCATCGGAGGAGTAGCAGATGTCGTTGCCCGGTGACAGCGCGAAGGTGAAGTCGACGTGGTTGTCGTTCGCCGCCTTCACCAGCGCCTTGATCCGGTCCAGATCGGCGCCGGTGTATGGCGTGCGCCACTTGGCGCGCAGCAGCTGGTCGTCCTTCGGCGTGTAGATGTAGGTGTTCATCTTGTGCTTGCCGTAGAACGCCATCTGGTCCAGGCGCGCCTGCTGTGACCACGGGATGCCGTAGAAGCCCTCGATCGCACCGCGGATGGACATCAGCGGCCAGTCGCGGATGCTGACGCCCGGCACCTGCTTGTGCTGCACCAGCTGGCGCAGCGTCTGTGCGGCGTAGAACGTGCCGCGTTGGTCGACGCCGTTGAGGGCGACGGTCGGTTTGCCGTGGTAGAGCCCGCTGACCAGCACGTAGCCGTCGGCCTTCAGACCGACCGCGTCGTCGGCGCCCAGGGCGCTCACGACGTCGGTGATGGCCGGGTTGTTCGCCGCAGTGCCGACGAAGACCAGCTTGCCGCCCTTCGGCGCGGTCCGGGACACGGTGACATGGCCGCCGGCCCGCTGCACGATGCTGCGGACCAGGTCGACCGTGGGTGCGTCGGCGTTGTCGCCGGTCACGATGGTCACCTTGCCGCTCAACGGCACGGGATCACCCGCGGCGTGCATCTGTTGTGGGGTGGGGTAGATCTTCGGCAGGGCGGCATCCGCTGTCGTGCCGGTCGCGGCGCGTGCCGTGGCCTGCGTGAGCGAGGGCCCGGCCACGCCGACGGCCAGCGTTGCCGCCGTCGTGAGCACGGTGAGACGGCGGAGCCTGCGGGGGCGGGAGCCTGACGGGGAGGGGTGGCGCATCGAGGGTTCCTTCCGACGGGGGAGATCCACGAGAGGTCTAGACCAATCGTGGTCCCTGACGGTAGTCGAGTTATGGGCTCGGTGGGGGCTGCGGAAGGCCACGTTTCACGGAGT
>Ga0164242_10005122_pt1 | contig 14609 bp, 14 predicted proteins | sample OricomgcompostMG_FD_108783 | JGI IMG/M metagenome (GOLD analysis project Ga0164242, IMG submission 108783) | Miracle-Growth compost microbial communities from Emeryville, California, USA - Original compost - Miracle growth compost (MG) ... | reverse complement strand
GGGGTGGAAGTTTTTGTTTCTAAGCACTAAAAGGTAATAGGCAAAGAAAATAGCTGAACATAAGATGACCTTCAGTAAATAGGTAAGATGGTTCATGACTATAATAATTATGCATAAGAAATTACATGTTTATAACATGCTTTATCAACTAACTAGCTTTTCGTCCGGACAGATGCTACTTCTTTTTGAGTTGCTGCAGTAACTTTTCCAGGTCCTGGATAGACATCTCTTTTTCTTTTACCAGAAAAGAAACCGCCTGTTGGTAAGAGCCGCTGAAATAGTTATCTACAAACTTGCTCAGGGAACCCTTGGAATAACTTTCCTTGCTGACCAGCGGAAAATACCGATGAGCCCTGCTAAATACTTCAAAATCAACGAACTGTTTTTCGATGAGGATTTTAAGTATGGTTGCTACTGTATTTGTATGAGGTTTAGGCTCCGCGATGGCATCTGTAATATCTTTCAGAAATCCCTTTTCCACCTTCCAGAGTGCCTGCATGACCTGTTCTTCTGCTTTTGTTAATGTTTTCATTGAAATTTTCTTTTTATAACCTTGGAGGGTACCGCTCCAATTAATAAACCAAATATACAACTAAAAAATTAGTTGCAAAATTTATTTTTTAATTACCCTCAAAAATCAGACATATTACCGTCTTTAAAACCAGGTTGATTTTTGCTGTGTGGTACACTATCAAAGGTTTGTCAGCTAACAATTGTTTGCTAATTCTATTTATAAAAATAGGCAATTCATTAATTAAAATTATTAATATTGCCGCTAGAATGCTACTTTTGTAGCTCAATTGTGATTATAGACCAAGCGCCTAGAGGTGCTTTTTAGAAAAGGAGAAAATAATGGCACGTCCAGTAAGATTTAATATTCATCCTAAGCAAACCGATATACACGATAATATAGCTATTGCAGAGATGCCCGACGGATTGAATGGTGAAGGTTATTTTGCCACCAATCTGGAGAAGGTAGTTGCGCTGGGAAGGAAAAATTCCCTTTGGCCGCTGCCATTCGCTACCTCCTGTTGTGGTATTGAATTTATGGCTACTGCAGCCGCTACTTATGACCTCGCCCGTTTTGGTGCTGAGCGTATGGCATTTACCCCCAGACAATGTGATTTGTTAATGGTGATGGGCACTATCGCTAAAAAGATGGCACCTATCGTACGGCAGGTATATATGCAGATGGCTGAACCCCGTTGGGTCATGGCCGTTGGTGCCTGTGCGTCTTCTGGCGGGATTTTCGATACTTATTCCGTACTCCAGGGCATCGACCAGGTCGTACCCGTAGACGTGTATGTTCCGGGATGTCCTCCAAGGCCCGAAGCCATTCTGGATGGTTTTATGCGTATCCAGGAGCTGGCCGGTCATGAGAGTCTGCGTCGCCGTAACAGCGAGCATTATAAAAAATTAATGGGCAGCTACGGCATCCAGTAATATATAGAAAGGTATCTATAGGGTATCTAAAAGAGAATCTACCAATGACAAACGAAACGATACAGCAAAAAATCCAGGACAAATTCGGCGCGTCCGTAACAGGCTTTGAAGAGCCTTATGGCATGCTGACCTTTGAAATTGCTGCAGATAAAAATATAGAACTTTTACAATATCTATATGATGAGCCAGACCTGGCCTTTCGCTTTCTAACAGATGTAACCGTTGTGCATTATCCTGATGATAAGGGTAGAGAGCTGGCGGTGGTATACCATTTACACAATCTGGTAGATAATATCCGCTTTCGGTTTAAATGCTTTATAGATATTGAAAATCCGGAAATCAATACAGCAACGGTACTTTTTGAATCTGCCAACTGGCAGGAAAGAGAAGCTTATGATTTCTACGGTGTAATTTTTAAAGGTCATCCCAACCTGAAACGCATCATGAATGTAGAGGAAATGGATTATTTCCCGATGCGTAAGGAGTTTCCACTAGAGGATCAATCCAGAACAGATAAGGATGATGAAATGTTTGGAAGAGGCGGCAGTGTCATTTAAAGGCTGCGCTTCCATCCATCAAAAAAAGGAGCATAACCGTGACAAATAAAACAAGACAGGGGAGCAATCGCAAAATCTGGGGTTTTATCGTGGTATGGCTCATTTTGTTTTTGATTGTAAAGTCCATTGAAAAAATACTGGTTATTACCGCCGTCGGGGCCGTGATTTATTGGGGTTCCAAGGCCCTTAATAAAAAAGGGGACACCAGAGAGGATCAACAGATAAAATCCAGGCGAGGTAATTAATCAATTATTGCAGGCATCCGAAAGCCGCTGCCGGCAATAAACTGGAAATAAGACATTCGTTTAGGAGTAAGTAAGTGCTGTTTTGAGCAGTTGTGATGTAGGTGCGGTCACTTATTCCCATTATAATAAAGAGAAAGTACGAAGGTTATGGAAATAACAGAACAACAGGTTCAAAATAATATTAAGCTTCCGGAAGGGTCAATCGAAAAAACAACGACTACCCTGAATCTGGGCCCAACCCATCCGGCAACCCATGGGGTTTTCCAAAACATCCTGGAAGTGGACGGCGAGCGCATCGTCTCTGCCGAACAGACCATCGGGTATATTCATCGTGCTTTTGAAAAGATCGCAGAAAGAAGACCATTATATCAGATCACTCCCCTTACAGACAGGCTGAACTATTGTAGCAGTCCATTAAATAATATGGGCTGGCATATGACCTGCGAAAAGCTTTTAGGCATTAAAACACCTAAAAGAGTGGATTATTTAAGGGTGATTATTATGGAGCTGGCCAGGATTTCCGATCATTTAATCTGTAATTCCATTATGATTGTGGATGCCGGCGGGTTCACCCCCTTCCTGTATCTGATGGAATACCGGGAGTTGATTTATGAAATCTATGAAGAAATTTGCGGTTCCAGACTTACGACCAATATTGGTCGTATCGGCGGTTTTGAACGCAATTTTAATAGTACGGTATGGGGTAAACTGGAGAAATTCCTAAGAGAATACCCTAAAGCCTTAAAAGAATTTGAAGCACTGACCCAGCGCAACAGAATTGTGATGGACAGATGTATAGGTGCGGGCCCCATTTCGGCTGAGCGCGCTTTAAACTATGGTTTTACAGGTCCCAATCTTCGGGCTGCCGGGGTAGATTACGATGTTCGCGTACATACTCCATATAGCAGTTACGAAGATTTTGATTTTAATGTACCGGTGGGCACCACCGGAGACTGTTATGACCGCTACCTGGTTCGTAACGGTGAAATGTGGGAATCCCTTAAAATCATTAATCAGGCCTACCAGAAAATTCAGGAATTTAAGGGTACGGAGGCCGATATCTTCCATGCGGATGCGCCTGATTACTACCTGCCTAAGAAGGCGGATGTTTATAGCAGTATGGAGGCGTTGATCTATCACTTTAAGATCGTGATGGGTGAGACCGCCATGCCAAAAGGAGAAGTTTACCACAGCGTAGAAGGCGGAAATGGCGAACTGGGATTCTATCTGATCAGTGACGGAGGTCGTACGCCTTACCGCCTGCATTTCAGAAGACCCTGCTTTATCTATTACCAGGCTTATTCAGAGATGACAAAAGGTGCCATGATCAGCGATGCGATCATCGTGATGAGTAGCCTGAATCTGATCGCCGGAGAAATGGACGCCTAGTAAATAAGGCTATGACTGTGTAGGATTATTATAAAAGAAGACAGACTCAAAAAGTTGACTCAAAGTACTGAATCAATGGAAACAATAGAAAATATGGCAAATACGGATATCCAGTTCTCCGGGGAAGCCTTAGAAAAGGTAAAGGAAATTATAGCTCGCTACCCCGAGGGAAAACAAAAAAGTGCGCTTATTCCGGTCTTGCACCTGGCACAAGGCACATTTGGAGGCTGGCTGGATGTACCGGTAATGGATTATGTAGCCAGCTTGCTGGATATCAAACCCATTGAAGTATATGAAGTGGCTACTTTTTATACCATGTTTAATACAAAGCCGGTAGGTAAATACGTATTTGAAGTATGTAAGACCGGCCCTTGTATGATTAATGGCAGTGACGATATTATTAAATATATAGAAGATAAGCTCGGCATAAAACCAGGAGAAACGACCCCGGACGGGCTGTTCACCTTAAAGCCTGCCGAATGTCTGGGTGCCTGCGGTTATGCGCCCATGATGCAGCTCGGCAAATATTATAAAGAACACCTGACCAGAGAGAAAGTAGACGAGATTATTGAGCAGTGCCGGTCAGGTAATATGAAAATAGATTAAACATAGATGGAAGCGGTAATCCCATATCTGACCTTTGAAGGCAATGCGATAGAAGCACTTGCCTTTTACACGGAGGCGTTAGGCGGCAGGGTTTTATATAGCCAGACTTTCAGACAGTCCTATATGGAACCTGATTTACCGGAAGACTGGAAAGATAAAGTGATGCACGCAGCCTTTCAGTCCGGAGATCTGCAGCTGATGTTCAGTGATACGCCGGATGGGCAGACAAAGGTAAGCGCAGGCGATCAGCTGCAACTGGCGCTTAACTTTACATCAGAACAGGAAATTGACCAGGTCTATCATAATCTATCCAAGGAAGGGCAGATCACCCTCCCACTGGAAAAGACGGCCTGGGGCGCTAAGTTCGCCATGGTAACCGATAAGTTTGGTATCCGCTGGATGTTGAACTTTGACTATGCCGATCAAAAAGAACAGCAATAGCACCAAAGAGAAAAAGAAAAAGATTTTTGAAATGCAAAAGGTCATAAATAAACGGGTTAAACATAAAAGGGTTCTCATCCGTTATCTTCACCTTTTGCTGACAAATTTTAGATAAGACAGATAATGAAACTATTATTAGAAAACGCACATATTGAAGGAATCCGCTATTTTGAGGCCTACCGTAAAAATGGCGGCTACAGAAGTGTGGAAAAGGCCCTGAAGATGACTCCCGATGAGATTGTGGAGGAAGTCAAAAAAAGCGGGCTGCGCGGACGTGGCGGTGCGGGGTTTCCGACAGGACTCAAATGGAGCTTTTTAGCCAAACCCGAAGGCGTACCCAGACACCTGGTCTGCAATGCGGATGAGTCAGAACCCGGTACTTTTAAGGACCGATATCTGATGGAGTTTCTACCCCATTTATTAATTGAGGGCTTAATTGTTTCCAGTTTTGCACTGGGATCAAATGCCACATATATATATATCCGCGGCGAATACGCCTGGATACCGGATATTTTAGAGCAGGCGATTCAGGAAGCCAAAAACAACGGCTTTCTGGGTAAAAATATTCTGGGCACCGGCTTTGATCTGGAAATATATGTACACCGCGGTGCGGGTGCCTATATCTGCGGAGAAGAAACCGCGCTGATCGAGAGCCTGGAAGGCAAAAGGGGCAATCCCCGTATCAAACCCCCGTTCCCTGCCGTGCAGGGTGTCTGGATGCGTCCGACTGTTGTCAATAACGTAGAAACCCTGGCTACCATCGTACCTATTATTAATATGGGCGGTGAAGCCTACGGCAATATCGGTGTGGGAAAATCAACCGGCACCAAACTGATCTCCGCCTGTGGTAATTTAAACAAACCGGGCGTTTATGAGATTCCCTTTGATCTTTCTGTAGAAGACTTTATTTATAGTGATGAGTGGTGTGGGGGTATACCTAACGGTAAAAGGCTGAAAGCCTGTATTCCGGGTGGCTCCTCTGTTCCCATTGTACCAGCGAACCTGCTGCTGAAAACAGCGAAAGGCGAAACCCGTTATATGAACTACGAGAGTCTCTCCGATGGCGGTTTCCAGACCGGCACCATGCTGGGTTCAGGCGGATTTATTGTGCTGGATGAGGATCAGTGCGTGGTAAAACATACCATGACCCTGGCACATTTCTATATGCATGAGAGCTGCGGACAGTGCAGCCCCTGCAGAGAAGGAACCGGCTGGATGTGGCGTATCCTTAAAAATATTGAAAACGGAAAGGGTAAGATGGAAGATATCGATCTGCTCTGGGATGTGCAACGCAGAATAGAAGGGAATACCATTTGTCCATTGGGAGATGCGGCCGCCTGGCCGGTGGCAGCAGCCATCCGTCATTTCCGGGATGAATTTGAATGGCATGTATTAAATCCCGAAGAAGCTCAGCAGCGTAATTACGGTATCGCCCATTATGCAGATCCGAGAGAAGTACCGGTCGCATAACCGATATTAAACAAATAAAAGGGCGGAAAAGGTTTTTAAAAGCCCGGTAGATGATAAAGCACCGGGATAAATTAAATTGTGATGGCAGAACAACCTCTTTTTAAGGTAACCATAGATAATGTAACGGTGGAAGTGCCGGCTGGCACCACCATCCTGCAGGCAGCGCGCAAGGCCGGGCCTGAGGTGGCCCCTCCCGCCATGTGTTATTATTCTAAACTGGAAGGCAGTGGCGGTAAATGCCGAACCTGTCTGGTAGAAGTCTCCAAGGGCTCGGACAGAGATCCCAGACCCATGCCTAAACTGGTTGCCAGTTGCCGTACTACGGTAATGGACGGGATGGAAGTAAAGAACTTAACCTCCGAAAGAGTGGTGGATGCCCGCAAAGGCGTCGTTGAGTTCCTGTTGATTAACCATCCTTTGGACTGTCCTATCTGTGATCAGGCCGGTGAATGTCATCTGCAGGATTTATCCTATAATCACGGAGCGTCCGGAACAAGGTATGAGTTCCAGCGCCGTACTTTTGAAAAGCACTCCCTGGGAGATAAAATCCAGTTACATATGACGCGCTGCATTTTATGCTATCGCTGCGTCATGGTCGCTGATCAGTTAACCGGGCAAAGAGAGCACGGGGTACTGGAGCGTGGCGAAAGAGCTGAGATCTCAGATTATCTGGAAAAGAGCCTGGATAAAGAATTTATCGGTAATGTCATTGATGTGTGCCCGGTAGGAGCGCTGACCGATAAGACCTTCCGTTTTAAAAACAGAGTCTGGTTTTTAAAACCACTCAATGCACATAGAGACTGTCCGACCTGTAGTGGAAAAGTAACCCTTTGGAACAGAGGAGATGAAGTTTTCAGAGTCACCGCCCGTAAGGATCAGTGGGGAGAAGTAGAAGACTGGATTTGTAACGAATGCCGTTTTGATAAGAAAAAGACCAGCGACTGGGTTATTGAAGGACCCAGAGAGATCTCCCGTCACTCCGTTATCAGCCAGAACAAATACATTGGCATGGTTAAACCAAAAGAGACCATTGATGAAGTCATCGGTAAAGAGCCAAGACTCTTTTTGGATATCCACGATGTGAGCCAGGTCAATGAAAAAGACAGAGACCTGAGCCTGATAGAAGGTCCGGCACATTCAACAGATTTTAAGGAAAAAGACGAAAAAAAACAGTAAATCCGATAAGGCATGACATTATTAGCTTTTGACTGGGCACTTTTTATTGAAAAACTGGTTCTGATCGCCGTGGTGATATTCGGATCACTGGGCATTGCCCTGTATTCTACCTGGGCTGAGAGAAAAGTAGCCGCTTTTATGCAAGACCGTATCGGTCCTAACCGTGCAGGTCCGCTGGGATTATTACAACCCTTCGCGGATGGTGCCAAACTGATATTCAAAGAAGAAATTATCCCGAACTCGGCCAATAAATGGCTGTTTATCCTAGGGCCCGGCATGGCCATGACGGCGGCTTTGATTACCAGTGCCGTTATTCCCTGGTCCAGTCATCTGGAAATAGCCGGCAGGATCATGCCTTTACAGGTCGCCGATGTCAATATCGGGATCCTGTATATTTTTGGGGCGGTAAGTCTAGGTGTGTACGGTATTATGATCGGAGGCTGGGCTTCCAATAATAAATTCTCCCTTTTGGCGGCCTTAAGAGGCGCTTCCCAGGCCATCAGTTATGAACTGGCCATGGGTATTGCCCTGATTGCGCTGCTGATGCTGACCGGTACTTTGAGTTTAAAAGAGATCGTGGAGCAGCAAATGGCACCCGGTCATTACTGGAATATCGTCTATCAACCCCTTGGATTTTTGATTTTTATCGTCTGCATATTTGCCGAGTGTAACCGTACGCCTTTTGACCTTTCTGAAGCGGAAAACGAATTAAACATGGGTTATCATCAGGAGTACTCCTCCATGAAACTCGGGTTTTACCTGTTTGCAGAATACGTCAATATGTTTGTGGCCAGTGCGGTCATGGCCACCCTTTATTTTGGCGGCTATGATGTGCCTTTCTTAAATGAGAGCCTGTTGTCACCGAATGTGGCGGCCCTTGTGGGCATCATCGCGCTGATGGTAAAAATCGTCATTTTTATATTCATCTTTATGTGGGTGCGCTGGACCATCCCGAGATTCAGGTATGACCAGTTAATGGAACTGGGCTGGAAAAAGCTCCTGCCATTAGCGCTGGCCAATATGCTGATTACGGCTATCGTGATTTTGTGGCTGCAGCATAAATAAAGAGTAAAGGAATTATCGACATATATTCATACGGATTATCCGTATAATTTTAGAACAGCAAAGTCAGAGCTCAGCCCGGCCACAACACAGAGGTGTCCGGCAGATCTCTGAAAACAATAGAAAAAGAAAAGCAATTATGCAGTCTTTAACCAATAGAAAGATTGACGTCAACAGGAGTTCCATGACTTTTGCGGAGAAGATTTATATCCCTGAAATCGCAAGAGGTATGGCCATTACACTGAAGCACTTCTTTAAAAAGAAGGCGACGTACAGCTTTCCTGAACAAAAAAGGCCATTCAGCTCTGTATTCAGAGGCTTACATGTGCTTAATAGAGATGAACAGGGTAGAGAGCGCTGCACGGCCTGCGGACTTTGCGCCGTTGCCTGTCCCGCTGAGGCCATCACCATGGAGGCCGCAGAAAGACTTCCGGGAGAAGAAAACCTGTACCGCGAGGAAAAATACGCGGCCAGATATGAAATCAATATGCTGCGCTGTATCTTTTGCGGTCTTTGCGAAGAAGCCTGCCCTAAAGATGCGATCTACCTGTCTGAGACCTATACGCCAGCGGATTTTGCCCGTAAGAAATTTGTTTACGGCAAGCCGGATCTGTTAATCCCTAATCCGGTAACAGAGCCCGAAGCATATCAAAAGGCCCTGGGCAGAAATGTGGAGACAACGGCTGAGGCATTTGAAAAACTAAAAAAGTAAAAACAGCATTTAAAGACAACCTGTTGTAACATGGCTGCATCGGTTTTTGAAGATTAAGGCAACAGGAAGGGATTGATCATTTAGTATTATTTTGAAACTATTAAGATGGGAATAACCGCTATTGTTTTTTGGATATTAAGTGCACTGACACTGTTCAGTGCCATTATGGTACTGGTCAGTAAAAATCCGGTGCATAGTGTTCTTTGGCTGGTCGCTACTTTCTTTTCCATATCCGGGCATTATATCATGCTCAATGCCCAGTTCCTGGCCATTGTCAATGTCATCGTCTATGCCGGGGCGATTATGGTACTGTTCCTGTTTGTGATCATGCTCATGAACCTGAACACCAAGACCGAGATGAAAAAGAATCTTTGGATGAAGCTCGGAGGTGTTATTTCCGGGGGGATGCTCCTATGGATTCTGATTTCTGTGGTGAGAACCTATGCAGAACAGTCCAAGGGCCATCCGCAAATAGCCAGTGTCAATACAGGAGAGATAGGCCTGATTAAAAATCTGGGTCATGTGCTGTTTACGCAGTATGCCCTTCCCTTTGAGCTCTGTAGTGTGCTTTTCCTCAGTGCTATGGTAGGCGCTGTGGTGATTGGTAAGAAAAACTAATAGACCCGCGTATCTGATACAGCGGTTATTAATGATATTAAAAAGAATTATAATTTAAGTTTATGCCTATACAATATTATATCGCACTGGCAGTCACCTTATTTAGTATCGGGGTGGTAGGGGTACTGATACGTCGCAATGCGATTATCGTTTTCATGTGTATTGAACTCATGCTCAATGCCGCCAATCTGTTACTGGTTGCCTTTTCCAAAACCCATCCTGCAACCAGCGTAGCACCACTGGCAGGTATTGACGGGCAGTTATTTGTATTTTTTGTAATGGTCGTGGCCGCAGCGGAGGTAAGTGTGGGCCTGGCTATTATTGTGATGCTGTATCGCAATACGCATTCGGTGGATGTGGATTTTCTCAACCGGTTAAAAAACTAGGACAAGCAGGTTATCGCCTGCTTATTATAAAAGTATATAACAAGGTTTAAGCATATTACTATTTAGAACTGATTAATAATCATTATGAATTTAGCATATCTGGTACCATTATTTCCCTTGGTTGGTTTTTTAATCAACGGGCTTTTCCGTAAACAGCTTTCTAAACAAGCTGTTACCCTGGTAGGCTGCGGGGCGCTATTGGCTTCCTTTATTGTCAGCCTGGTATTATTTTGTGATGTCAAAACAGGAGGGGCTGCTACCAGGGCGTATTTTGATTTTATAAACGTAGCGGATTTTAAAATACCCTTTGCCTTCCAGGTCGATCAGTTAACTGCATTATTCTTACTTATTATTACCGGTGTGGGCTTTTTGATTCATGTATACTCCAGTGCTTATATGCATGAGGAGACCAGTGATCATTTTGCCCGTTATTTTGCTTATCTGAACCTGTTTGTGTTTTCCATGCTGCTTTTGGTCATGGGGGCCAACTTCCTGATTATGTTTATCGGCTGGGAAGGGGTTGGGCTATGTTCGTACCTGTTGATTGGTTACTGGTTCAAAAACAACCAGTTTAACTATGCAGCCAGAAAAGCTTTTGTGATGAACAGAATAGGGGATTTAGGCTTTTTGGTGGCCTTGTTCTGGATACTGGCGAGAGCCGGCACCCTGACTTACAGTGAACTGTTTACGCCCGCCATGCTGGCAAAGTTCAGCCAGGCAGATATTACCGCTATCACCTTATTATTATTTGTAGGGGCGACCGGTAAAAGTGCACAGATTCCTTTATATACCTGGCTGCCCGACGCCATGGCGGGGCCTACACCGGTGTCTGCGCTGATTCACGCGGCTACGATGGTAACAGCCGGTATTTATATGATTGCCAGAAGTCATTTACTCTATTCACTGGCACCCTTTACCAATCAGATTATTGCCATTATCGGTGTGGCGACAGCGGTCTTTGCCGCTTCCATTGCCTTACAACAAAACGATATTAAAAAAGTACTGGCTTATTCTACCGTCAGCCAGCTGGGTTATATGTTCCTGGGCCTCGGAGTAGGAGCCTATGGCGGTGCCGTATTCCATGTAATGACACATGCCTTCTTTAAAGCCTTGTTATTCCTAGGGGCCGGTTCCGTCATTCATGCCATGGGCGGACAGCAGGACAGCCGTTATATGGGCGGACTTAAAAAATATATGCCCGTTACCCATATCACTTTCCTATTAGCCTGTCTGGCCATTGCGGGTGTTCCTCCGTTCTCGGGCTTTTTCTCCAAAGATGAGATTCTGGCAGCGGCCTACGCCTCCAGTCCGGTATTATATTACTTCGGTGTCTTAGGCGCCTTGTTTACCGCATTTTATATGTTCCGTATTTATGCGATGACCTTCCTGGGGGATTTCCGGGGCACGCATGACCAGGAGCATCATTTACATGAGAGCCCTAAGGCCATGACCATTCCGCTGTCCATATTGGCAGTGCTTGCCGTAGTGGCAGGTTTTGTCGGCATACCGGCCTTATTTGCACCCCATGCGCACCTGCTGGAAAACTTCCTGGCACCCGTATTCAGTGATTTGCCGGAGCATGCAGAACACTTAAGTCATAGCACAGAATGGATGCTTATGGGGGTAACGACCATCCTTGTGATTGTATCCATTCTCTGGGCATGGAAGAAATTCAGTGGTTATCAACTGGACGCTTCTGAAGCGTCTGGTATCGGAAAAGTCCTGGCCAATAAGTGGTATATAGATGAGATCTATGACGCGGTTATCGCAAAACCTTTACTTAAGTTCAGTGGCTTTTTAAAGAACATCATCGATAAAAGAGTCATCGACGGGATCGTCAATGGAACCGGTCGTTTTGTTCAGTATACCTCCAGACAGCTGCGGCTGGTGCAAAGCGGTCAGGTGGGCGGCTATATCCTGATGATGGTGTTGTCTCTGGTCGTATTATTTGTGGCCTTCTGGAATCAGGCGTATATATTAAGGTTTATCCACTGGATATTTAAATAAGATTAGGTAGTAGTATCCATTAAAAACATTTGTAAAGAGATTACAATACAGATATGATAGTTTTACTCATTTTAATTCCGGTTGTCGCAGGTGTGCTCTCCTTTTTTGTAAAAAATGGGAAAGCTGCCCGCTCATTGGCGCTGGCCGGTTCACTTTTGACCTTTCTGGTAGCCTTGCTACTTGTCATCACTTCAAAAGGAACGGTCACCCTGGAAAAAGAGTGGCTGCCACAAATCGGCAGTAACTTTTCCCTGTCCATGGATGGCATGGCTAAAATGCTTTGCTTATTAAATGCAGTAGCCTTACCGTTGATTTTATCTTCTACTATCAGAGAGAAATACAGCGATAAGGGAAATTTCTTTGGATCACTGCTGCTGACCCAGGCCGGGATGATGGGCGTGTTCCTAGCTAGTGATGTGTTGTTATTTTATTTTTTCTGGGAGCTGGCGCTGATTCCGATTTACTTTCTTTGTTCTCAGTATGGCGGAGAAAGGAAAATTCAGGCGACCTTTAAATTCTTCATTTATACCTTTTTAGGTTCCTTGTTTTTATTGATAGGTATAATTTACCTGTATCTGAAAACGCCGGATCACAGTTTTGCACTCAGCTCTTTTTATCATTTACAGTTAACAGGTACAGAGCAAAATATCGGATTCTGGTTGTTTTTTGTGGCTTTTGCCATTAAGATGCCGGTATTTCCATTGCATACCTGGCAGCCAGATGCCTATGAGCAGGCACCTAGTGCCGGCACCATGATTTTAAGTGCCGTAATGGTAAAAATGGGTATTTATGCGACCATCCGCTATGTGTTGCCTATTTTCCCTGCAGCTACTTTATCCTTTAATCACATTATTATTATTTTTTCGGTCATCGGGTTATTATACGCTTCCTTTATCGCCATCAGACAAGATGATTTAAAAAGACTGATCGCGTATTCCTCCATTGCCCACATTGGTTTAATGTGTGCGGCTGTATTCTCTTTACAGCAGGTTGGTCTCCAGGGGGTGCTGGTACAAATGTTTAACCACGGGGTAAACGTCCTTGGTTTATGGATCGTGGCCACTGCCATTGAACAGCAGACCGGTACCCGTAAACTCAGTGAAATGGGTGGTTTGGCCATGAGGGCTCCGGTACTGGCGATTTTATTTATGGTAATGACACTGGCAAACGTATCTCTTCCGCTCACCAACTCTTTTATCGGAGAGTTCCTGATGTTTAACGGACTATTCCGTTATAACGTGTGGGCCGGCGCTGTTGCGTGTATCAGTATTATCCTGGTCGCCATTTATTCACTATGGGCCATGCAGAAAATGTTTTACGGAGAAGCGTCTTCCTTTACACAAAATGCAGTTGAGGCACCAAAAAATACACAGTACGCGCTAATTGTTATCACCATTGTGATTATCATATTAGGGGTTTATCCGGCTCCGCTGCTGGATTTAACCAGAGATACCGTGCAGGCGGTGCTTCATGTAAAATAGTAAGATAGTGGGCCGCTATGGCCAATGAAAAGAGTATTTAAAAAGTTGAAACGGTCTACAGGCCGGATTTGAAAATAGTAAAATAAAAAGGGCGGGTCCTTTAGCCCTACGTCAATAAAATTCGTTAGAACTATGAACGCAATCATACTGTCAGCAATTTTTGGAATAGTGATGATGCTAAGCAGTGCATTTGTAAAGAATACAAAAGCCTATAAGAGCATTGCGCTGGTCGGGCTTATTTTGTTATTGCTGGCCAATATTTGCGAGACCTACAGCCATGCCTGGCTGAATATCCCTACGTTTGATATGTTGGAATTCAACCGGTTCGGCCTTTATTTTAATACCCTGGCGATTGCCTGTACGATTCTGTTCAGTGCTTTTTCTCAAAGAGAGATTGAAAGAGTCGGCCGGTACATAGGAGAGTATTTTGCACTCATTTTCTTTGTGCTCTGTGGCATTTTTATCTTGTCCTCCTACAATAACCTTTTGATGCTATTCATCGGGATAGAAATTATGTCTATTCCTTTATATATACTGACCGGTGCCAGAAAGGAAAACCTGAAAAGCAATGAAGCGTCCTTAAAGTATTTTTTAATGGGATCTTTTTCTACCGGCATCCTGCTCATGGGGATTGCTTTAGTCTATGGAGGAACCGGCGATTTTGCCCTGGTCCATCATGGTCAGGATATCAGTACTTCCATTGCAGGTGCCATGAATAAAAGAATGTCCTTTCTGGATGTAGCGGGAATGATTCTGATCCTTACCGGTATGTGCTTTAAAGTGTCTGCCGCTCCATTTCATTTTTGGGCACCAGACATTTATGACGGTTCTCCCAGTGTATTTACATCCTTTATGGCCACCATTGTAAAGGCAGGTGCATTTATAGCCTTTATCCGTCTGTTTGCCATCAGAGAAGAAGAAACAACGATTTTGGAAAATGCCATTATAGGAGTAGACTGGAAGATGCTCTTCTCCATAATAATCGTAGCCACCTTACTCTTTGGTAATATTACGGC
>Ga0164242_10005121_pt1 | contig 14611 bp, 11 predicted proteins | sample OricomgcompostMG_FD_108783 | JGI IMG/M metagenome (GOLD analysis project Ga0164242, IMG submission 108783) | Miracle-Growth compost microbial communities from Emeryville, California, USA - Original compost - Miracle growth compost (MG) ... | reverse complement strand
TCTGGTGGGCAAACTTCAGCAGCGCGGGTTTGCGGTGCAGGGCATGGACTTCTACCTGAGCCGCGAGGCCAGCGACGCGGTGAAGGACGATTTGATGGTGGAGGCTTTGGGCACCATCGGCCAGCGTGCCAAGCGCGTGGCCGATGTGCTGGGGCTGAAGCACATCAGCTACGACAAGGTGGACATGACCAGCACCATGCCGCGGCCACCCGTGCCGATGATGGCCAAGGCGATGAGTTTTGCCTCCGCCGAGGCGGCAGCGCCGGTGGCGCAGGCCGGTGACACCGACGTGACCGTGACCGTGAATGCCGACGTGAGGCTTCGTTAATGGCGGAAGCGGCCAAGGGGAGGGGGGGCGACAAACCGGCAGAGGCCGGTTTGTTGCGTTTGCCCGGCCGCGAGCCGATTCCCTACAGCGTGGTACGAAGTGCGCGCCGGCGCCGCAGTTACGGTTTTGTGGTGGATGGCAAGGGGACGGTGGTGTTCCGCGCGGCGCGGTGGGTGAAGGTGGAGGAACTGCTGGCGTTTGCGGCGCGGCGGCACAGGTTTATCGACGCGCGGTTGCGGGAGTTGGCCGAGGCCGACAGCCTGAAGGCGAGCAAGGCCCAAAAAAAAGCGGATCTGGCAGGGCGGTGGGAGGAATTGCCGGTGGCGTGGTTCCGCAAGGCGGCCAAGGTGGTGTTGGCGAAGGACGTGGCTGCCTGGGCGCCGCGGGTGGGCGTGGACTACCGGCAGGTGCGCATCACCAGCGGGCGCAGCGTGTGGGGCAGTTGCAATGCGCGCGGCGACATCAACCTGAGCTGGCGGTTGTTGCTGGCGCCAAGGGAGTTGCGCATCTATGTGGTGGTGCATGAGCTTTGCCACCGCGTGCATATGAACCATGGCGCGCGGTTTTGGCGGCTGGTGGAAAAGCACATCCCCGATTACAAGGAAAAACGCCGGGCGCTGAACCGCCTGGGTGGTACGCTGGATTAAAAAAACACCGGGAAGGCCGTCTTGGGGCCGTTCCCGGTGAGATAACCGAAAGCCTTAGATGGCTTGCAGTTTGCCCGCGGAGGACTTGTTCTTGCGGTCAGTGATCATTTCGAAGCTGACGCGCTGGTTTTCCTGCAGGGTGGACAGGCCAGAGTCTTGCACTTGGCTGACATGGACGAAAACGTCTTTGTCCTGGCCGTCGGGCGTAATAAAGCCAAAGCCCTTCTGCGTGTTAAACCATTTGACAGTGCCCGTGAGGCGTTGATTGGTAGTCATTTTATTCACACCATTGTTTGTTGACGGGCGGCGGTTGCCGCGCGCCCAACCTGGTCATTGAAAGCATGTTAGGCCCCCCAGCCCCCGGTTGTACCTCGCATTTAGCCTGTGGAAACGGCGTTCTGTCAATACTTTATTTGATTACCAGTGCGCATTGGGTGGAAGCGACATGAGAATGGCCTCGGTGTTGCCGCCGGATTGCAGGCCGAAACGGGTGCCGCGGTCGTAGAGCAGGTTGAACTCGGTGTAGCGCCCGCGCTTGACGTTCTGGATGTGCTTGTCGTCTTCCGTGACCGGCTGGTTTCGGCGCTTTTCCACCAGCGGCAGGTATGCTTCAAGAAAGGCGCTGCCCACAGCCTGGGTAAAGGCGAAGGTCTTTTCCGGCGCTTCGTCTTCAAGGTAATCATAGAAGATTCCACCGACGCCGCGGGACTCGTTGCGGTGGGGCATGAAAAAGTATTCATCACACCAAGTTTTGTATTCATGGTAGGCGGTGGATTTGAAGGCATCGCAGGCCTGCTTGAGCGCATGGTGGAAGTGGGCGGTATCCTCGGCATAAGGATGGCTGGGGGTGAGGTCGGCGCCGCCGCCGAACCAGCCCCTGCTGGTTTCGATACGGCGCACGTTCATGTGGGTGATGGGGACGTGCGGGTTTTTGGGGTGGCACACCAGGCTGACGCCAGAAGCCCAGAAGCGGCCCTCGCTTTCTTCAGCCCCGGGGATTTCCTTGCGGAAAGGCTGGGGGAAGGTGCCGTGGACGCAACTGAAATTGACGCCCATTTTCTCGAACACATCGCCACGGATGACGGCCATGGTGCCGCCGCCTTGCAGGCGCTCTCCGGGCTTTTTCTGCCACGGCGTGACGGTGAAGGTGGCGGTAGGCTCGAAGGCTTGGAATGCCTGCATAATGGTTTGCTGCAGGTCGCGGAAATAGGCTTCAGCCCGCGCGGCGACAGGAGAGGGGGTGGTATCCATGATAGCCTTGTTTAGCACGCCATAAACCCAAACGAAAGTAGGGGCAAAACGTGCCTGCCACCCAAGCGCCCGCACTTTTGTGCCCGCTTTGCGTGAAATGGCGTTGACATAGGCCCCGGTTGACGTCAAGTTGCGCGCGCCGGAGCGGTGGCCGAGTGGCTGAAGGCGGCGGTTTGCTAAACCGTTATACGGACGAAAGACCGTATCGGGGGTTCGAATCCCCCCCGCTCCGCCAGATTTTCTCCCTACGTTCTTGGTTTTGTGATGCGGTGGCTGCCCTGCATGGTGGCATTTGAGTGCCACCTGTTACCCCCGATGCTGAAAACGTGGCCGTTGCCGCTTGATATGGCCCATGGCGAACGCCATACTTTAGTTATGACGTGCCGCTTCGGCAGATTTTTCCGTTGCCTGCCCCTGCTGGGGCTGGTTTTGCTGATGGTGGGGATGAGTGGCGGGGCGTGGGCGGGGAATAGTACCCCCGATACGAGTTTATATGATTTTCCATTTTTGAGCACGGACCCCGGCCAAGCCAAGATGCTGGCCAATTCCTTTGAGTTCCAGATGTCGCTGTTTGACGGCATTGCCGGCAATAGCGAGGGAGGTAGTGTTGACACCAACGGCGGGATTGCGGCGCTCCGGTATATTGCCTTGCTGGCGGTTATGGTAGGGGCGTTGCTTATTGCTTTCTTCCCGAAAAAATACTTCAGGCCTACGGTTTTTATTCCATGGCTGATTTTGGTGCTGGTTGAAATATTCGTCCCGCTGGGGAGTGGCTTTTTCTTCTATCCGATTAAGCTTACTCAGCAGAGCTATATATCGAGAATTGGTAATAGCGTGGGCGATAGCGTGCATACCGGCAACAAGGGTTGCATAGAGCACCCCCAAGGTTGCGGGTTCACGCCGCAGCTTGTGGCCGTGCATCTGGGGTCGATCATGCAGATGATCGTTTCGGATATTTTCAGGAGCATGCAGTGGACGGGGCTTATCGACCGCCAGCAGGCTGACATGTGGACCAAATCGAACGCCCAAAACTTCGATATGGGCCCCAGCTGGCTTAAGCAGGATATTGAATATTATAAAAACTGTGCCCGGATGGTGAATTGGGGCAGTATTGTTTCGCTCAGTGGCGGTTCCAACGATACGACGCCCAATCAGCAAGATACCTCAAAGGGCGTAACCACCTTGGGTCAGATGATTGATACCCTGCACGATAATTACTATGGATCCGATATCGACTATATGTCGGTACCTCCGCCGATGATCGTCTTCCCACAGGATAAGGCCGAAGCAGATGCGATATGGAATACGGGAACGGGAGGTGACGATAGTTCTGCAAACTTGATTGAGAATCGTTATCTGGATGGCTTGACGACGCTTTACAATGCTTTTGGCGGTGATGGCATCGTTAAATGGACGCCACAGAACAGTGGCGAGGTAAGTGCGCAGACTGCTTTGGATCAGCTTAAGTCTAAAGGGTTTTTTGCCTCAGACAGCCGTAATACTAATTACGGCTGGAATATAACAACTAACTTACTGGGAGGGTTCATCTTTGCACGAGAAAGTAGCTTAGGTGGTACTCCGCTGGATGCGCGGAAATGTTATATACAAACCGTTGCCCCAACAGCGCAGAGCGGTATTGTTTCCCGATGGGTTGGAAAGATAACAGCTAACCCAGTAGATCAACACCCTGGCCAAGAGGGCAATGATAATCAATCGTGGGTTTGTGCCACAAGTACAGGGACATGGGATCAGAAGCTTCCGGATTTAGTCGGTAGTGGTTTGAGTGGGGGGGAGTTTTCCACATTCCTGTACAATCCACAAAATCATAGGGCTATGTTTGAGGCGTTCTATAAATCGATTAACGACCCTGCTGATATGGGACGGAGTGTTAAATCCAGAACCCCTTGGGACACGTTGTATCGTGTTTACGGTAAAGTACAAAGCATGCCTGTCGGTTATGGCATGACAGTGCGCGGAACTGACGGCAACGTCACCATACCCACGGATGCCGACCATATTATGAGCGCACCGACGTGTGTCGCCGTGGGCAAGCAAATGGTGCAGCAGGCGGTGGGCGCCCTTTCCAATACCCAATTCGGATTGATGAAGCAACCCAAGCCTTATTATGACAGATTGCTGAGCCTGTTGAATGTGGAAGGTATTCAGCCGCCCAGCACTGGTTCTGGCGGTAACGGGCAGGCGGATCTTCAGAAGGGCGTATTGACGTGGGAGGATATAACCAGTTTGAGCCCCACCGATGCGAACCTTACCCCCCAGGATATTTCGCTGGTTCAGAATATGGTGACCCGCTTGAACGAGGCCCTTCGGCAAGGGGCCAACCAGTCCGGCAAGAGCTTGGCAAGCACGGAATCTAATTCGCTGAGCGATGAGGAGAAGCGCAGTATTCTGGTGAACAGCGTTGTCAATCTGATGGAAACCGTTACCGGCAGTTCCAACGCGGTGAATTCGGACACAAGGGCTGCCGATGAGGATGGCAGCCGTATCAAAATAGTGGGTTCGGAGGCTCTCAGCCAGACCGGAGGATGGCTTGCATCGTGGATTTCTTCGAAAATCATTAGTATTTTTGCGACGTTTGTGGGCCCTCTGTCGGTTGCCTATGTCATGTTCCTGCAGGTTCTCATCAACATGGCGCTTATGGTGGTGATTGTTCTTACGCCGTTCCTGTTCCTGTTCGGGCTTTTGATACCCACCAATGCCGCCGGTGTGCTGGCGACGTCCATTATTGTCGTGTTTGTTCTCAAGTTTGTGCCTGTAACGCTGATTATGCTGAATGCGCTGGGCGGAATGATTTTCGACCTGCTGCCTTCCAGCTTCGCCTATAATTCCGATTTCATACGCGACTTGATGATTATCGCGATGTCGGGCCTTTATACGAGCCTGATCGCCATCACCATGTTCCTGATGTTCAAGATTGGCGATACAGCTGCGATTATGGGCCGTATCGCCGGCATGGATGACGGCGCCAAAGAGATGGCCAACCGTGGGATGGAGGTTGTTAAATTCCTTGCCACGACCGCCCTGACAGCAGTTGCTACCGCCGGTATCAGTGGTGCGCTTGGGAGTGCGGGCGCTGTCGCCATGACTTCAGGGAAGGGCAAGGGGGGGAGCGGTGCAGCGGGTGCTGGCGGGGGGAATGACCCAAATGGTCCGACGACACCGTCGCATAATGCTCCAGTAACAGAGTCTTCCGATACCCTTAACAATATTGCTGATGCGGCAGCAGGTGACGTGCTTGCAGATGGAGTTGAAGGCGCTCTGGATTTCTCCGGCAACGCGCAGGACCGCTTACGTGCCGAATTCGGCAACGGTGCCGTTGACGCGTTTATGGATAATCCCGGCGATGGCATGGTGGCCATGAAAAGCGAGGTAACCGGGGAGTGGCATGCTGTTGATGCGCGTTCCGGCGGAAATCTTATAAGTGCCACGGGATATCAAACCCAGGAAGACGCCCAGCAGGCCATTACCGCCATGCGGGGAATGGCGGCACAACAGCAGCCGCAAACCTCTGCCGGAGAGGCATCCACGCCGCTTATGCAAGCCAGCGAAGCTGCCCAGCAGGCTACGCAAGGGCGCCGGTTGGGTGCCGAGCGTGCCGAGGGTGAACAGGCTCAGGTGGCTGCCCAGGTGCAAGCCAATGCAGAGCAGGCCCAAACCAACATGGACCAACAGCGTGGTGGTGCCAACGGTGCCATTAGTGCGGCGGGTCCGGTGTCGCAGATTGGCCAAAAGACTGCGGCCACCAACGACGGCAAAATGGATTACAAGGAAGCGGCTACCAAAATTGCCGAGGCGAACGATGAGGATGCCCAGAAGGCCTTTAGCGCGGCATCCCAGGAAATGGGCCGTGAGTTCCAGAAACATGAAGACGACGAGCTTAACAAAAAGGTTGAGAATGCCCGCGTGGGGGCCGACAGGGTCACGCAAATGGCCGGCAAGAGCCTGCTCAGCAAGGAGGGCAAGGAACGCCGCGACTTTGTATGGCGCGCATTCAAGAGCGGTGCCAGGGGCGGTGGCGCAGGCCTGTTGAACGCGGTTAGCAGTATTCCGATTGTCGGGTCTGCGATCAAGGAGAGCGTTAACGAGTATTATGAAGCCCCTGCTAGGGTTATGGCCGAGGACGCCGTGGGTGGCCGCAGGCGCATGAGGGAACTGCAGAGCAACGCCAAGCGTTGGAGTTACTTCAGCCAGCAAATGGCCCCTGCCACCCCTGGACTGCATTTTGAGGCGGCGATGCAGTCAGGCGGTTTCCAGAGCCAATATCAACTGGCCAGCACTGCTGCGAAAGAAGCGGTAGCGCGCAGCCGCAGCCAAGCTAACGCCCAGCAGATGCAAGCCTATAAGCTTGAGCAGGGGCGCGAAACCGAACGCCGCATTATTGAAAGCCGCAAAGAATTTGCGCAGAGCCTTGCTGCGGAGCGACAAAACAACGTGAATCTGAGCGATGATTCGATTAAGGCCATGCAAGCGGCGCAGGTGAAAAAGGAAACCGAGATTGCCCAAGTTGTGGCAGCCGAATTCAAAGATGGGGTTAAGTTCACCGGACGTCATGAGTTCTCGGTGCATGATTTTGCCGGAGCGGGCTCTTGGGGTGAATTCGATCGTGTGGGGAGTGTGCTTGCCGAAGCGGCGCGTTTGCAGGGCGGCACTATTAAGATACCCGGCAAGCTTAAGGTGGATGCCGAGGGAAACCCTATTTATAAAGGCGGTAAGCCCCAGTTCGAGGAGGGTAAGGAAGTCCGCTACACGCTGAGCATGATGAATGAAGTGAGCAACAGCCTTCAGGCCAAGGCTGCGAGCGGCAAGGTTGATGAGATGCTGGTGCGCTATTACGGGATTTTGGAAAAACAGAACCTGCGTGGCGGCGAGTGGGACCAAGCCCGGAACATGGCGACCGGGCGGCGCGCGATGCAGCGCTACATGGTGCAGGATCTTGATTCGGACTACGTGGTTGGCGGCCACCTGAGAATGGTGGAGGGCAAAATGAAATTCAGGGGCATGCAGGGCCAAATGGACCGTTATGTGCAGATGAACAACCTTGAAAGTGCCCAGCGCGTCAAACTAAAGACGCACTTTGATACCGAGATGGCAAAGAGCGAGGAGGCTAAAATACGGGAAAGCCTTGCCTCCCTTAGCTTGCCGGAAGCCGAGCTGACCCGCGAAGTGAAGGTGAAGCTTGATAATGCAAGAAATGGATACATCAAGGAACAGATACGCCTGCACGGCCAGCTTGAACCGATGTTTGAAGCCGCGCGCCGGCAGGGCTACAACAGCATCCACCTGAAGACCTTGCAAGGCGATGTCATGCGTGCCGCGGATGCCGAGAAAATGGAGAAAGATCTTCAGAGGGCGAACCTGGCCTACGCAATGAACAAGAACCTGCCCGGCGGGTTGTTACGCAAAAGCCTGGCCCGGAACCGCGAAACCGGCGTGATTGTGGAAGTTGAAGATGCCTTCACCGAGGCAGGAGAAACCGTTATTCAGAAAATCCTGCAAGATAACAGTAAGCTCACGAGGGAAGATGCGTTGAAGATAACCCGTAATCTTCCGAAAACAATGATGGATTCGGTTTCCGAAGGAATTGGGAAAATGGATAAACGGACAAACAAGGATAATACCATTCGTGTTGTGGCCGATTTGAGCTTGCTGAGCGGTACGGCTGACAAGCTGCGGAAAGAAGGTGGTGAAAATAATGAAATAGTGGCCAAGGCTTTGAACGATATTTATGACAATTTGAAGAAGCAGGGCAGAGAGCGTTGGGTTCCCGTGGAAAAAAATGCCGGTACCAAGCGGATTATTTTGCCTAACGGGAAAAAGGGAAGAATGGATCATGCCGGGGAAGCGTTTGAAAATTACGGTGATGGCGTGAACTACGATGCGATTGATCCTGAGGATATTGAATAAGCAGTAGGCTGCTGATAAAAAAATAAACAATAAAAACGAGATACCATGAGCATTAAGGCACTGGCGAGCAGATACCGGATGAAGTGGGGCGAGTTCCCCAAGCTTGAACTTGACTATAATGCCGAAGAAAAATTCTGGGGCCGTGATCCGTTCGATGAGCAGGAACGCGACGGCCTTTCGCCTAATTTGCAAATGGACGTGGATGGTACGCTGGACGGTCATAACCTGGCGCAAGACAGCACGTTGATGGATGCCATGCTGGTTGACCAGCGGGTGCCTCTTTCCCCCCTGTTTGTACGCGACCTCGCCGGACGGACTATTTACATAGGGTGCGGCCCCGAGGTGAAAACCAATGATGAATGGGCGAGCTACCGGCCACCATTGGATGAAGAAGGCAAACCCCTTGTGCCTAATGTCAATCCGCTCGTTCCTCTTGTGGTTTTTCCCCGTTATTGCAGGGATGTCGCCCGTATGAAGGGCAAGGAACTGCTGGAGCAGGTCTTCCTCACCAAATTCCGCTGCCTGGAAATGAGCATGGGATATAACGGCATGCCCAGCAGCCTTGAAGAGCCTGTCATGGCTTCTGTCGGCTATAGCAATCCCAATCTTTATCCGTATAAGTTACGGTTGGACACATTCTATATTGATGGCTGGAAATTACCCCAAACCAGTATGGTTTATGCCCGTGGTGAAAACGTTGGAGTGGATACAGCCAACGCTCATGTTGAGGGGGAGCGTTTCATGGCCATGTGGCGGGGTCGTGAAGCCGGCACAAGCTATGAGGATTGGATAGAACAGGTAGGCAAACATGAGATTGAGCGCATGTTTGAAATGGGATGTACCGTTATTCCCACTTTTGAAGCCTGTAACGGTTTCCATGTGGTAGGGCGCGATTTCAGCCTTCAGGATTACTGGCCCGGCAGGGCCGTGCTGGGATTGCACGACGTATTGGAAAGCCAGCCCAGCAATGCGCCCGCCGGAACCATACTGCAGGTGGTGAGTCCCGGCTTTGTAACGGCCGACCATATAGAAAAAGCGCAGGTGGTTGTGAGTGACGGAAGCGGTTATGTCAGCCCCAATGAAAGTGATGGGTTGCCGTTCATCCCCAACCTGAACCTGCCGCACAGCCGCACAGCCACCGGGTGGGGGCTGACATGGATTCCTACTGACCCGGCTCACTTTGAAGCTCCGGCCTTGTGGGGATGGGATGTGGAGACGGGGCGGTTTTTACAAGTCAGCGGACCACTGTGGGATCCTCTTCACTATTATTACGCCAGTGTGGATGAGGTATTATCAGCTTATAATAGCCATGTGCCCGGTGGAGAACGGGGGAATTATGTCCACGTGCCCGAGCATATGACGAGCAGGTTTTATCCTACGGTTGCAATGCCGGGATTTGATACCATGTCGAAGGGTGAATATGACCGACGTGCCAGTAAGAGTATCCCTTTGCGTAGTTGCCTATTGAGAGTACACAAGGAAAAATTGGGCAGTGAGATGGGTTATCATCCCATGCCGCCAGAGTTCGAGTTTGAAATTGACCCGTTCTGGTTTCCGGAATTGCACCCGGCCAACCGCGATCTAGAGGCCTGTCCGCCGGAATTGCAGTTGATGATTATGCCTGTGACAATTCCTCTTGTTGGAACTGAAGAGTATGTTGCCAGTGTGGATATGCCTACTCAGGCTACGTGGGCCACTGATCCATCTTTAATGGCCAGGCATGGAACAGATGCCGATGCTATTGAGCGGTATCCGGAATTGGTGCGTTACCTGGTGGACGATATTTCCTTGGAAGAGTTAATGGCGTTATCCCCTTTGCCGTTCCTGAGCGATCAACGTGAATTCCTGGAGCAACCTTTAGAAGGCTGGTGGCGCGATGAGCAAGGGCATGTCTATGACAGTGCCCGTGTCCTGGATGGATACATGAGTGGTGTACATGATGCTCTTTGGGATTTTCGGCAGCGTGGAATTGATTTGGTCAAGTTTCGCCACATGCTTTATCAAACTGCGCCACATATTTATATTTTGGGGTGGTGGAACGGTGCAAGCGTTGGACAACTTCAAAGTATGTTTGAGGCTTGGCAAAAAGGAATTACTGAGGGTAATGCTTCCTCTGATAACCAGCAAACAAACAATGAATCCCAAGAGTTGGGCGTGTTATCCAAGGATAGCCGCGTCAGGCCAGTTCTGCCTCAGGCTCTTCCTGAAGAAGAGGGAAATCTATAGCTTCTAGTTTTTATAGGGGGTGAGCAGGGGCGTGAGTTCGCCCGATTGGTGCATTTCCACCATAATGTCGGCACCGCCTATAAGCTGGCCGTTTATATAAAGCTGAGGGAAAGTGGGCCATTGGCTGAACTCTTTGAGTCCCATGCGGAGGGCGTCATCTTCCAGGATATTAATGCCGGTGAAGGGCACGCCATATTGGTTGAGAATGGTCACGGCACGGGCCGAGAAGCCGCACATGGGCTGTTCGGGCGTGCCCTTCATGTAGAGCACCACCGGCGCGCTGGTGATCTGTTGTTCGATTTGGCTTTTCAGTTGCGGGGAGAGGATTTGTTCCATGGATTATTCCTTAGCTTTGTTGCGGGGTGCGGGTGGTAATTTGCAGGGCGTGCAGCTCGTCTTCAAACATGCCGCCCAGAGCCTGGTAGACCAAGCGATGCTGCTGGATACGGCTGAGGCCTGCGAACTGGGCGCTGGTAACGGTTGCGCTGAGGTGCGAACCGTCGGGATCGTGCACATTGATGTCGGCATCCGGCAGGGTTTGGCGGATGCGGTCTTGCAGTATTGTGGCCAGTTCACTCATGCCGGCACCCTAGGCCTGAACCGGTTTTTTGGCAAGTGGGCTTGACGATTGTGTACGTTTTGGCTAGAACGTGCAGTGTAAAAGTGCGTCGAGAGCATGCTGATGCGCGGAGAGGGCCATTTCCCTATCCGCTAGCCCGGCCCCGTGAACGTGGGATGGGTGGCATGATCTTCTCTTGACGTTTTCCTTGAAAAGTCCACATGCTACAGGAGATTCTCATGGCAAATGACGTGACGATGTATGGCCAGCCGGGTTTGTTGACCAGAGGTTGGGACCTTGATTCTTCAAGGCGCAATGGCCGCCTTGACCGCCAGCGGCGTGACAATGCCGGGATAGTGACGCCTATCGTCGTGACCGAGTGCGAGATGAGGGCTGAAAAGCTCGGCATCTCGGTTGAGGCCGTGCTCGCCTTGGGAGACAAGGTGGCCTTTCATCCGCATATCGGGTGAAAACCTGCAAGCGGGAGAGGCAGCGCGCCGGATGGGAGACCATCCGGCGCGTTTGCTTTTGCGGAAAATATGCTAGGATTCGGCAATATTATTATTTTAATGGGGAGAGGGCTGATGGCCGGAAGTTTGAACAAGGTGATGATTATCGGCAACCTGGGCCGCGACCCTGAGGTGCGGCAGACGCAAAACGGGCAGAAAATAGCCAATTTGAATGTGGCGACGAGCGACAGCTGGTTCAACAAGCAGACAAATACCCGCGAAGAGCGCACGGAATGGCACCGTCTGGTGGTGTTTGGGAGCGGTGCTGATGTTATTGAAAAGTATATGAAAAAGGGCTCCAAGGGGTTCTTTGAGGGGCGTTTGCAGACGCGGAAATGGACGGATAAGGACAATCAGGAGCGCTATACCACTGAAATCGTTGTGGATAATTTCACGATGCTGGATAGCCGTCGTGACGGTGAAAGTGGCGGATTTGACCAATCTGCGCCAGATTATGGCAGCAATTCCGCGGCAAATGTGGGCACGCCGAAGAAAATCAGCGACGATGCGCCGTTTGATGATGAAATTCCTTTCTAGACAATGTGTTACGGGCGGCCTTCGGGCCGCTTTTTTGTTGCGAGAAGGTGGCTGAAAAGCGCGGAAAAGGGCGGCATTGGCGGGGAAATGGAATGGCGGATGGCGGCAGGAGGTCGGCAGGGCGCGGCAAGAAAGCGGCAGCGGGTGGCATGATGCCGCCGGGCGGCGGGGAAGGGCCGCGAGCGGTAACAGGAGGCGGCGGCCGGCAGGGCATGGCAGCGCGATTTGCGGGCAGGTGGGTGGTGGCCGGGATGGTGACGGGTTAAGCTTGGGCATACGTGGACATTTCCCCTTCATCCATGGAGAGTTGCGTGAGACACAAAACGTTTAAGAAGGCCGGCGTAGCGCCGGATGAGGCGCTTGGCCAAAACGAGGCCGCATGGGCGGCACTGGACGGGCTGGGCCGCTGGTACTGGCTGGTGGCGACCACGCCGCCGACCTGTTTTATGGTGCCCCTGCCGCTGACCGCGGCGGTGTTTTGGGGCATGAACGCCAGCCGCTTTTGGCGGTAGCGTGCGACCCCCGCTTCGGCGGGGGTTTATTTTTCGGGTTATCGGGTTATGGGGTCATGGGATTATCGGGGTGGCGGTTTGAGCATTGGGTTTGGGGGTGGTTTCTGCGCCGGTGGACTGGATGGCCACGTCCGCGCGCCGGGAGGGTGGTGGTTTCTGTTACGACTGTGGGGCGTGCTCCTCGCCATGACGGTTTAGAAGATTGGGGGTTTTACCGGGCGGTTGCTTTTCGTGGATCCCGGCCTGCGCCGGGATGACCGCGAGGGAGGAGGCTCGTGTGCATTTTAATTGGCGCAGAGTTGTAGGCGTCCGCCGTGGAGGCGGATTTTGCCGATGTCGTCTGTGCCGCAGGTGTCGCTGTCTCCGCCGGTGACCTGCACGGTTTGGCCCATGATGCTGCCGGAGACGTCGAGGGTGGCGGAGGGGGTGGTGGTGGCGATGCCGACCGAGAGCGTATTGGAATGGCGCCTGCGCGGTCGGTATCGCATACGGCAAGCGTTGCGGAGGCTTCGCTGGCAAGGCGGAGAGAACCACGTACGTCGAGGGTGGTGAGAGGATGGCTGGTGCCGAGGCCCAACAGGCTGGCCGTGCCGTACTGGCTGGTGGTAAGCACCATCTCCGGAGTATTGATGCGGTAGATATTGTTAACGCCAACGCCAGTGCCAACAGCCAGCACGCCCGTTATCAAAAGATGGCTGTGAATGCCCATGCCGTAGCCACCATCGGCAGCGTTGGTACTATTATCTATGTAGGCGTGCGTATTGACCTGGATTCGGCTTGCCTTCACTGTGCCGCTTACATCCAATTCAGCGCCGGGGCTAGTGGTGCCGATGCCGATGTTGCCGGTGGCGGTGTCGAGATAGGGGGCGTTTGTGGGGCAGCCGATATCGGTGGGATGGCCGGGGGCGCCCATGCAGAGGCGGTTGGCATTGAGGCCCTGGGTGCTGCTGATGGTGACGAGGTCGGCCCATTCGTCGGCGTGGGCTGTTGGGGCGAGGAGCCAGACAGTAAGGAGAATGGCGGCTTTTATGGCCGACAGCATGGATTGCCACGTCCGTGCGCCGTAAGGGCGGCGGCTTCTGCTGCGGCTGGGGGGCGTACTCCTCGCAATGACGGCCCACACGTATGGGGTTTGTTTGTGCGGCGCTTATTGGCCATTGGCCCAACTCCCTTTCCATTAAAAACGGCCACGAAAGGTGGCCGGGGAGTTGATAACCATTGAGACAATGGCGCAGCGTATTCACGCTGACGCGTTGTTGTATTCCGCCGCCTCCCCAACCTTTAGGGGTTGGCAGGCAGCAGTTTTGGTAACGGCAGGTGCGGCTGCCGGTCTCATGGGGTTATCACGCCCCGGGGCCGGTTTTTCTGCGGCCTTGGGTTCAGTATGCGGGATGCGCCTGAAAGGTCAAGCGGTTACGCCCATGGGTTGGGCGGTGGTGTGGCTTTTAAGCGGGTGTTCGGGTTATGGGGTTATCGGATTATCGGATTATCGGGCTGGAGGCTGAGGTCTTGGCTATGTTTTTCGTGGATCCCGGCCTGCGCCGGGATGAGGAGACAGAGGAGAAGTTTGCGGGGTTAGCCGGCACGGAGCCATTTGGCGGCGGTCTGGCGGTTGAAGGCCAAAAGCAGCGTGGCCAGCGCGTTGCGCTGGGGCGCGGTGAGGCTTTCCGCCATGGCTTTCTGCGCGAGGTCTTTCGCCACGGGGATGAGGTCGCGGTGGTGGTGGAGGTCGGCGAGCAGGGTTTTGACGTCTCCCGACTGGCGCGCGCCGAGCACTTCGCCGGGTCCGCGCAGCTCAAGATCTTTCTCCGCGAGGTAAAAGCCGTCGTCGGAATCGCGCAGCGCCTGCAGGCGTTGGGTGGCGTATTCGGTAAGCGGCGGGCTGTAGAGCAACAGGCAGTTGGAGGCCAGCGCGCCGCGACCGACCCGCCCGCGCAGCTGGTGGAGCTGGCTGAGGCCGAAGCGTTCGGCGTGCTCTATCACCATGACCGTGGCGTTGGGGACGTCCACCCCCACCTCGATGACCGTGGTGCTGACGAGGATTTGGGTTTCGCCGTTGGTGAACTTGTCCATGACCTCGGCTTTTTCCGCCGGTTTGAGCTTGCCGTGGAGCAGGCCGA
>Ga0164242_10005120_pt1 | contig 14613 bp, 17 predicted proteins | sample OricomgcompostMG_FD_108783 | JGI IMG/M metagenome (GOLD analysis project Ga0164242, IMG submission 108783) | Miracle-Growth compost microbial communities from Emeryville, California, USA - Original compost - Miracle growth compost (MG) ... | reverse complement strand
GGAGCGGCAACTGATGAAGCGCGCCCCCGAACTCGAAGCCTTCGGACAGAATGATGACCCTGTCATTGCCGACACGTCCGTTCGCCGCAGGCATCTGGCCGGTGGAGCCGTCCTGATCCTGCTCGGCGTGGCCGCAAGCTACGTCGTTCTGGCCGGACGGCAGCCGCCGGTGCGCGACATGCTCGACGGAGAAGAGGAGTTCACGACCACGACCTTCCGGCCGCCGTCTTTCGTGCGCAAGGGCGAGCCGGAGCCCGAGCCGCGGGCGCCGGAAATAGTCGAGATACCGCCGCCTCCACCGCCGCCACCTCCTGCAGAAAAAATCGACACGACCGAATTCGAGGTTCCGCCACCGCCGGTGCCAGCCCCAACACCACCTCCGCCAGAGGTTGTAGAAGCTCCGGCGGAGGAATTCCTGGAGCGCTTGCGATCGAAACTGATCGTTCTCGACAGTCCCACCTCGAGCGGTCCGGGCACCCTGGCAGGAGGCGAGGGGGACGGGCTCACCGTCGCCGGTGAGGACCGCAGCAGCAAATTCCTGGCCGCGGCCTCCAGCATTGCCGACCGTAGCGCCAAAGCCAGGAAGATCGAGCGGATCGACGCGCTCGTCCCGGAGGGAACCTTGATTCCGGGGATACTCGAGACGGCAATCGTCAGCGATCTGCCGGGGCAGGTGAGGGCGATCGTCTCGCAGGACGTTTATTCGTTCGACGGCCGCCGCGTGCTGATCCCCACAGGCACCCGTCTCATCGGCGAGTATCAGTCCGAGGTCACGCGCGGCCAGACGAGGATTTTCATTGTCTGGACCCGCATGCTGCGCGATGACGGCGTATCGGTTCGGTTGAACTCGATCGGCGCTGACAGTCTCGGTCGCGCCGGCCTGACCGGGCGCGTCGACAAGAAGTTTCGCGAGCGTTTCGGCGCAGCCATTCTGCTCTCGATCGTCGGCGCCGGCGCCAGCTACCTGACAGGCTATGGCAGCCAGGCTGCAACCGATGACAATGACGACGCACAACGCACCGAAGAACTGGCTCGGCAGACACTCGCACAGACGTTCTCCGACATGGCCAATCAGGCGCTCGGAGATTCGTTGCGCATACCGCCGACGATCAGCGTGAGCCAGGGCGAGCGCATCTTCGTCTTTGTCCGCCAGGACCTCGACTTCTCCGCCCTGTACGAGGATCCCGTCACCGAAGCACTGAGGGAGATACGTCGTGAACGCGGTCTCCCCTGAGCTGGCGTCAGACAACCGGCATTACTTCCTTTATCGTGCGCTCGCCCCACTGGAAGTCCTCCTTGGCGATCGCGACGTCGTCGAGATCTCAGTTAATCAACCGGGACACGTCTATGTCGAGCGGCTCGGCGCCGCGCACATGGAGTTCCACGAGATACCAGAGCTTACCACGGCCGAGATCGTCAATATTGGCGAGCGCGTGGCTGCGAGCACCAACCAGTTCGTCAGCCCGGCCAATCCGATCCTCAGCGCTGCACTACCCAGCGGCGAGCGCATCCAGGTCGTTCTGCCGCCGGCCGCCCCCAACGGCGGCACGCTTTCTATCCGCAAGCAGGTCATCAGCAACTTCACGCTTGAGGACTATCGCGACAGAGGATCCCTCGATCAGGTGACGGTCGCCGTCGGCGGGCTCAGCGATACCGAGCTGGCCTTGGTCGAGCAGCTCGCGGCCAAGGACATCTATGGCTTCATCCGCACGGCAATCGTCAATCGCATCTCGATCCTGATCAGCGGCGGCACCTCAAGCGGCAAGACGACCTTCCTCAACGCATGCCTGAAAACCGTCGATCCGCATGAACGCATCATCACGCTGGAAGACACGCGCGAACTGTTCCCGCCTCAGAAGAACGCAGTGCATCTGCTCGCTTCCCGTGGCGATCAGGGAACGGCGAACGTGACGATCCAGTCCTTGCTGGAGGCCTCGCTGCGCATGCGGCCGGACCGTCTATTCGTCGGCGAGGTGAGGGGATCGGAGGCATTCGCCTTCCTGCGTGCGATTAATACGGGCCATCCGGGCTCTATGTCGACGGTTCATGCAGACACGCCGCTTGGCGCTTATGAGCAGCTTGCCATGATGGTGATGCAGTCGGGCCTATCAGCTGCTTACGCAAAGGCTGACCTGATCTCCTACATTCAGAGCGTCATCCCGATCGTGATCCAGTTGCGCAGGGAAGGGGGCCGGCGTGGCGTCTCGGAAATTTTCTTTGCGCGCGAACGAATGGACACGCCGTGACCGGCTCGCTTCGGATCTTCTATATCAGCTTCTGCCTGATGATCGCCCTTGCCGTTTGGCTGCTGGTCTATGGTCTCGCCCTACAGTTGCTCTATGGTGACGGGCGAGTCCTTCAAGCAACCATCACCACCAATCCGTTTGCGCCATTCCAACAGCTCATTGCCTATGGCGACAGCGGCATTCTTCAAGTCGTGGCGCTGGGCGCACTCCTTCCAGCTACATTGATCGCCAGCATCGCCGCCTATGCGGGTCTTCGCCCGAACTCGAGCCCTCTCGGCGACGCGCGGTTCCAGACGGTAATGTCGCTCCGGCGCGACGGATGGTTCAGGAAGAAGGGAAAAATCCTTGGCCGCTTTGGACGCCAGACCCTTCGCGTCGAGGATGATCGGCATCATCTGATCATCGGACCGACGCGTTCGGGGAAGGGAGCTTGCTACGTCGTTCCCAACACGCTCGTCCATGAAGGTTCGATGATCGTCACTGACCTGAAGGGCGAGATCTTTCGAAGTACCGCCGGCTACCGCAAGTCCAAGGGTAACCAGGTCTTCCTGTTCGCGCCGGGATCGGACCGGACTCATCGCTACAATCCGCTCGACTTCATCCGCCCGGATCGTGGAGACCGTACCACTGATATCCAGAACATGGCCGCGATCCTCGTCCCGGAAGTGACCGAGTCCGAGAATTCTATCTGGCAGGCGACCGCGCAGCAGGTGATGGCCGGCACCATCAGCTATATCAACGAAAGCATCTACTACGAAGGCCATCGAAATCTCGGCGAGGTCACGGCCTTCTTCAACAGCGGTGCCAACCTCCAGGCCCTCATGACCCTTATCAAGAAGCGTGAGCCGTATCTGTCACGGTTCACTCTGGAGAGCTTCAATGCCTACATCGCACTTTCCGAGCGTGCCGCCGCATCGGCGCTGCTCGATATCCAGAAAGCGCTCAGGCCGTTCCGCAACGAGCGCGTAGTCGCCGCGACATCAGTGACCGACATGGACCTTCGCGCCTTAAAACACCGGTCTATCTCGATCTACCTCGCGCCCAACGTCACTGACATCGCGCTGTTGCGGCCGCTGCTCGCGCTCTTCGTTCAACAAACCCTCGATGGCCTCATGCTGGAACAGACGGAGCGGTCGGTTCCCGTCTTCTTTCTGCTCGACGAGTTTCGGCAGTTGAAGAAGATGAACGAGATCACGACCAAGCTGCCTTACGTGGCCGGCTACAACGTCAAGATGGCCTTCGTGATCCAGGACCTGAAAAACCTCGATGAGATCTATGGCGAGACGTCGCGTCACTCATTGATGGGGAATTGCGGCTATCAACTCATATTGGGTGCTAACGATCAGGTGACCGCGGAATCCGTATCGAAAAGCCTGGGCAAGCGCACCGTCCGTTATAAAACCGAATCCCGCACGATCGAGCTGATGGGCCTGCATCGCCGCACCAAGGTCGAACAGCTGCGCGAGCGCGACCTGATGATGCCGCAGGAAGTTCGGCAGATGCCCGCGGACAAGATGATCATCCTGGCCGAGGGGCAGGGGCCGATCTTCGCCGACAAGCTGCGCTTTTTCCGAACGATGCCGTTCCGGGAGATGGAGCGGTTTTCGCAAACCCATGTGCCCGACGTGCCGGCAACGGAGTTTCTCCCGCAGCGGTCGGTGCCGGCGTCGACTCTCGGATATGCGGGCGAAGACGCTAGCGAACGGAAATCGGTGGAGCAGAAGGCAGAGCCAGAGGAAAAAGAAAAGCGCCTCGGTCGGGAACCATTAACAGCGGCAAATGCTCGAGATGAACAAACTTCGACATCTGTGGCCAAGGGAATGCCATCGCGCGCGGCCATCCCAGCGAGGACAACGCCTGATATGCTCGACGCGCGCTTCACGATGGCGGCCAGACGTCTGAAGGTGCTTGCAGAAGCTGCGCCCAGGAGCCAACGCGGCATGGCAAGCAATTGGGCACGTATCTTCGACGAGACAGTTCCCGACGAAATGGAGATCGCTGAGGCCGAGGCTGTGTGAGACTCGCCAGCAATGACCAGTCTCAGGTGACACGAACACCGACCGGGTCGTTGTATCTTCCCGGCTTCGCTATCCGTCGCGGGCGTCGTTAGCGCGGTCGTTCTGATGGAGCGCCCTGATGGCGTTCTTCAACCTTTCGCTGCGAAAAGCGCCGTCGGCAAATCATAGCTCGATCTCGACCGGGTCGAGAGTGTCAATCAAGGCCGTCGTCGGCACCGCACAGCCGGAGGCGCGGATCGTTTTGATGTTGTGCTGGTATCGGCGAATTCGCTCTTCCATGGGAAGCTCGGGACCGTGCAGCAAAAGCTTATCCTTCGGCCATTTGGGCATTGGCCTTCTCTCCATGCGGCTCGGCTGGAGCCTTTACATTGAGTACTACCGCACATATATATTCTCTGCAAGGAGAATAATTATGGGCCCATTGCACCGAGAGTATACGCCGGCGGAGGCGGCCGCCGTAAGCGGGGTTGCCGTCAAGTCGGTTCACAACGCGATTGACAAGCGGATCATCTCAAAGGGCGAGGCTCGGACTGGAGGCCGGTCGCTTACGGACGACGATCTTTTGCGTCTCAAGCTCTGGTACGGCGTCGGGTCGATTCTCACGGCCGAACGAAGGAAACGTCTGTTCGATGCGATCGCCAGCGATCCCAAAGCAGAGACGGTGCGGGCCGACGACTATCTGATCGTCGATGTCGCTCGGGCCCGGGAGCAACTCGCGACGCGTGCTGATGCATTGCGGGAAGCAGAATCGATCATCCATAGCGTAAAGGGCGTTGTGGGCGGTGAGCCCGTATTCAAGAACACGCGTGTCCCGGTCCGCGCCATTGCCGCCATGAGGGCGCAAGGGGCGAATGTCGGCGAACTGCTTGATGGCTATCCGTCTCTCACCGCACGCATGATCGAACTCGCGGAGATTTGGACGGCAGCTCATCCTGCTCGAGGCCGACCAAAGACCCTGTCTGAACAAGGGTTGCATGCGAAGTCGAAGAAAAGGATTTCGCTGAAGGCCGGCGCGCCATCAAATCCGTCAGGCACGCCTTCGTGAAATTCCTGATCGATGAGTGCCTGCACACAACACTTGTGGCTGTGGCGCAAGACCACGGCCACGAGTGCTTTCATGTAAACTGGATCGGATTGAGCGGAGAAGCCGATTGGGATCTGATGCCTCGTATTGTCGAGGAGAATTTCACGTTTGTCACGAACAATGCCCGCGACTTCCGCCGGCTCTACGCCAACGAGGAATTGCATCCCGGTCTCGTCATCATCGTTCCGCAGGTAGTCCCGGCACTTCAGCGCGAGCTGTTCGAGGCAGTACTGGCCGATCTCGAACCGAACGAGGACCTTCTCAACGAAGTCATAGAGATCACGCTCGGCGGCGAAGCGGCTGAGATAACGCGGTACACACTGCCGGCACTTGAGTAGCGTTCATGTCGAGCGTTCGGCATTGGTCCGGCGTGATAGACTGGCATGCGCCTATGTGGTTATTCTTCATTAAGATCAGTAATTTAGTTCCATAAGATAGATTACGCGACTTTAAAATGTAGCGGCCATTTAGTAATGCGACAGTTAGGCCAGTTAGAGATGCGACAGTCTCGCCTCTCGATGCGCTGGTCAATGCCAATGTCGGGAGCAAGGATGACGACTTTCAGCCTGGTCGAGACCATGAGCGATCGGAGTCGTCGTGTCCTGTTTGATCACCATGTCGCAGAAAGAGTTGCATCGCTTTGAAGTCGTCCAGAAGATTCGCGATAAGCGCCTGAGCGTTGTCCAGGCCGCCGAACTTCTCGGCCTCAGCCGAAGTCAGGTCCACAGGCTGTTGCAGGCCTATGATCGTTTCGGTGAAGCCGGCCTGGTTTCAAAGAAGAGATCGCGGCCCAGCAATCGGCGCCACAGCGAAGATTTTCGCAATGCGGCGCTGGATCTGATCCGCGAGCGCTATCTGGATTTCGGTCCGACGTTGGCGCGCGAGAAGTTGATCGAGTTGCATCACATCTCGGTCGCCAAGGAGACGCTGCGCCAATGGATGACGGAGGCCGGCATCTGGATCTCACGGCGCGAGCGCAAAAAGCGGGTTTTCCAGCCGCGCGGCCGGCGCGATTGTTTCGGTGAGCTTGTGCAGATCGATGGCTCGCATCACTGGTGGTTCGAGAACCGCGGCCCCAAATGCGCCCTGCTCGTCTATATCGACGACGCCACCGGCAAGCTGCTGCATTTGCGGTTCGCCGGGTCGGAGAACACGTTCGACTACCTGAATGCGACGAAGGCCTATCTGCAGCAATGGGGCAAACCTCTAGCATTCTACAGCGACAAGCATGGAGTTTTCCGCAGCACGCATGCGTCGGAGAAAGACCGGACGAGCGGCCTGACGCGGTTTGGCCGTGCACTTTATGAGCTGAACATCGACATCATCTGCGCCAATACCCCGCAGGCCAAAGGTCGCGTGGAACGCGCCAACCAGACGCTGCAGGACCGGTTGGTCAAGGAGTTGCGGCTTCAGGGCATCGATATGATCGACGCTGCTAATGCCTATGCGTCTGAGTTCATTGCGGATTTCAACACGCGTTTCGGCAAACCACCGCGCAACCCGAAGGATATGCACCGACCGCTGGCCAATCATGAGAACCTCGATGGTGCCATGTGCCGTAAGGAAGTGCGCACGCTGTCGCAATCCTTGACGCTGCGCTATGACAAGGTGCTGTTCATTCTCGAACCGACCGAGATTTCCAGGCCATTGGCAGGCCAGAAGGTGATTGTCTGCGACTACCCGGACGGTCGGCTCGAGATCATGCACGAGAGCTTTGCCCTGCCCTACAGAACCTTCGACACGTTGCGCTCGATGCATCGCGCCGAGGTCGTCGAGAACAAGCGCCTGGACGATATGCTTTCGGTCGTCGCCGAGATGCAGGCTGGGCGCGAACAGCAGCGCAGCAAGAGCGGCCCTCGCCGCACCGGCCAGACGGATCATATGTTCGGCATTCGCGATGGTAGCCAGAGCAATGGCTATCAGAAGAGTGGCCGCAAGCCCGGCCGCCGGACGGACTTCATGAACGATCCGGAAGTCATTGCCAAAAGGCAGAAGGTGCTGGCGCGCATGGAGGCAGCGGAATGACCGGCGGTATGCATGGTCTCAAAGCTAAAGCCGAGGAGTTCTCTGGATCGCCCCCGATCGGGCTTGCGCAATCCTGACCAGCTATCGCCCGATCGGGCGCTCTGGTCCGTGCCAAGACGCGCGTCACTGTCGCATTTCTAACAGGCCGCCGGCGTCGCCTCTCTAATCAGCTTTGACATAAAATCAGGCCCCCGTGTGCTCCTCAACGGGATCCACGCGTTCAAAGAACAGCCGCGAACACCTCAAGTTCGGCAGCCGTGGCGACAAGCCCCTGCTGGGTCAGTGTGCCGAGGTAGTCCTCGACACTGTAGGGCGGATTCTTGAGGCGGGCGCGAAGCTTGCGAACGGCCTCGCAGAACACGCCGGGAGCCAAGCTGAGATGGTTCGACAGGAACTCGTCGGGATGTTGTGCTTCTATCCTATATGGTGCCAGTGATCGCGGCGGCCAGCACATGCCGATCGCCCCCGTCGTCGGGAAGCGCAAGCGCCGGGATCAACGGCTCGTAGCCCGTTACGAGGCAATCGCGCACCGCCTTGTCCATAAGGTCGCGCGTCCGTTCGAGCGTCGCCCGGTCGCGGCGAGGCTCATTGCGCAACAGCGCCTCGATCCATTCTCGATGAATGTCCGCCGACCATTTCGCCTTGAAGAGATCCATTTGCGCAAGCTGGATCAAGAGGTCGCGCGACGGGGCCGGATAGAGCACGTGGCATCCAAGAGCGCCGTATAATTGCTCATGGGCGTTGATAGCCCATATCCTGTTTCTGCGCCTCGCCGACGAGCTGATCTAGAATGGCCTCCCGCTCGCGATCATCCCGCGCCTTGTAGGCCATCACGTCCTCCATACGGATACGACGGTGCTTGCCGACCTTCCGGTGCGGAATTACACCTTCATCGAGTAGCTTGATGAGATAGGGTCGCGAGATATTCAGCACACCGGCCGCCTCCACTGTGGTCAATTCCGCGTTTTCCGGAACGATGGTAACGCCCCGTCCGGCCGCCATGGCCTCGAGTATGTCCATCAGCAGCGCCACGGCGCCTGCCGGTAACTCGATCGGCCGTTCCTGTTCTGCGTCATGCACCCGCAGCGTCAGCGGCCGCTTCTGGCGCGCATAGCGGGAGAGAAGTTGACCTGAGACGCGCGCGATTGCCGCGTCCTGTGCGGACGGTGGGAGTTGGCGATGGGCAGGCATGGTCATGAACTCGTCTCCATTCGCCTCCTATATGGCGCTTAAATGCAGTAAGTGCAATATGTGAATTATATGCAGGGAGCCACCGTAGCTTTCCGCCATCATGGGCGGCCGGTCCCGATTCCCACGGATCGACGCGTACGTCTGTCCAATTTAAAGTGTCACACCGTCTGATTTAAAGGCATAGGTCGGGTTGATCCGCTGCCGCCTACCCGTGCCCCAATCCAAGGAATAGATCGCGGATCTGCGCAATCCATCCGTCGACCGTGCGATATGCGTCGACCAACCATGCCTCGACGGCGCCAAGCTGGGGCCCGAAATATATAAGCGGGGCAGCAATAGCGAACGCCAGGATCGCGAGCGAAATGAAGCCGTCCGGTCGATCTTCCGTCCCTTCCGGAGGTGGAAGCTGATCGGCGCGCCAGTCGTTCTTCATAGCCCCCGTTTACCTTTCCCGGTCGTCACCATCGCGGTCCTGACGATCTTCAAGCTCAAGCTCGATCTGGCGTAGTCGCGGTACATGCTGCTGTGGTGGATCGGATCTGGCATGCTCTGCATCGAGGGCCGATTTCCTTTCGACCACTCGCATATCGGGAGGCCTGGTGTGTTGCTCTAACGGCGGCGTCTGCTGCTCCGCACCGTGATCATCCTGCTCCGGCGTCGAACGAATGTCCCGATCCGGACTACGATGCTGTTCGGCCTCGGCTGCCTCCTGGAAACCCCCGGCGCCACTCTCGCTTGCATTCATCATGCCGCCGCCTTGTGCATTGTCCTCCCCGCTCCTGCCCTGGGCGCGGGAGAGTTCGAGGTGTTCGATTGTGCGCTGCAGTTCCAGATTCGTCTTCGCGACCTCGCGCATATATTGATTGTCGCCATTGACGGCCATTTCCGCCGCCCGGTTGAGTTCCCGCTCGAGGCTCGCGCGGTAGCTCGCGGTATTGGACCGCGGTAGTTCGCCCGCTTCGATCCGGTCGAGCCCCTCGCGATAGTGGCTGACGTCGACAAGGACTTCATTCGCGGTCTCGACCGCCTGCAGTCCGAACCGGGCAACGGCCGCATCCCACTGAGCATCGGGATCTTCGCGCCGATTATACTCCCGACCGCGCCACTCCTGCCCGACCTCAAGATCGGCCTGGCGCTCAGTGAGCTCGAGATATTCACGGCGAATGTCCACCACATCGCGCGCCGCAGCGGCGATCTCGTCAAACTGGGCGCGATCAGCGGTATCGAGCGCCCCCTCCATGGAGACGAGAACCGCTTCCACGCGCTTTTCGTAAGCCTCGAACTCGGGACGTGTCATCTCCCGCATCTGTCCATCCTCACCGTTCACGAGTCGCGCCAACTCTATCATATTCACTGTGTTCTTTATAGTTTCCTGGTTAATTGACTCAATAACACGATCAATTTGATTGAGATAAGCAACGTCTTTGAGACGTTCACGTTGCAGCTTCGCAAACACGCCCTCCTCGGTGCCAGGCTCATCATTGGCGACATCACTCCAAGTCTGCGCTGCTGCTGCGGCGTATTGCCTGCTGCGGTCAGTAGTCGCCAGGTTCATCTCGTTCGAGCGCTTTGCGTGATATCGGGCATGAGCGGCACGGCTCGTGCCCTCATGTTCTGTCCGGCCGCGATATCTGACCGGGCGCACCTGGCTACGCGTGTAGGCCGGTGCGCTGGCGAGATCACGGCGATCGGTCAGTTCCATGTCGATGCCCTGCTCGCGTGCCTTCTCGGCCATCAGGGAGCGCCAATCCCGAAACAGTTGCGGACTGGTGACGATGCGCTCTCCCATCTCAGAGCGCATGGTGACGATGGCATGCACATGAATATGCGGGCGCTTGCCGCCCTCAATCATTTCCTTGGGGTCGAGCGCTGGATCGTGAACGGCAAAGAGATAGCGATGCCCTGTGAACTGCTCACCCAGGAATTCACGGACAGCCCCTTCGAAGGCGGACGCGTCGGTCCCAACCCGCGCCGAGACGATCAGGTGCATGACGTCCCTGCCCTTTCGGCTGTACAGTCCCTTGCGCCATTCCTTCTGGACAAGATCTCCGGCCTGCGCGGCGTCACTGATCAACCGGCCGGTGTCGTCGCGGACCTCGCTGTCGGTTCCCGCCACCAGTTCCCGGACACGCGGGGTGCCCCATTCGACGCCATTGCCGTAGCCGTGGAACCGGAACCGCGCCTCGACATCCCGACCAATGTCGGTGCCGTCGTAACGCTGCTGAACGATTTCCGAAGCTTTCTGATCGCCGGTCAGACGCTCGCCGGCGCCGTCGCGCAGAACGACGACACCGCTCACATGGAGTTCATCCGGAGATCGCTTCTGAGCCGCATAGATGAATCGTCGATCGCCAAATCCTGACCGCAAGATCTCGCGCAGTCGGTCGTCCTGGTTGACGTCATGGCGCCACGAACTTGTGTCGATCGAAACATGGAACACCGCGATATCCCTGCTGGCGGCGCGATTGTCGAAAAGATGTTCCCATTCCGACCGTTGCTCGGCGAGTGCCTCCTTGCCAAGCACACGCTCACCGCGCTCGTTCTCGACGGCCAGTTCCCCTTTCCGCGAGGTGTAGTTCATCATCGCGGCCGCACGCGCACCACCGCCATAGGAGGCGAGCTTCACGACGGCCGGCTGGCTTCCGCGGGCCAGCGCCGCGAACCGCGTCCGCATCGGACGGCCACCCGCTCCATCGCGTGACCACTGAGGGCGGTTCCCGTCCTGCTGCCGCCGCGCCCGGCCGAAGCCACCAAAACCCTCACCGGCAAGCTGCGCTACCCCTCCCCTTCGCGGCTCGTCCCAATCGGCCTTGTCGAGCTCACCCATCCGCATTTCGTGCAGCAGTACGGCGCGGCGGCGTTCCCACTCCTCCTCGAACGCGCCGGGAAGAAATTCCATCAGGCAGCCTCCCCACGTCTCGCGGCAGCCGATCGCCTGGTCATTTCGGCCAATTCCGAAGCGACCGTGGTTGCAGCGATATGCGCGTCCCTGACGGTTCCGGCGAGATCATCCTCGGCCGGGACTTTGCCGGTGTTGATGGAGCGAGCGATCTGGTTCAGGTTTCCACCGATCGCACGCAGGCCGTCGGCAAGCAAGCCCAATACGGCACGGTCGCTCACCCCCAGGAAAGGGCGTACGCCAGCGCCCTCCATGGAAAGCGATCGCACGAAAGCGGAAACGGTCATGCCGGTCGCCTTCGCCGCAGCCTCGAGAGCGTCGAACTCGGCAGGCGAGAAGCGGATATGAACCACCTTCTCCTTTCTCTTCGACGTCTTTGAGCGGCTGCTGGCCATCGGGATTCTTCGTCTCGATCATGGGGGTTGCGACCGCAGGCCGCGGATCGAGGGCTTGTCCCTCGATCGTCAGGAAAAATGTATCACATTTTTCCGTATCCTGCCAACTCTTATGATAGAGATTTTGCCGTCTATCCCGATAATCTTGGCTTTTTCCATATCTATATGATTGTTTTTCCCATGTTCGTGTGTTTCTATGCGGATGTGAATCCTCGTCCACACGGATATGGATTCATGTGTCAGTAGAAACACATTTTCATGGGAGTAAGCCGATGACCGTCGTGATCGCCGCCGTCAACGGCAAGGGAGGCGCGGGCAAAACCACCGCGCTGATGAACATCGCCGGTGAATATGCCCTGCGTGGCGGACGCGTCGCCATGATCGACATGGATGCCCGCAACAATCTCATGAAGTGGTGGACGGACTGCCAGGAGAAAGATGCCCAGTCCGAAGGGATCGAGGTCTACAGTCACAAGACCGCGAGAGGGCTGGAGCGATGGATGGAGGAAAACGCCGGTGTCTTCGACTACGTGTTGATCGACACCCCGGGTGAAGACACCTCCATCGTGGATCCTGTGGTCGCCGCGGCCGATCTGGTCATCTCGCCGATCCAGCCATCCAAGCGTGAAGTGCTCGGCGCCATCGACTGCTTCGAGAACGTGACGCGCGTCAACGAGACGCTCGGCCGGGTCTGCCGGCATGGTGTGCTGCGAACACGGATCAACGTGACCGTGCGGCATACGGAACTGTATCGGAAGATCAGGCCGATCATCGAGGACAAGGTCGGAACCTACCTGTTCCGTACCGAAGTGTTCGAGCGCAATGTCTATAAGGACATCCACAACGGCATCGGAACGCTTCAGATGCAGGAGGTGACGGAGGCAATCGCCAAGGCGCGCAGGGAGACGCAAGCGCTGGTGGAGGAAGTCGACGAACTGCTTGCTGGGAGAGCGGCAGCGGAGAGTGCGGCATGAGCGGAAAAGAAAAACTGTCGCTCGACGAATTCGCGACCGCACCGCGCAGACAGCGCACGACGACCGATGCTCGCTCTAAGGCCGAACCCTCTACAAACACTCCTGATGCATCGGGGCTCGTGGACAGTGAGGATCGCGAAAAGGGCGGGACGTCCAGCGAGGCGAGCAAGGCATTGCGCCAGATGAAAAGAGCCCGCATGAAAGGGATGAGCCATTTCGTGAATGTCAATCTGGACAGGGACACGAAACGGCGGCTGAAGCTGGCCGCCTTCAACTTGGACACATCCATGCAGGCAATCATGGCGAAGGCCATCCGTCAGTATCTCGACGCGAACGGCTATTGAATAGGAGCAAACGCGGCCACAGCGAAACGGTCCGTTGAATTCGAACCCGAATCCCTGCTAGGAACGCTATTGATTTGGCCTGGATTATCCGTATCTGGACCAATTCCATGGAATTTTCGACGTTACTTTGACCGGATCGGGCAACGGGAACCAGGCTGCGTCATCCAGATGGCCATCAAGGACATCCAGGCGTATATCGACAAGCACGGCCTCGTCGAAACGAACGACTCCGAGGTCGACAAGCCGATCTATCGCAGGCCGGGCTTCGATGGCGTCCGCACGCTTATGGCGATGGAGGAGGAACTCAGCCGCTATCTGCGCGAGCGTCGCGATGCGCAGAACCTGAACCGCGAGCAGGTCGGCATGATGGTCGGGCTTCATCACGAGATTTACGCGCGCCACGAACGGGCGGGCGCCAAGCTCCGGGTGACGCGGCTGCTGCATCTTGCCGAGCTTTTGGATTTTTCGCCGATCGAAGCGATCTATGCGGCGGCTCCGCAGTTTTTTGGCGACACGAAACAGGAGGCCGAGGTCAAGTTCAAGCTCGTGAAGCGAATGTTGAACTTGCCGGCTGCAACGGCAGAGCATCTTCTGATGCTGGTCGAAGGATTGTCGCCTGACGATGAGCCGGAGATTGCGCCTCGGCAAATAGAGAAGAAGCGCAAGCGCTGACCCGGCGCGAAGAGCGAGTATGGCGCAACCTGCCGGGCTGTGAAGATCTGCGTGAAACGCCCCGGTTGCCGGTCCTGAAAAAAGATCGAGGCGGCGCGAACCGCCTCTATCGATGGCCTCAATCGGAGCCGCCAGCCTTCATCTCGAAGACGGTTGCCGGATCGTTGCCGGTGGTGGCCCACCATGCCGCCTCGGCTTCGGGCTCCGAATAGCAGACGCGCTCGACGGTGAACCTCGCGCCGCTGACATCCTCGACCTTGGCAATGATCTCGCCCAGACCGCAGAGCTTTTCGAGCGGGATCGGGATGCTGAACGGCGCCTCGCTGTCGCGGTGATACCAGTCCCCCGTGCGGAAGTCGTAGTATTCGTGCGTGAGATCGTCGACCAGATAATCATCGAGAAGGGCGACCGGTTCGACGAGCCACGTTTCGTAATATGCCATCTGGTAGTGATGCAGGTCGTAGAATGCATCCTCCTCATCGGCCGTTCCACGCGCCGTTGTGAGTGCACGATCGGCGGCGAGGATCCTGCGCTGCGCATCGATCATGTTCGCAAGCTTCGCGGCAAGGGTGTCATGGACGGTGCGTGCCAACTCTGTATCGCAGCCGAGCCGGTTGGCGAGAACGAGGACGCGCAAGCCCGAGAGTTGCGCGATAAGCATGAGATTGTTGTGTGCCATGTCATGGTCTCCTTCATCTTGATGACGGAGGCCCGGCGACGGGCAAGTCGAGCATCGGGTCAAGGATCGCGAAGCGACCGCCGGAG
>Ga0164242_10005119_pt1 | contig 14616 bp, 13 predicted proteins | sample OricomgcompostMG_FD_108783 | JGI IMG/M metagenome (GOLD analysis project Ga0164242, IMG submission 108783) | Miracle-Growth compost microbial communities from Emeryville, California, USA - Original compost - Miracle growth compost (MG) ... | reverse complement strand
TGGAAGCTGAACCTACTCGCCGGCAAGTTAGTTCGACTATCTCAACCCTCATGATATCCATTCGTTGCCCTTCCTTTGGATATAAAGCGAACGCCGTCTAAAAAGAAAGCAAACCGCAGTTTCTCGCCCCCCAAGTAAGGAGTGGAAATTGAATCATCAGAGCCACCTATGCCTAGAAACTCCCCTGGGTCCCTCTGTCATTCGCACCTTTGGTCAACATGCCAACTGCAGCTGCAGTTGGGACGCCGCGCAAAGGAAGTAAAAATAAGCAAACCGTAGCTTCTCGTCCCTTAAGGAATAGGAACTGCATCGTCAGAGCCACCCGCGCCTAAAAAAAAAAAATTCCCCTAGGTCCCTATACTAGACAAGTCCCAGCTGTGGCTATTCTCTACTTTCTCTCAACCTTCGGTCAACATGCCAATTGCAGTTGGGACGCCAACCAGGATCTTGCCACGTGGGATCCTGACACTCTTGACCTTCATGCAGCCGAACACATTTATCTTCTTCAAGTTGGGGCAGGACCTGAAGATGCTCCCGACGATAAAGTCGGTGACCTCCTCACAGAAGCTGATCTCAAGGTCGACCAAGTTGGGGTAGCGCTTGTCCGGGCCAAATGCCTCCTCGAAGGCGGCGGCCGAGATATTTCGGCAAGCATGGACGTTGAGATGTTTGAGCTCCTTTCCGGAGTGTTCCATCAACGCCTTGAAGCCGTTCGAGCATAGCCCGACGTTCTCGGTATTCGTCCGGTGACTCTCATCACTCATGTGACGGCACTTCTGTAGATCGAGGAAGGTGAGTGGTCTGTTCTCCCAGTCCTTGAACAGTCGGACAAATCCCTCGTCTGTCATCACTTCGCTGTCGGTGATGCGCAGCTTCCGAAGAGATCGGCACTTGGTATGTATCGCGTCAAGAACGGTGTTATCCACGTGTGGGACCTCCTCAATGGAGAAAGTATGGAGAGCCGGTCCAATCTTGCCTAGAACGTCGACAAACACGTCTGGATGCACCTTTTTGTGCAAATTAAGGGAGAGGTGCTCAAGCCGAGACAAGTTTCCCATCTCCCTAACACCGTCGTTGCCCAGGACCTCGTTGTGGACAATCTTCAGGCGCTTAAGGTTAGGGGCGTGCTGGTGGAGGTAAGGGATGATCTTGTCAGTGACGTGCTTGTCAGTGTAGTAGATCTGGAGTGTCTCCAAGGATGAACCCTTATTCTCGATGTACTTGATCCAGAGAGACTCGGATATAAGGTTTGAGCCATGGAGCTGCAATCCTTTAAGGTTGATGTCACGAGAGATGAGGTACTCCATCACGCTATCCTTGAACTGGATTGCGTTGCGGAGCTTGAGGTTCTTGAGGTTAGGCATCGTCTGGAGGATGCGCATCATATCCTGAAGTTGCAGCTTTGCCCCGTCGTAGATGCGAAGGGTCTCGGAAGTAGGCTGAAGAAACAGGTTGAGGGTGTTGGAATCGAGGAGCCGGCGTCTGGAGAGCTCGCGTGAAATCTTGTCGATGATGGGCTCTGGGAGGTCTCCTAGATCCTCAGCCAGGTGAATGTTGTTTGCGAGTGTCTGGATGCAGAGAGTCATCAAACTCTTTGCACCGATACGGTATGTGCCGCTGAGAATCTTGCTCTGAACCTTCCGGCGGCCGGAACCGCCTTTGGGGGCCTTGGCCTTCCCTGCGGCAGCCTTCTCGTTCTTGTCAAGCTCCTTGCCGCAAGGATTGCAGAGGAGACCGCCATCGGGGCCGGCACGGGTGTAAGCAGTCACGGTAAAGCGCTTTCTGCAGAGGCCACAGTTCTCCATCTGGCCTGGCATGGGGGCGGCTCGTTGCTCGAAGATTGCGAGGGCAAGATCGTCATCGTCGTCGCCGTCGTCGTCGTCGTCTCGCTTGCGCTTCTTGTTCTTGAACTTCTTGCTGGCCTTGATCTTCTCAATGGCACTAGCTTGGTCCCTCTTGCGCTTCGCCTGTGCTGCTAGCTCGTCAACGGTGGGGGCTGCAGCAGGAGCTGGAGTGGCTGCAGGGTCTGTCGGGGTGGCAGCCGTTGCGTCTCCATTCTGCTCCTGCGCCGGAGGATCTTGGCCGTTCAGTTCTTGTGCAGCCCGTCGTCTCGCCTCAGCATCCAGTCGGATTTGTCGGGCAGAAATGTTGTGAGACTATAGACATGGCCACGGTTAGTATATTGGCGCGGCATTGAGCATTTTATCTCTCCAAACTTACAGCCAAGAAGTCGGTCAGGGCTGACTGACTGGCGGAATTATTAGTATTATAGCTCAATAGGAGAAAATAGAAGAAACCTGGGGTACAGGAGACGTGGGAACTTACGGGCCTACAACATTCCGGCGAGGCCGGTTTCCTGGGGTGCTCCTGGCGATCGCAAACATTAGTTTCTGAGGAGAAAGGAGCAAGGTAAGGTTGCATCATATGAGTTGCACAAACATTTTGACCTGTGTCGCCCGGTCTGGGGATCTCTTGCCGCCGGCGGCTTTAAGATGATGGACTGATGAGGTCGGTAGATGTTCGCCGTTGGCCTGTGAAATGATTTCGGGGAGTGGTTTTTTTTGGGGTTAAAGGTGGTGAGGTGTTGCAACTGGAAGTTGTTGAAAATCCAAGTTCTGGCAAGATGCTCAGGCCATGCACGTGGTTATAAGCAGATTGGCAGGCTTGCCTCCTATTAATGGGTTAATCAATTTTTTTTTCGGAGGTGGTGATGGTGGAATAATTACTGGGTTGCGCCGTCGAGGTGTGAGCTGTGAAGCGGCGGTTTCGGAAGAACACGCTCGAACTAAGGGGGACGCGAGGAGGGGAAAGATTTTCAATTAAAGCCCCTCGCAGAACGCCATGTCATGTGACAGCGTAAGACGGAGGATGAAGAAAAAAGGATGAGAAAGGAGATATGGCTCGTGCGGCATCAAATCAGGGGTTGTTGGCAGTGATTGGAAATACCTATTCTAGAAGTGAAATACCCTGGAGTGCTGCTACAGTAGGAGGGAGACAAAGACGTTGGGACGAAATAAAAGACAGGTCAGTTAGGACCGCCGGTGGATTGCATCCACAACTACAGAATCCGTACTCGGAGGAGTTTCATCTACCATCTCTACCTTGAGTAGTTCTTTGCCTCCCCATCTCCATCAACAGGTGCAGTTGCCGGTCCCCACACCCATTTACCCCTTGCACCGTCACGTGCTAGCGCGCTGCTTCAAACGCGTTAAATTTCTTGGGCATTGTTCGCCTTCTCCCATCCACCCGACAAGTCGACAAGTGCCTTTTGTGCCTCCCGTCTCGGGGAAAAAAACTTCACCTTTAGTTGAAAGAAAGGGGGGTGTCTTCTTCGCCAGCAGTCTGAGTCGTCTCGTCTCCTTGAGCATCCTCCCGAGCCGTAGTAAGTAAGAATCAATCCTCTTCCGGCGCAATCGGAAGTAATTATTTTCCATCGATTCACAAAGTTGCACACCCCTCCTTGATCTCACCAGTCCATCTCACCGATCCACCAATTTTGGTGGGCTTCCTTTCCGCCTTACACTTTCCGTCGTCCTTATCGCCTCTACTTCTTGTATTGGTTCACATCTTCATCTTCTAACCACTGCTACAACCATAGACCAAGACTACCTTTTTTTGCCAGTTTTTCCCCTCATCACTCCTCTCTCTGGGGTTACCACCCATCACGATCGTCAACCTTGCCGTCGGCAATTCCCCCCCCCCCTCCCACAGCGCCGATATTGCATTTCTCAGAATTACCGCCGGCGGTAGTACACAAACATGGCACCCAGAACTAGAAGTTCCTCTGCCTTCCTGAAGCCGGAGATTCCCGATTCAGATGAAAGTTGTAAGTTTTGCTCGCTTCGTCATTCTTCCAATTCGCCAAAAGTCCTATCTTCTTGTTGCCTTATACAACACAATATCATGTAAAAATTGGGTGGTTTTGAGATTATTATTCTCTCACTTCAACGAATATCCACCTATCTACCTGGCTTGCCTATCCATCATCCAATGCTGATATTTGAACTGCAGCCCTGTCCCCGGCACCTGTTGAGAATGCCCCTTCCAAGCGTCGAGGTCCGGCTAGCAGGGTGGTGAAGACAGCGACAGCTAGCCCCCTGTCTACATCATCAGCACCTACGCCGACAACCAGCTACTCTTCCGGAAGCGACCACTCGACTCCTCTCACTAGTTATGTCCCTACCCCGGCAGCTTCAGGTCCTGCCGGAGAGTCTGCCGGGTCCTCTCTACAGCCTAGAGTTGGAAATAGGATCGAAGTTCACCTTCCACAGCATTCCCGGCCTATCCCTACGCCAGATACTCACCGGGCCCTGCAGCAGAGCATCTTCTCGATGTCGTCGAAGCGGAAGAGGGCTGGAATCGTTGATAGTGACGACGAGGATGACTCTGGTGATGACTCTGGTGACGCTGCCGACGAAAAGTTGACCCAGATGCTTCTGAATGAGAACAAGAAGTCTCGCAAGCCCCCTCACCGAAACACCAAAAAGCTCATTTCTTTTGGTCTTTCGGATGACGACGATGAAGGCCTTGGCGATGATGATTCTTATAGCATCGAGAAATCCAATATAGTGGTGGGCAAGCGGCGAAGCACTAGGTCTGCTACCAAAGCAATCCCTACACCTAGTGTCCCCGAGGCGTCGGAGGCTTCCAAGGCTGCCAAGTTCTCCAAGGCTCCTAACCCTCTGCAGGACGACTTTGCCGAATCTGATACTGGCAATGATGCCGGTATAGTCCCAGACTCTGCAGACGACGATGAATACGACGAGCACTATGATAGCAGCGACAATGATAGCGATGAGGATGATGACAGCGCTGTTCCAAGCCCCCCCGACACAAGGGCTGCCACTCCGACTGCTGCGCGGCCCCCTGTTCGTGGCGGTGCTGCTGGGCCACGAGCGCGTCGCGGAGGCCCCAGGAGGAAGAAGTCGAAGAAGTTAGAGGTCGAGGATCATCATCCGGAACTCAAGACCCTATGGACTAACCTCCAGAGCATGCCTATCGCCAGCGCTAGCAGAGCTGAGCAGCCTGAGCGTATCTCACGTCAACTCAAGCCATTCCAGCTGGACGGCCTTGCCTGGATGAAAGCCATGGAGGGCATGTCGTGGAAGGGTGGCATCCTCGGCGATGAGATGGGCCTCGGCAAGACCATCCAAGCCGTATCCTTGATAATGTCCGACTGGCCTGCTAAGCAGCCATCCCTGGTGCTCGTGCCTCCTGTCGCCATGGTGCAGTGGATGTCCGAGATCAATTCATACACCGATGGCACCCTGAAAGCCCTCTTCTTTCATGGCACCAATGCCAAATCCAGGAGCCTAACAGCCAAGGCTCTAAAGGGGTACAACGTCATCGTCATGTCCTACAACAGCTTGGAGTCCATGTACCGCAAGCAGGAGAAGGGATTCAAGAGGAAGGACGGCCTTTTCAAGGAGGAGAGTATTATGCACAAGATTCACTTCCACCGGGTCATTCTTGACGAGGCACACTCCATCAAGAGTAGATCAACCATGACCGCAAAGGCCTGCTTTGCTCTGAACACCACCTACCGCTGGTGTCTCACCGGCACTCCTCTCCAGAACCGCATCGGCGAGTTTTTCTCGCTGATCAAGTTCCTCAACGTCCAGCCCTTCGCATGCTATTTCTGCAAGGAGTGTCCTTGTTCTAGTCTCGATTGGTCAGTCGATTCCTCATACCTTTGCACGGAGTGTGGTCACCGCGGCTTAAACCATGTCTCCGTCTTCAACAAAGAGCTCCTCAACCCCATCGTCAAGTATGGAAATTGGGGCCCTGGAGCTCAGGCGCTCCAAAACCTTCGTCTCCTGACTGATCGGATCATGCTCCGTCGCCTCAAGAAGGACCACACCGACAGCATGGAGCTTCCGGTCAAGGAGATCTACGTGGACCGCCAGTTTTTCGGAGAGGAGGAGCTGGACTTTGCAACCAGCATCATGTCCAATGGCCAGCGACGTTTCGATACCTACGTCGCCCAAGGTGTCGTCCTCAACAACTATGCCAACATCTTCGGCCTCATCATGCAGATGCGCCAGGTCGCCGACCACCCCGACCTGATCCTTAGGAAGAACAGTGCAGGGGGCCAGAATGTCCTCGGCTGCTGCATCTGCGATGAGCCCGCGGAGCAAGCCATCCGATCCAAGTGCAAGCACGACTTCTGCCGCTCGTGCGTCACGACCTACTTGTCCTCCTCGGATCAGCCGGATTGCCCCCGATGCCATATCCCGCTCTCGATCGATCTCGAGCAGCCCGAGATCGAGCAGGACGAGGTACTCGTCAAGAAGTCTTCCATCATCAACCGCATCAACATGGAGAAATGGACCTCGTCGTCCAAGATCGAGCTGCTTGTGCACAAGCTTCACCAGCTCCGGTCCAACAATTCGTCCCATAAGTCTATCATCTTTTCGCAGTTCACGACCATGCTCCAGCTTATCGAGTGGCGTCTGCGGCGGGCTGGTATCACTACCGTCATGCTCGATGGAAGCATGACTCCTGCCCAACGCCAAGCCTCGATCGACGCTTTCATGAAAGATCCCGACGTGGAGTGCTTCCTCGTCTCCATGAAGGCCGGAGGAGTCGCCTTAAACCTCACCGAGGCGTCCTACGTCTTTATTGTTGATCCGTAAGTCCCACCCATCTCTTCCGCTCTCCCCATCCTTCCTCCCCATGTCTTCTTTATATATCGCTCCCTTACCAGCCGGCCATTTACTGATCCCCAATCTAGTTGGTGGAACCCTGCCGCGGAGTGGCAGAGTGCTGACCGGTGCCACCGCATCAACCAGAACCGGCCGTGTACCATCGTACGGCTGTGCATTGAGGACTCGGTCGAAAGTCGGATGGTACTCCTGCAGGAGAAGAAGACTAGTATGATCAACTCGACTATCAATTCCGACAACGCCGCCATGGACTCCTTGGAGCTTGCGGATCTCCATTTCCTCTTCCGAGGCAGTTGAAGTGCTTACATTTTCGGGGCAGAGATGGTGACCAACAACCTCCGCCCTCTCACTAGTCGCTCCAGACCGTACCGAAGCCGCCGGGTTGATTACTTTTTATCGTTGGCTTTGCTTCAGAAGTACGTACACGTTCATCGAGAGATGGATGGCGATTGCATTTCCCGGGTCGTTTTGCCTTTCTTTTTTTTTTTTGGTGCGACATACTACTACATCCATTTCCCGCCCATTCCCCCAACTGGTTATTGAAGGCCTCGCAGGGTTACAACCTCCATTCATAACCGGGTACGACTACCCAAAACCTTATACACGACTCTACCCACGACTCTACTCACGACTCTATACACGACTCTATACACGACTCTACTCACGACTCTACCCACAACTCTACCCACGACGGACTCCCCTCGGCATGGAAAATCAACATCAATTGGCACGGCGCGAAATGGATTGGAACCTTGAACCTAGATAGATACCTGCGAAGGCGGAGAGAGCTAAATGGCTAACTGACGGGCAAACTCCTCGCAGTTGTATACCCTGTATTTTACACACAAGAAGAAAAGATCCGTTGGATCATTAAACCCCAGACGAAGTACATGATTCATAAGCTCGTGGATTGGTTTCTAGAAGCAAGGCGGTAGTAGCCCCGCATCCAAGACGGTTGGCTTGCAGAGGGGAGGGGAAGGAATGAATCAAAGGGCCACCATTCCGACCTTCTCCATTTCCGGCCATAGTTTGCATGTCCAAGCCTCCACTCAATTGGATGGCTTGGGGTCTGGTGATTGTGGGGAACCCCTGTCGCTGACATGAAGCGATCGACGCCCGGCTGAGGGAGCTTCCCCACCAGCTCCATCTCCAAACAGGATTCCCTTCATTCTTCCCCTCTTGTTTCATGATTCCTCACTTCCAAGCGCCGGCATATTGTAGCTATTTTACTCATAGCCGCATCTTGTTTGGGTTTTTTTTACCTTCTCTTCTCGCGCTGTTGTTGTGTTTGCCGTCGACGCCGGGCTGCGCAATAGAGCATTGTTGTTTGAACCCGCCTCCACATCGCTACATGACTCGTCGGATCGAGGTCTAAGTCCTTTGGTCTTCGGCATACCTCGCTCCCTTCGAGGTGTCTCGAGCTTGCTCCGCGGGACCCTCGGCCCTGTGTATAGGTTATCTAACAGAGCCGCTACTTTACACAATTCAAAATGCGATTCGACATTCTAGCGCTGGCCGCTGTGGCTGGTGCCTCTACTCTCACGCCCCCGGTGCTTCCGCTGTTTGTCCGCAATCCGTACCTGAGTACCTGGCTTGGTAACGCCCGCAATGCTCCCTGGGAGGACTGGCCCATGTTTTGGACCGGCGCCCATGTAAGTACTCGTCCCCGGCCATGGCCCTAACGCCGCCAACCCCGGTCGTATAAGTCTGCCGCCCCGTGGGAAGGCTAACTTGTACCCAAGATGGGGTTCTCGGTGATGGCCTCAGTCCCTGGGGCTGGAAAGGTCTATCCTCTGCTAGGGCGGCCACAAGACTCCATTGGAGGGTCTCATCATAGCTATAACGTGTCGTATCCGAACTACGAGGGCGCTACTTTCGACGCCTCGACCACGAATCTCACATACTCGATCACCAATCCCTCATCCGGCGCAGATCCGCTCTCGTTAACGCTCTCTTTCCTGTCGCCCATTACTCCTTCCTCAACTCTGAGACAGTCGATACCTGCTGCGTACATGACTGTCCACGTGGAAGGCTCCTTTGACATTGACGTCTACGTCGATATCAATGGGGAGTGGGTTAGCGGAAACCGAGGGAACCAGATCACATGGGAGTTGAGCGAGAAGAAGAGCAGCGCAACAAAGATCAAGTCTTGGAAAGTCAAGCGCCGTAACGAGCAGCTTCTCACAGAGTTTGGGAATCGCGGCGAATGGGGCACTTTCCACTTCTCCGCTCCATCCGGTGTTCACCACCAATGTGGGACATCTGCTATTCTCCGAAAGCACTTCGCAGAGACCGGTGCCTTGAGGAATGAGGTTGACTCCAAATTCCGTTCCATCATGGACGAAGAACCTGTGTTTGCTTATTCAAAATCGTTCAAGCTAGCGAAGAAGTCAGCGAGCGTCTCTCGGTCATCCGAGAGTGTGGTGTTTACATTTGCCTTGATCCAGGACCCGGTTGTCCAGTTTGCCTCTGCCCGGGGCCTCACCCTGATGAAGCCGTACTGGGCATCATACTTTACCTCCGAGGATGAGCTGGTGAGCTACCACTATTCTGACTACGAGACTGCCGCATCTCTAGCTAGGGATTACTCCGACGCTCTCGGGGTGGATGCCTTTGAGTCCGGGTCCCACGATTACCAAGACATTGCGGCGCTGTCTGCGCGCCAGGTCCTGGGCGCGACGCAGTTCTCGGGGACTCCGGATAATCCCATCCTCTTCTTGAAGGAGATCTCGTCAAACGGCAACTTCCAAACCGTCGATGTCATCTTCCCATCCTTCCCGTTCTTCTTGTATACGAACCCTAGATGGCTAGCATACCTTCTCGAGCCTCTCCTGGAACACCAATTGAGTGGGCAGTATCCGAACGACTACAGCCTGCACGATCTCGGATCCCATTTCCCCAATGCCACCGGCCACCCCGACGGCAGAGACGAATACATGCCTGTTGAGGAGTGCGGGAACATGCTGATCATGGGCTTGGCGCTTGTGAATGCGCTCAGATACGACACCGAGCCTGCATTCGCGGTGGCTGGCGCAGGTCACACTACCCAAGAAATCCCGGCCGCTAAGGAGTGGTCCGGCGCCGCTGATCGGTTCGGAATCGATCTGCCGCGGGAGGCGACGGCGATGACCGGGCCCAAGGCGGCTGAGAAGTGGGCTGCGCGGTCCTACAAGCTCTGGAAGCAATGGACCGGCTACCTCGTCCGGGAATCCCTCATTCCGGCTAACCAGCTCTGCACCGACGACTTTGCCGGATGGCTGGCGAACCAGACGAACCTCGCTCTCAAGGGCATCATCGGCATCAAGGCCATGAGCGAGATCGCCGACCTAGTCGGGGAGAAGAAGGACGCGGCCTACTACAAGGAGGTCTCGGAGGTGTACATCGAGAAGTGGCAGGAGTATGGCATCTCCAGGGACAAGACCCATGCTAAGCTTGCCTACACCTGGTATGGCTCCTGGACGACAATCTACAACCTATACGCAGATTCTCTACTCTGCTTCCACATCCCGGAGAAGTCCGGGAGCGGTGTGTCGCCAAAGGGATCAGGCTGGTTTGGGCAGAAGCCCATCGGGGGTGGATCTAAACCCAAGACGTTCATCCCCGACGAGGTATACAAGATGCAGAGCGATTGGTACCACGCCGTCCTTCAACACTACGGCCTGCCGCTTGACTCGAGACACCTGTACACGAAGAGCGACTGGGAGTTCTTTGCCGCTGCTATAACCAGCAAACAGACGAGGAAAGAGATCCTCAACAGTATTGCGGTGTGGGTCAATGAGACAGTCACCGGTAAGCCCTGCTTTTCTTTCCTTTTTAATTTTATTTCTTTGTATGTTTCGCCTACCTTTTTTTGCAGAAAGCTAATTGGATGTTTTCGACGCAGACCGCCCCTTTACAGATCTGTACGAGACCGAGGGCAAGGGTGACTTCCCAGGCCCAAGATTCAAGGCGCGGCCCGTGGTAGGCGGCCACTTTGCCTTCTTGGCGCTGGAGCGAGCGTGCGGCGGCAAGGCCGTGGAGGCGCTCAGGTTCCTGGACGAGCAGCCGCGGGCAGAGATCAACGTCGAGAAGGCCTTGTTTGCTGAGATGGCCGAGGCACATGGCGGGGCGGAGGCTGAGATGGAGGACCTGTAGGCTGTGAGAAGCATTGGCTGGGGCAGGCATTCAGGACGCCTTGTTTAGCAATGATAGGCCGGTTTTCTTTGCTTGGAAATCAAGGGGGGGGACTGTGCTGTATCCAATAGCCCGAAGTACTCCGTACACTATTGCATTCCAATCCTGCAGCATTGCGTTTGCGCAAGGCGTTCGTGAGGGGTAAGCGTAGAGAACTCGAGACCTAAGGAAGGTCCCTTGTTTGCCGGCTGGCTGCAGTTGAACTGCAGTCGACTGGAATGATTCTCGACCAACGATTTCCAATTCGTCTTTTTTCGATGCTGAAAGGTGCTCGCAGGGAGGTACGTACCACGAAGCTGTGACACGTCTGAAAGGGGCTTAGCCCGACTCGCTTAGCGCCATGTCCCACCCTTCCTCCCCCGCCCAACCTGCCAGCCTGCTTGCGAAGAGGAAAAGCGAGCCAGTCAGCCCCGACTTTGCAGCGAAATCCGTGTCCCATCGCGCGTTGCCTTGCAAACCTACTACGTACTAAAAAATTCGCCTCCTGCCAAAGCAAGAGCCTCCTCCTCCTCCTCCTCTCCTTCCAACTTACCCACCACATTCCCATCTCCCTTTTCTCCCGCCCTCCTTTCCCACATCACTTTGGAAGCTACCATTAGGTCGCCATCCATTATTGTGGTTTCCCTTTGATCTCCTCCCTCCTCATTGTCTTTCCTCATTACCGTTTGGTATTTTCTCACGCTCTCGGCAAACAGCCTTTCCGTGGATTTTCGTCTCGGATCGTCTCGTCACAAGCAACTATTTCCCCATCCTCGCCACCCCTTAATTCTACCAATCTTGATTCCATCGGGCAATCAACCCCTCCCAGGAATTCGAAATGGCTACCACGGCTATGGATTACGAGAACGCGGCCGGTGAGCGCTTCGAAGGTCAGTCACCCGCTTGTGTTGTTATCCGGCTCCGCGGCTTCCGTGTCGCGGTTGCTTTTGCTTTCTAAGCTCCAATGCTGACACCGAGTCCACCGTGTGTAGAGGACCCCCCTCGTTATGACCGCGATCGTAGTGCGTCGCCGCGTCGCGATGATGGCCCCGACATGTCTCGCCGCCGCTCGCACTCACCGAACCTCCATGATCGGTAGGCCGCCCCCGTTTTCTTTCTCCCTCACCTCTCTACTCACCTTCATACTTGATTCCGCCAATTGGCTCTACATCCCAGCAAGACGGCATCATCTGACAATTGCCTCAGCTCCGCGCCCAAGGATGACAACAGCAACAAGGGCGATGACGGCGCGGTCAACCCGGGTTCTAACCTTTTCGTGACTGGTATCCACCCCAAGTTGACCGAGGCTGAGGTTACTCGCCTCTTCGAGAAGTATGGTGAGGTCGAGAAGTGCCAGATTATGCGCGATCCCCACAGCAAGGAATCCCGTGGCTTCGGCTTCGTCAAGATGGTCACCTCCGACATGGCCGATGCTGCCAAGGATGGTCTGCAGGGTGAGGTCATTGAAGGCCGTACCCTCAGCATCGAGAAGGCTCGCCGCGCCCGTCCCCGTACCCCGACTCCGGGCAAGTACTTTGGACCACCTAAGCGAGGTACGAACCAATGATCCTCGCCTATACTGCTTTGATTGCTTTGCTCGATTCCGTCCTAACAATTGATACTAGAGGATGCACGACCCGGTGGTGGCCGGTTCAATGATCGTTTCGATGACCGTCGCCGCGGCGGATACGGTGGTGGCGGCGGTGGTTACGGCGGTGGCGGTGGCGGCCGCGACGACCCGTACCGCTACCGTGGCTACCGCGATGACCGAGGCTACGATCGCGGCTACGATCGTGGCCATCGTGAGGAGCGTGGTGGTTATGATCGTTCGTACCGCGACGACCGCAGCGGTGGCGGCGGCGGCGGCGGTGGTGGCTACGAACGCCGCGACCGCGACGAGTCTTACGGCGGCAACCGAGGTGACCGCTATGGAGGCGGCCGTGAGGACCGTGGCGGTGACCGCTACGGAGGTCGTGGTGAAGAACGCCGTGGGCCAGGGTATGACCGCGAGCGGTACGATCGCAATGACCGGGCACCCCCTGCTGCCGGATACGCCGATTCTGCTCCACGAGCTGAGGTTCGAGAACCATATGGCGGTATGCCTTAACTCCCATCCTCTCGAGTCTGGCTAACCATGGCAGGCGCCCGCTGAGCAACGCCCCTCCGGCGGCTCTTAAACGCCCCTCTGGTTGAGGCAAGGCTCCCCAACCTCCATTGTCCCTCACCCCCCAAATGTAGGATCCACCATCACACCACCTTATTTTCCTATTTCTTTTCTCTGGTCGTGGAATAAAATCGGATTTTCCAAAATACGTCGGCAGGAGTTTCGGCAAACCGCGTTGAGAGGGGATGATTTCTAGTTTGGCGAAGAAAGAGGAAACCGCCATAGACGATGAAAGCTGCGGGACACTTGGGGGGGTCAATCTCTTTTTTTGAGAGTTGATCGAGCTTCGGCACTCTAATGTTCGGCATGTCCGTCAAAAGTCGGTTCTCACGGCATCTAAGTCGACATGGTCTAAATTGGCGCCCTTCACACACACCCCATCATCATCATCATTATCATCATCATCCCCTTGGATCAGGACACGGAGTGGTCTGAGAACCGCATTATCCAACCCTTCCTTGCACCTGTACGATTATCTAGCTCTCTTTTGCGCGCCTTACCGGTCAACGGCAAATACCTTGGCGACCCTACACTCTGCGCCTTATGTCGACGGTGCTCGTCTCTTTTATCGTAGTCGGGAAGCATGATACGAAAAACAGATCAGCCGCAACTTGACTCGTGATCAGCCATGCCTCTTCGATTTTCTAAATAACAGCAGCAGAGTTTTCCTCCCTCGGTGCAACATCAGCCATCTTGTCGGCGAATTCGTAATCACCAATTTCTATAAAAAAACGCCACCTTCGTCCCGTCCACGCAGCCTTTCTATATCCAGCATTGCGTCCCCGTCCAACACAACGTCCCAGCATGTCGGACGGCGCCCGCGTATCTATATATCAGCATGATCATTCGACCCTTGCGACTATCGTCAATGCCCTGCTCGCAAACGCCGTGATATGCGAGGGTTTTCCGACTTGGTCGATGCACAACCAGTGATTCGAGAAGCAGAAGTCTAGCTGCTCGTTCTGTGTTTGGTACTCGTATTTGGGCAACCGCAGCACAATGGGCCAAGGTAACCCCCGTCTAACTACTAGCACAAAGGAACTGATACTTTCGTTTTTCCCCATGTAGGACCGCGGCTTTCAAGACATTCCATCCTCACCGAGTGTGCGATGTCTCCTAGAGTCGCGCTGCAAGTAAGAAGCACTAATAGAACTGAAATCGAAAAGGAGAAAAAAACACAGGAGAGAAAAAAAAGATAATATACAGAAACAAGATTAGAAGCAAAAGAAATACTGATAAAAAATGAGACTCCTTCTCGATTCGGTGGGCCATCCTACCACCCATTGCCGTGAGTTTTAATTATCGTCTCGCTGTAAATAGGAGCAAGTCCCATCCTCATGAGGCTGGCCGTCGTTGCCATACAATCGCAATTGAGAAGTCATCTAATTCATGAACGATACGATCGGCGTATTGCTACTGCGGTATCTCCGCCAGCCATTGGGATTATTATTCCACCAACAACTACTCCGTACAGGGCCACCACGTCTACATGGTTACATGCTGAGTCGATGACCTTCTCATTGCTTAGACCAGGCAGTTCACCATACCCCCCCCCCCCCCCCCCAAACACTTTTTTTGTTAAACACACCCCCCCTCTTTCCCCCCTTCCTTTTTTTCCTTCACCTTTTTCTTTTT
>Ga0164242_10005118_pt1 | contig 14617 bp, 14 predicted proteins | sample OricomgcompostMG_FD_108783 | JGI IMG/M metagenome (GOLD analysis project Ga0164242, IMG submission 108783) | Miracle-Growth compost microbial communities from Emeryville, California, USA - Original compost - Miracle growth compost (MG) ... | reverse complement strand
TCATGTCGAGGAAGTCCGGAATATCCACGCGCTCGTCGGGCATGGTGTTGTAGCGGCCGCCCGGCCCGCAGACGATGCCTTCCATCCCGAGTTCCTTGTAGAGATGACCGGCATCGGTGCCGTAATAGCCTGTTGGCGTGATCGCGCCGGTTGGCTGCTTCTCGCCCCGGACCTGCTCGTAGGCCGCGTTGATGGCTTTGACGATACGCGACTCCTTCGACACTTCGAAGGGCGGCATCAGCGGGCGGCCGTCGATCTTCTCCGGGACGAGCTTTGCCTTCAATCCGGGGAAACGTTTTTCCAGATCCGCCAACGCCTCGGACATGTCGGCGATGACATCCGCCTCCGATTGCCCCGGCGCATAGCGCGCCGAACCCTTGATGCGCACGAAATCCGCAACCTGCGGCGGACGCCATTCCTCCAGACCGCGTCCGAGTGCGCCATGGATAACGCCGACATGGGCACGGTTGATCGAACGATGTTCCTCGCTCGGTGCATTGCGGAATGTCATGGCGTCGATGCGGGGGATGAGGTCACACGCGGCTGCGATCGCGTCCACGGCCTCCTCGCGCTTCGATAGGTGACGCGTGTCGCCAGTAAGCTCGATGACGAAGCTGAGCGCAGCCGCATGCATGGTCACCGCTTTCAGGTCGCTCGGTTCGCTGTTCACGAAGTAATCGGCCCTCACGCCGCTGTTTATCGCCGCCAGTGTTCCGACGCCCCCCTGCAACTCGCCAACCACGAAGGTCAGGATGACATCGCCCTTCAGCTTCACGCCGGCATCCATCAGCGTCTTAACGGCACAGAAATAGGCGGCGTCCCCCGCCTTCATGTTCGACACGCCAATGCCGTAAATGAATTTGTCGTCCACCAGACCGCCCCATGGATCGACCGTCCAGCCTTCGGTGACCGGGTTGGTATCCAGATGGCCGTTGAACAAGAGGCTTTTTCCGCCGCCGGAACCTTTGAGCCGGCCGATCGCATTGAAACGGCGTCCCTCGTCGAAGGGCTGCAGCTCGGCGTCGAGGCCGATCGCTTTCAACTCCTTCACCATATAGCGCGCCAATTCGCGCTCGCCTTCGGTCTGTGAATAGCTCTTGTGACGGACCATTGAAGCGAGGAAGTCAAGGCATGACTTCTCGTCGATTTTTTCGACGAGGATTCTGGGATCCATTTCGATTCACTCCCTGTTTGGAAAAGAAGTAGCCGCGTGGCTGGGCGGCAGGGGCACGGCGCCAATCAGCCGCCGCGTGTAGTCGGCGCGCTCGTTGCTCGCGATCTCGCCGGCATCCGTGATTTCGATGAGGTCGCCGCGATACATCACCGCAATGCGGTGCGCGATCTGCCGAAGAAGATTGAGGTCATGCGTGATGAAGAGGTAGGCCGTGCCGAACTGGCGCTGGAGAGCGATCAGCAGCTCGACCACGGATGCCTGCACGGACACATCGAGGGCCGAGGTGATCTCGTCGCAGATCACCAGACGCGGGCGCGAAGCGAAGGCGCGCGCTATCGCCACGCGTTGCTTTTCACCGCCGGAAAGCTGGTGCGGATAGCGGTCCGCATAAGCTGCGGGAAGCCTGACCTGGGCAAGCAAACGCTCGATCGCTTCGCGCTGGGGGAGAGTGGCTTCAGGCCGGCCATAGAGTTTCAGCGGCCGCGACAGGATCTCGCCGATCTTTTGCCGTGGGCTGAGGGAAGCATCGGGATGTTGAAAGATGATCTGGACGTTGCGGCGATAGTTCCTGTCCATGTCGCGGATGCCGCGGATGGAACGCCCATCGAAGACGATTTCCCCGCTAAAGGGATTGAGGCCGACAAGCGCCTTGGCCAGGGTGGACTTGCCGGACCCGGACTCGCCGACGACCCCCAATATCTCCCCGCTTTTCACGGCGAGGCTGACAGAGCGGTTGCCGATGATCGGTGAATGAACGTGTCCGACCAAGCCGGAGAGGAACGGCGGCCTGCCGTAATGGACGGTGATGTCTTTTGCCTCGAGAAGATCGCCCTTTGCATTCTCGTCGCGTTTCTCGACCAGTCTCTGCCGGGGATCGGGCGAGGCCGAGACAAGCATCTTCGTATAGTCGCGCTCCGGCGTCTCGAAGATGCGGTCGGTGGTGCCCTGTTCGACAATCTCGCCGCGGTGGATCACCGCGATGCGATGGGCCGCCTGCGAGACCAGAGCAAGATCATGTGAGATATAGAGCGCGCCGACGCCAGTACGGGTCTGAAGCTGCGTCAGGAGATCAATAATCTGGCGGGCCGTGATGACATCGAGCGCCGTTGTCGGCTCATCGAAGATGATGAACTCCGGCTCGCAGGCGAAGGCCGCAGCGATGATGATGCGTTGCTTTTCGCCCCCCGATGCCTCGTGCGGCATACGCTTCATCATTTTGGCGGGCGTCTTGATCCCGACATCGGCGAGCAGCGAAATGCTTTCGCGCCATGCCTGCTGTGGGCTGAGTCCACGATGTGCGAGGAGCACCTCGGAAAGCTGTTGGCCGAGGCTCAAGGTCGGATTGAGCGACGTTCCCGGATCCTGGAACACCATGGAGATTCGTGAACCGCGGACTTTCTCCATCTCGCGTGGCGACTTGAGCAGCAGCTCTTCTCCCGACAGCATGATCGAGCCGCCAACCTCCTCCGCATTTCGCGGCAGGTAGCGCATGATCGACCAGGCGAGCGATGTCTTGCCGGACCCCGATTCACCGACCAATCCCAGTATCTCGCCGCGTTTCACCGAAAGCTCGATGCCTTTCAGCACATGGAATGGGCCGGTGACGGTCCGGTAATCGAGCGAATAATCGCTAATGTCGAGGACACGTTCAGGGGCTTCGGTAACCATCTCGTACCCTTCACAATCTGGGATTGAGGACGTCGCGCAGACCGTCCCCAAGCAGGTTGAAGCCGATGGCGACGATGGCGATCGCCGCGCTCGGCCAGATCAGCATCCAGGCACTCAGATGCATGTATTGGCGCGCCTGCGACACCATCAGGCCCCATTCCTGCGCTGGCGGTTGGGCACCGAGGCCCAGAAAGCTCAATGTCGCGAAGAGCATGATGGCGAAGGAAACCCTGATCGTGGTTTCGACGATCACTGGCGCGATCACATTGGGCAGCATCTCGCGCGTCACGACGTAGAGGCCTCTTTCTCCCCTGGCGATCGCTGCGTTGACATAATCCTGCTTACGCACGGCGAGCGCGACGCTACGTGTGATGCGCGCCATGGCCGGCGTGAAGGTGATGGCGACGGCGAGCAGGGCGTTGACGCTGTTGGAGCCCAGGAGATTGACGATGAGGAGCGCGAAGAGCAGGCTCGGGATCGACATGACCGCATCCAGGGTGCGCATGATCGCTTCGTCGGCGCGCCCGCCCAGAAAGGCCGAGATCGTTCCGATGAGGGAACCGACGAGCGTTCCCAGGAATGTTGAGAGAACGGCCATCGTAACTGTCGAGCGGGCACCGAAGAGAAGCCGGCTCAATATGTCGCGGCCATATTCGTCGGTGCCGAGGAGATGCGCGAGGCTCGGACCCCGGTAGCGCAGCAGGGGAGACATGGCGGACGGATCGTAAGGGGCGATATCGGGACCGACCGCCGCTATCACGATGGCGAGCAGGACGATGATCGTTCCTGCCGCGCCTTGTGGCGAGCGGATCAGGCGTTTGGAGAAATCAATCATATTGAATCCTCCGGTCGAGCCAGGCGTAGAGGATATCAGCCGCAAAATTGACGAGTGAATAGGTGGCCGCCATGATCAATGCCCCGGCTTGGATCGCTGGTAAGTCCCGCGTCTGGATCGCGACGATCAGGGCCCGGCCGATGCCGGGAATGGAGAATATCTCCTCCACGACGATGATCCCGCCGAGCAGGTATCCGACGTCGAGTGCGACGATGGTGATGGTCGGAAGAAGAGCGTTTCTCAGCGCGTGGCGGAACAGCACGTTCCGTCTGGAAAGCCCCTTCAGATGAGCGGCGCGAATGTAGTCCGTCTGGAGGACATCGATAAGTTCCGACCGCACCATGCGCGACACATGCGCGATCAGGATGATGGATATCACCACGACGGGAAGTATGAGGTGGCTGATCCCCTTCCAAAAATCCCTGGTCAGCGGGACATAGCCAGTCGGCGGAAGCAATTGCAGCCAATCCGACGCCACCAGGACGACGACGGTCGCGGTCACGAATTCCGGCAGGGAGACGCCAACATAGGATAGAAGGCCAATGATCATGTCCGCAGGACGCCCGCGCCTGATCGCCGCGAAAATGCCGACCGGCAGGGCGAGACACAGCATGAAGCCGAGGGAAAGCACAGCCAGCAGCAGCGACCGCCCGAGCGCAGCGAACATCATCGGCCCGACCGGCTGTCCCGTCCTGAGCGAAATGCCGAAATCGCCCCGTACTATCCCAAAGAGCCAATGCCAATATTGCAGCCAGATCGGATCGTTGAGTCCCATTCGGGCGCGCAGCGCCGCAAGCGCCGCAGGCGTGGCGTTTTCGCCGAGCATCATCACCGCGGCATCCGCCGGCAGGATCTGCGTGATCGCAAAGACGAGAAGCGACACGATGATGAGCGTGTACACGATCAGCGCAATGCGCTTGAGAACGTAGTTCAGAGACAAGGTCGTTCGCCCGGATCATGCTTGAGCCCGGCTGGAATGCCGGGCTCAAGTGGAAAGACTGTCAATGGCGCCCGGGGGCGTCCTTGCCGAGCGAAACATAATCGAGCCGAAATACCGATGCTCTGGGGTGGATCTGGTATCCCTCGACCCATTTGCGTTTCGCGCCGAGAACATCAAAGAAGACCGGTATGATCGATGGGACCTGCTGTTGCATCAGCTTCTGCGCATCGCCGTAGAGCTTCCTGCGCTTCGGTCCATCTGTCGTTCCACGTGCCGCGTAAACGAGCTTGTCGAAATCCTTGTTGTGCCAGCGCGTCTCGTCCCAGGAAGCGTCCGCGTGTAGAGAAGGGAGAAGATGCCGTCCGCAGTCGGCTGCATGTTGTAGAAGCCGACATAGAAATCGCCCTTCTTCCACACTTGCGCCAGATAGGTCGCATGCGGCATCGTCTGGACCTTGATATTGACGCCGATCGGCTTGACCATCTCCTGCAGCGCCACCGCGAGCTGGGTGCGCTGGGCCGGCCGATCGGATGCGACGAGCGTGACCTCGAAACCGTCCTTGTGACCGGCATCCGCCAGCAGCTTCTTGGCTTGCACTAAATCCGGTTTCTCGATCGGCATGTTGTCGTAATATCTGTATGCCGCGTTGATTGGCGTATCGTTGCCGGGCGTGCCGAGACCTTCGACGACAAAGTCAACCATTGCTTGCCTGTCGACCGTCAGCGCCAGCGCGCGTCTCACCCGCGGGTCACTGAAGAGCTTCGTGTCGCAGCCGAAATTCACATTACAAAACTGGCCCGAAGGCACCCGCAATGCCTGGACATCGCTGACCCCTTTCAGACGCAGGAACTGGGTCGGGGCGACGGTTGACATCAGATCGGTGTCGCCAGAGATCAGAGCGGACCCTTCGGCGTCCAGATCGGCAAACACATTGAGCTCGATGCGGTCCAGGTAGGGCCTGTTCGGATCATAGTAATGCGGATTGCGCTCAACGACGATCTTGCGGTCCGGTTCGTAGGAAACCAGCTTGAAAGGACCGGTCCCGTTCGGCCTGGTCGAAAGGTCCGCAAAATGGTTTTTCGCGTCGTCCGCCGAGATGATTCTGGCATTGGTATAGGCAAGCGCCACTGGAAGATCGGAATAGGGCGAGGCAAGCGTGAAAAGCACCGTATCGGGATCGACTGCGGCGATCTCCTTGATAGGCCCGACATTCTTCGCGCCCGGCGACGCGTTCTTCGGATCGAGGATCGCCTTGAAGGTCGCGACGACGTCATCGGCGGAGAAATCGGCTCCGTTGTGGAACTTGACGCCCTTGCGCAATTTCACCGTCCATTTCGACAGATCGTCATTCGCCGACCAGCTTTCCGCGAGGTCCGGCTCGACCGTCATGTCGACCTTGAGGCGGGTAAGATTGCTGTAAAGCAGCTCGGTGACGAGATATTCAGGATTGACACGGGTCAGTAGCGGATGGATGACGCTCGCCGCCTGGTCGACCGAAACGCGAAGCGTTCCCCCTTTCATCGGGGCATCGCCCGCAGCGCGCACGACCGACGGAAAGGCAAGGAGCGACGCACCGGCAATCAGAAAGTTTCGACGTTTAATGTTGAGCATAACTCGTTATCCCTCTGAAGAACTGACGCGGTTTCAGGAATGAGATCGGGGGCGAAATCGGCCGCCAGATAAGCAAGAACGCTCCGTGCGAGAGCGACGATGTCGTCGATCGTCGTATGCTCGTCGGCGGAATGCACGCCATTGTCCGGTCTTCCGAGCCCTCCGAGCAGAACCTCCTGCATGGCGCCGCTTCGCTGGACCCATCCGAAATCGGAACAGCTGCTCGCTCCCCATTTGGAGAATTCCTCGGGGCGATACCCAAATCCTGATGAAAGCGCCTTCACCCAGCGCGGCCAGTGCGGCCCGTCCGGGTCCGCGGTCGGAATGAGATGCCCGACGATCTCGGTCTCGACGCTCAGCCCTTGCGCGGCCGGCATCGTTCTCGCGGCCAGTTCCTCGATTTCAGCGACCGCATTCTCGAACGCCTCTTCAGGAGCATAGCGCCGGCTAACGAGGACCTCGAAGAGGGACGGGACCTGGCCGCCGGCCGTACCGCCATTTGCCGTGGCGATGCTGATTTGCGGGCGAAGGGGTTCACGAGCATGCGGCGGCGGAGGCAATATAGACGCGCGCGCACCGACTTTCGACTTCAGTTCCTGTAGCCCTACCAGGAAGGGAAGGGCTTGTTCGATGGCATTGGTGCCGGCGCTGCTGCGGTTGCCCTCGCCAGCATGAACGCCTTCTCCGCGGATGCGCACGAGAAGATTGAAGACGCCAAAGCAGCCCGCCCAGATGCGCGGCGCGGCGGAGCCATTGAAATTGACGATGTGATCAGGCAGATGCCCTTGTTCGGCGAGATAGCGAATGCCCGGATAAAGGCCGCATTCTTCATCAGTGCAAAACAGAAGCATCGGATCGTAGGCCAGCGGCACGTCGAACCGCGCAGTAGCGCGGAGCGCAAGGAGCACAGCAGCAATCGTGCCCTTCATGTCAGCCGAACCGAGCCCGTAAAGCGTCGATCCTTCGCGGGTCAGCCGGAACGGGTCACGTTTCCATCCCGGCGCCGCCGGAACGGTATCGACGTGGAAATAAAGCCCGCATGCCGGTTTGCCGGTCTTGCGCGCGGCGATGAGGTTTCGTCGAACGGCATCCTTGGCTGACAAGGACGTTTTCCAGAGATGTTCGGGGACGTCGACATGCCGCGTTTCGAAGCCCATGGGGCCAACAAGGCTCGTCGCAAGCTCCGCAAAAGCGATATAGCCTTTGCCAGGAGGAAAGGTCGTGTCGATCGCAATCATGCGTTCGAGGTCCGTCACGGCGGCTTCGCTGTTGCGGGCCAAGTCTTGCAAAGCCTGGGCAAGCCGTGGTGATGAACCAATACCGGATTCTGCGTCGCTCAACATGTCGTTCCCGGACGGCAGCTCCAGCCCCGCCTTTGGAGGCATTCTGGACGTCGGCTGCTTTTTTTATATATACTATATAGTAATGATGCGGAGAGATAGAGTGTCTGTCAATTCAAAAAATGAAGACGGTCGGCTGCTTTCGTCGGATGGCCTCCCCGCAATCACACGTGCGTCGATCGACGCACAGCCGCTCTATCAGGTGGTGAAGCGGCAGATCACGGATGCGATTATGTTTGGGAAATGGCCGGCAGGCACCGTGCTGCCGAACGAAGTGGCCCTCGCGCAAACGTTCGGTGTCGCAGTCGGCACGTTGCGCCGCGCATTGCTCGATCTGACCAAGGAAGGGATGCTGAGCCGCCAGCGGAAGACGGGCACCGTCGTTACCGGTCGGACGCCCCAGCACAGCTTGCGCTTCTTTTTCCAATATTTTCGACTTCACGGCAAAGACGGATCCCTGCAGCATTCCCGCACGAAGGTCCTGGGGCTGGAGCGAGGCGATGCCGACAGTGACGAGCAATCGGCGTTGAAACTCGCTTCTGCCGCACCGGTTCTGCGCTTGAAGCGCCTGCGCTATGTCGACGGCGTTCCGATCATGCATGATCATTTCACAATCCTGCAGGATCGTATCCCTGATTTCCCCGAGAAGGCACAGGACGTACCGGAACTCCTTTACCTCTATCTTCTTGACCGCTACGGGATACGGATTTCAGCGGTCAGGGAGCAGATCAGCGCCGAGCTTGCGGATGATGATGACGTGAAGCTCCTGGCGATCGAGCCGAAGGCGGCGATCCTCAACATAGAGGAAGTCGCCTATGACCAGGCCGGAATACCGACGATCTACGCCTTCCACCGTTGTACCACTGCAAACCATCGCTACGTCACAGAAGTCCAGTGATCCCACTGGCAATCCACCGGAAGTGGCGGGACGAGCCATTTTAGGGCTGCCAAGAAATTCTGCTAAAATTTTGCGATCCAAGCGACGGAATTGGCGGCGCAGGCCGTTTCATGCCACGTAGGAATGGCACGGTTTCGGCTCGAACCGAGTCTCGCTCAACCACCACCGGCGGAGTGGTCGAACCAGGCACCGTATGGTCGGCGATCCCGATGTCCAGCTTCTGAAGAATATCGCCGCCGGCGACAGTCGCGCGGTGCGGGATTTTGTCGTGGCGAAACTGCCGAGGGTGCTTGCTTTATCGGTGCGTCTGTTGGGCGATCGCGGTGAGGCGGAGGACGTGGCACAGGAAGCATTCCTGCGGGTTTGGAGACAGGCCGGTTCGTGGCGACCCGGCCACGCACGCTTCGATACGTGGCTGCACACGGTCGTGCTCAACCTTTGCCGCGACCGAATGCGCCGCCACCGCGAGACCGTTACGGACCACATGCCCGAACAGATCGATTCCGCGCCTCTTCCGGACGAAGCGATCGGCAACGCCGAGAGGCAGGATGCAGTGGCTGCGGCGATTGCCGCTTTGCCGGAAAGGCAGCGCGAGGCGGTCGTGCTGGTGCACTATCGGGATATGACCAATATCGAGGCAGCCGCGGTGCTGGAGATCAGCGTTGATGCCCTGGAAAGCCTGCTCGCACGTGGTCGGCGTGCATTGCGGGAGACGCTGAGGACGGAAGAGATATGAAATGAGTGACATGACAGACATGGCGGTCGAGCGGTTCCAGGCGCTGGCGGAAGCCTATGGCGGGACGATCGATCGCTGGCCGATCGAGACGAGAGCGGCAGCGAGGCGAGCCGCATCCAACCCCCTGTGCCGGGCGATCCTCGCTGAAGCGGCATCGCTCGACGCATTGCTGGAGCAATGGAAGGACCCGGTGCCGACGCATGGTCTGGTCGAACGGATCGTCTCGAGTGCACCGATATGGATGCGGCGCATGAGGGTCAGGCGCCGCATCTGGTGGTCGGGGATAGGCATTGCAGCAGCGCTCGCGGGCGCGCTTGCCGGCAGCATGGCTGTCGCACTGATCGTGGCGAACAATCACGCACCGGCCGAAATCACGACTGCCTTCGGCGATTTCGCGGACGGGGAGCTTTAGGCGGCAATGAGACCAATGAGAATCGCTCTTGCAGCGTCGATCCTGCTCAACGTCTTCCTGATCGCTGCGGCGGTTGGTGGCGCCGTATGGCTTCATTCCAGACCACGTATTGTCGCCGCGGGATCGTTGCGCTTCCTCGGCGACGATTTTCCGACGACGCAGCGGCGGGCTTTCATGCGTGGCCTGCGGGAAACGCGCCGCACGCTGCGCCCGATCGCGCTCGATGCGCGTCAAGCCCGCAGCGACGCAGCCGATCAACTGCGTCGCCCCGAACTCGACGAAGCGGCCCTGTCCGCCGCCCTCGAAAGGCTGCGCAATGACGAGATCAAGATCCGCACCGCAATCGAGACACGCGCCGTTGCGCTGGCGGCAGCGCTTCCCCTGAAGGAAAGGCAAAAACTCGCGGAGGCAGTGGCCCATCCGGTCCGAGTGCGGCAGCGTTTCCGCTGGTGGCCTTTCTAGGTCCTTAGAAGGCACATGGGTGCGGGCGGCAGTCGGAGGAAGGCCAAGCAGCCCGATGTCAGTCATTTGCCAGCTTATCACCCTTCCAAGGGAAAGATGGGGCCGCGTTGCGGCCCCACGCGATGGTCAGCGATAGCGCCAGCCGCCATGCCAGCGTTCACGGTGATGCCAGTAGCGATGACCGTCCCACCAGCCGCGACCGGGATAATAGGTCCCGATGATGACGCGGCCGGGGACGACCACGACGGGCCTGCGGTTTGGATGACAGCGACCGTAAGGTCCGCGATGCCAACCGACGCCACAGCCTTGAGCGGCGTTTGCCATTGGTGCCATGCCAAGCAGGGCTGCAACGGCGATCATGCCGATAATTGTCTTTCTCATGGTGTCCTCTTTCCAAAGTTTGTTTCGCCGCCGCATATTCGCTGCGTCGGTCGGCTTCTTGAACGCGGCGAGGAGCGGATTCCGTCGCCGCACCAAAACACTCCGCTGAAATATAGGAAATTCACCCAACACGTGGGGGAATGCAGTTGATCGGCAGAACTATCGACACTGTTTCCTGCTATGACATTCGTTGTCCGCGCTCTTTTTCCACGCATGCGACGGAAACGATGCCGGGCATCGTTCAATCCTTCAAGCAAGACAGAAGGATTGCCGTATATGTCAGTTCCTCCCAACTCGCTCTCGCCGGCAGCCATCGCGCTTAATCGCTTCGGCCTCGGTGCCCGCCCGGACGAAACGCCGCCGGCCGATCCGAAACATTGGCTAATCGATCAATTCGGCCGCTTCGAAGTCAGGCCCGATGACTATGCCATGCTGCCCGACCCCGGCGAGGTCGTGGAAAGCTATCGCGACCAGCTGACGGCGTTTCGAAGGGAGGCACGGCAGGACGGCACGAAGCCGGACAAGGACCGGTTGAAGGCCGTGCGCAAGGAGTTCGGCAAGCGGGCGCGCATGTTGTACCGTGCCGGCGTCGACGCACGGGCAAACAGCGCGCTGGCGACAGAAGCGCCCCTGGTCGAGAGGCTCGTGCATTTCTGGTCGAACCATTTCTGCGTTTCCGCCGACAATCCGCAACTCACCGCCTTCGCTGCCGTTTTCGAACGCGACGCCATCCGTCCGCATGTTCTTGGCCGCTTCAAGGACATGCTGTTCGCGGTCGAACGGCATCCGGCGATGCTCGTTTATCTCAATCAGGCGATATCCGTCGGTCCGGACAGCCCACTCGCCATACGGGTCGAGGCGCGCAACCCGAAGCGCAAGCTCGGCATGAACGAGAATCTCGGCCGCGAGACGATGGAACTGCATACGCTTGGCGTGCGCTCGGGCTATACACAGGCCGATGTCACCGAATATTCACGCGCGCTGACCGGATGGTCTATCGGCGGGTTCGGCCCCGGACAGAGAGGTGACAGAAATCCCGACCATTTCGACTTCCGCCCGCAGTTGCACGAACCCGGATCCCGCACCATCATGGGCAAGCGCTACAGCGAGCCCGGCGAGAAGCAGGCGCAGGCCATTCTCAACGACTTCGCCTATTCGTCGCATACGGCCAACCATATCGCGGAGAAACTCGCCCGGCATTTCGCAGGAGACACGCCACCGCCGGCCCTCGTCGCCCGCCTCTCGAAGGCTTTCCAGGCCAGCGGCGGCGATCTCCCCGCAGTTTACCGCGTCCTGATCTCTTCGCCCGAGCCCTGGGCGCCGAAACCGCTCAAATTCAAGACGCCTTGGGAGTGGACGATCTCCTTGCTGCGGGGCACCGGCCGCCGCGATATCGGCCGCATGAATGTCGCCGGCATCATGTATCAACTTGGCCAGCCTGTCTGGAGGCCCCGCGCCCCCGCCGGCTGGGACGACGTCGCCGCAAGCTGGGCCGCCCCCGATGCCCTGCTCCGGCGCGTCGCCATCTCGCCTTGCCTCGTCGCGCCTGTTGCCGATGCGCTCGACGCGCGCAAGATCGGACCGATTCTCATTCCCGATTCGCTCGCCCCTTCGACGGCAGAGCAGATCGCCCGCGCCGAAAGCCCGACGAGCGCACTGGCGCTGCTGACCGTTTCGCCGGATTTTCTCAGGAGATAGATCATGAGTATGCATCGCCGCCAATTCCTGTCGGTCGCCGCCATGGGGGCAGGTGCCATGTGGGTCAGTTCGCATATGGCGCTTGCCTCCGTCGACACCGATCGCCGCTTTGTCTTCATCATCCAGCGCGGCGCCGCCGACGGACTCGATATCGTTCGTCCCTATGGCGATCCCGGCTACCAGGGACTGCGTGGCACAATCGCGGGCGAGGCATCGCGGTCAATCAAGCTCGACGGCATGTTCGCGTTGCATCCTTCTTTGGCCGAACTGGGGAAGATGTATGCCGTCGGCGAGGCGCTTTTCATCCATGCCGTTGCATCGCCCTATCGCGACCGCTCCCATTTCGACGGACAGAACGTCCTGGAAACGGGCGGCGCGCAGCCCTATCAGGTCAAGGATGGCTGGTTGAACCGCCTCGTCTCGATGATGCCGCACGAGAAGGACGAAGCGATCGCGATCGCACCGACGGTGCCGATGGCGCTGCGCGGACCGATGCCGGTCACCTCCTACGCCCCCTCCTCCCTGCCTGACGCAGCCGATGATCTGATGGCGCGCGTCGGCATGCTCTATGACAGGGATCCCCAGCTTCACCCCTTATGGGCGGAGGCGCTGCAGGCGAAAGGACTCGCCGCCGGGGCAAGCGCCAAACAGGATCCGGCGGGGCTTGGCCGACTGGCGGCGAGATTCCTTGCGCGCAACGATGGCCCGCGCATTGCCATGATCGAGACCGAGGGCTGGGACACGCATTTCGCCCAGGCGCCGCGGCTTGCCGCCCAATTAAAGGCGCTCGATGCGATGGTCGCCGCGATACGCGACGGGATGGGACCGGTCTGGAAAAAGACGACGATCCTCGTCGCTACCGAATTCGGCCGCACGGCGGCGGTCAATGGCACCGGTGGAACCGACCACGGCACCGCCTCGATGGCGATGCTGATCGGCGGCGCCGTCACGGGCGGACGCGTGCTGACTGACTGGCCGGGACTGGCACCCTCGAAGCTCTACCAGGATCGCGATCTGAGGCCGACCATGGCACTCGATGCGCTCATCGCCGGCGCCGCCGCGGAGGCACTGGGCCTCGACGGCGACCGCCTGGGGAAAGGGTTGTTCGGCTCCGCGATCAGCGGCAAGCCGGTGAGTGGCCTGGTGCGCGCATAGGGAGCGGCTCGGCCCTCAGAACTGGCGGGAGATATCGTTGACGACGTCTTCCGCCACCGCGAAACCGGCGCCGAGATCCACCCCGGTGGCGGGAACGACCACACGGGAGAAAATCACCCAGTGCCGGCGGGGAGCTTTCCCGCGCTCGAAATAGCCATGATGGAGCCTGTCGAGATAATGCCTGATCTTCCTCGGCTCAAAGTCAGCGAGTTTTTCACTATCAGAATGACAGGCGCGACGACATCTCGCGCAACTCCAGCGGGCTGCGTAGTCGGCGCGTGGAGGAGGCTGTCGTGGAAGTGCCGCCGCTATTTTCCGGTCGCTCACGAGGGAAGCTTGCGGGATCGTGTCTGGCGCGCCAGAGCGCGTGTTGCGCGGTTTTTTTTGCCGATTGCCGACAGCAACTCGTCATAATCGACGCCACTTTTCTTCAGGGCACGTCGCGCGTCGCCGACCTCAAAGCCCAGGAGCTCGAACACACTCATGTTCAGGCTGGATGCGATCCTCTCGATCGTCCGCAGCGTCGGATTTCCAATGCCGCGGAGAATGGTGTAGTAGGTGCCTCGCGCGAGCCCAGTTTTTGGCAGAAATGCTTCCGTCCCACCGTTTTCGATTTCAAGCTGCTGCAGCCGGATGGCCAGCATCTCGTTCAGCACTGAATGATCGACAGGTTGTGGCTTGCGAACGGGCGACATCGTGGTGTGGCTTTCGGACGGACACGGCCGATTCACCACAGAATATGCCTAAAGTCCAGTATATTGGACGTTGTCGCGTTCGGTTGGATACCTATTTTCGGATACGTATGCTCCCTGTTCCCTCGGCAACGGGCCCTGAGTGCGTACGGAATAGATGGCGCGCGGAGAAGGGAAGCGGATCTAGTCCGGCTCTCCCATAGCGTCTCGCGCGTGATCCGTTTTCAGTGGATTGGGAGCAACCTGGAATCGGCGTTTTTCATTGTATTTCCGTGAGATAGCCCGGTGGCACAACCTGATTGAATAAGTTCCATAAGATAAGTTATGCGGCTTAATGTTGTAGCAGCCATTTAGTAATGCGACACATGGGCCAGTTAGAGATGCGACATTCCTCGCCTCTCTGGCACTGGCGAACACGAGCCAGGAAAGGAAGGCTGACGTTTTCACAGCTCGTCATTGACCAGGTTTTGCGGAGCCGTCATGCCTCGTTTGGTCACCCTGTCGCAGAAAGAGCTGCATCGGCCTGAAGCCGTCCAGAAGATTCGTGAGCGCCGACTGAGTGTCGTGCAGGCTGCCGCGCTGCTTCATCTGAGCCGCAGCCAGGTCCACCGGCTT
>Ga0164242_10005117_pt1 | contig 14620 bp, 14 predicted proteins | sample OricomgcompostMG_FD_108783 | JGI IMG/M metagenome (GOLD analysis project Ga0164242, IMG submission 108783) | Miracle-Growth compost microbial communities from Emeryville, California, USA - Original compost - Miracle growth compost (MG) ... | reverse complement strand
GCCCGCGCCGGTGTAGCGCACGCTGGTCGGGAACAGTTCGGGCAGCAGCGCGCCCATCGGCGCGAACGTCGCGCCCATCAGGAACAGTTCGATCACGAGGAACAGCTGCACGAGCGGCAGCGAGCCGCTGCCGAGCAGCGGCGCCATCGCGAAGCCCGACGCGATCGCCGCGACGATGCCGACGATCAGCACCGGCCGGCGGCCGAAACGGTCGCTCGCCCACGCCGACAGCGGCGTCGCGAGGCCCATGAAGACGACCGCGACGCACAGCATTCCGAGGAAGGTCTCGCGCGGAATGTGCAGCGCGCTGACGCCGTACGACAGCGAGAACACCGTCGAAATGTAGAACAGCGTGTAGCAGACCACCATCGACAGCGAGCCCAGCAGCGTCGGCCACCAGTGGTTCGCGAGCAGCGCGAGCACCGGTATGCGCACGCGTTCCTTGCGCTCGATGGCCGCCTGGAACGCGGGCGTCTCGGCGATTTTCAACCGCACGTACAGGCCGAGCGCGACGAGCGCCGCGCTGACGACGAACGGCACGCGCCAGCCCCATGCGCGGAACTGCGGGTCGGTGAGCGTCAGCGCGAGGCCGAAGAACAGTCCGTTCGACGCGAGGAAGCCGACCGACGGCCCCAGTTGCGGGAACATCCCGAACCAGCCGCGGCGGCCCGCCGGCGCATATTCGGTCGCGAGCAGCGCGGCGCCGCCCCATTCGCCGCCGAGGCCGATGCCCTGGCCGAAGCGCAGCAGGCACAGCAGGATCGGCGCGATGCTGCCGAGCGCGTCGTAGCCGGGCAGGAAGCCGATCAGCGTCGTCGACAGGCCCATCACCAGCAGCGACGCGACGAGCGTCGATTTGCGGCCGATCCGGTCGCCGAAGTGGCCGAACAGGAACGAGCCGATCGGCCGCGCGACGAACGCGATGCCGAACGTGACGAACGCGGACAGCGCCTGCGCGGTGGCCGAGCCGTGCGGGAAGAACACGGGGCCGATCACGAGCGCGGCGGCGGTCGCGTACACGTAGAAGTCGTAGAACTCGATCGCCGTGCCGATGAAGCTCGCGAAGATCACGCGTGCGGTGCTGTTCTGTCGCGCGGCGTCCGAGGCGCGGGCCGGCGAAAGAGAAGGGGTGGACATGCAAGGTCTCCAATGGCGCGACGCGCGTCGTGGCCGGCCGTCGTGGCCGGGGAGTCGACGCCGGCGCGCGCGTCTTTATTCAGGGTTCGATGCGCGGCGGGGCGAGCGTTCGCGGCCCGATCCGGTCGGACCCGGCGGAGGTCCGCGTCGGAGCGGCGCTGCGGGATTGGACGCGGGCGTCCGGCGCCGGCAACGAGACGACGGTGCGCATCGGACGACGGCCGGCACAGGCGCGGCGCAGTCGGCGGGCGATGCGCGGTTGACCGTAAAGCGGGCGGGGCGCGGATCGGCGCGGCGAGCTTCGCGGTCGTTGCCGGTCGTCCGACGGCGGGTGGCGTACGGCGAGCGGCGGGGCCGGACAGGCGCCGGCGCGGGGTAATCGGCGATTATAAACGATCGCGAACCACGCGCCGGGCGCTCAGTCGAGCGTTTGCGCCTGCGGCGACGCGAGCGTGCGTAGCTGGAACTTGCCGTTGTCGTTGAACAGCCAGTCTTCCATCAGTTCGAGGTGGCCGCGCGCGTCGAGCAGGCGGCCAGGCGGCGGCGGCAGCGGCGACGCGCGCCGCAGCGTCGCGAGCGCGGTGGCTTCGGCTTCGTCGTCGCCGTTGCTCCGGTAGACGGACGAGTGGATCACGCGGCCGTTCCGATCCACGGTGAACGCGACGACGACGACCGAGCGCAGCATCGCCTGCGGGTGGCCGTGCAGCACATCGGACGGACTGCGTTCGACGATCCGCCGCGCGATGTCGACGTGATAGCGCTCCAGCGTCGGGCCGCTGAGCGCGGCGGGCGGCACGCCGGACGGCTTCGTGTGCAGCGGCGTGATCGTGCACGCGGCGGCGAGCAGCGTGGTCAGCGCGAGCGCGGCGAGCGGCGCGACAGGACGGCGAAAAGGGGAGCGTCGCAGCATGGGCCGGGCAGTCGGATGAGGTGACTGCAGCTTAACCCAAGTGGACGTGGCCGAAAGGATCCAGCGCGGGGCGCCGACCGCTGCACCGCCTGGCGGCGGCGTAGCGAGTGAGGACTAACTTGCTTACTGGATCGGGAACTGCGCGCACGGGTCGTTCGTGGTCGCCGCGCACGCGTACGAATACTGGCCGCTCTTGATGAATAGTTCCTTGCCTTCGTGAAGGCCGAAGCGCACGTCGGGCGAGCTTTCGTACGCGATGAACGCGGAGCACGTCGCGGCGACGAGGCAAACGAAGGAAAACGCAATCTTTTCAATGATGTGGAAACGTTCAGGCATGGCAGTTCTTCCCGTGATGGCGCGATTATAGCGCAAGATAGGGGTTTATACCTAGGGGAAGATACGGGGCAAGATTGGCGCGTTTGATGCGAGCCCACCCGCGCCCAAACAGCGTGTTACTGCGGGTCGCGGATTTCGCCCGGTCCCTTTCCGGTCCATCGCTTCAGCGCGCGGCGGAAATTCGCTGCGTCGCTGAAGCCGACCAGCATCGCGACGTCCTCGGTGCTCAGCTTGGTCGTCTTCAGATACTCGGTCGCGAGCGAGCAGCGGACGTCGTCGACGATCGCCACGAACGACGTGTCCTCGGCTTCGAGCCGGCGCCTGAGCGTGCGGCTCGTCATCTTCAATGCCGCGGCGACGGTTTCCATGTCCGGAAACTCGCCGGGCTTGCGCATCAGTCGCTGATAGACCTCGCCGGATACGCCGCACGAGGTTTTCGCCTGACCGATCAGCCGGTCGCAAGTCTGTTGCAGCAGCGCGGCGGAGTGCCGGTGCGCGAGATGCGGCTCCAGGTCGAGGATCGCGCTGTCGTAGATGAGTTCGCATGCGTCGGCGCCGAACTCGCACGGACAGCCGAGGTACTCCGGATAGATCGACGCATAAGACGGCTCCGGATAGGAGAAGCGCGCGACGATCGGCGGGCAGCTTCGACCCGCGACGTCCTGCAGATGGGTCACGTGCTGCGTGTACTGCTGCTCCAGCAGGAACCGCTGCACGTCGTGCGGCAGGTTCGTCGAGAACGCGTCCGGAAACGTCCACACCGACGTGTCCGGATTCTGGGTCCATTCGATCGTGAGCGTCGGCGTCGCGAGCCGATGATATTTGACGCCGAGCCGGAAATAGTCGCGCAGCGACAGGCACGACATCAGCGCGTAGCCGTACATCCCATAAGCGGCCAGATGAAGGCGCGCCCCGGTCCGGAACGGCGTGCGCGGGTCGGACGACAGGCGCACCGCGTTGCCGCAGACGGCCGCGTACTGCCGCACCGACGTCATCACCGACGCATCGTAAATCTGCTCCGCCGACACGCCGCTGCCATTCAGGCTGTCCTCCGGCGCAATGCCCTGTTCGGCCAGCACCTCGACCAGCGCCGCGATCTTGTACGGCGCGTAAATGCGCTCGTTCAGCAGCGGGAATCTCGCCGACACCGTCTCCTCCTGTTGCGATGTCCTGCGGGGACATCGGCTTGTCCGAAAATGACCTTACGCGGCGCATCGTATCTCACTACCATCACGACTACAACAGACGGGTTCGCACGACGGCGGCGCACCTCGCCCACCTTCGGAGACTGAACCGCGCATCCCGTTGCACTCTTTTCGCGGGAGCCGCGCCGCGTCGTCCGCGCGTGTGTCCCGCCCGGTTCATGAGGACTTTTAAATGAGCAATCGACGCAGCAAAGTGATCATCACGTGCGCGGTGACCGGTTCGGCGCACGTGCCGTCGATGTCCGCGTATCTCCCGCTTACGCCGGACGAGATCAGGACCCAGGCGATCGAGGCCGCCGACGCGGGCGCCGCGATCCTGCACCTGCACGCGCGCGATCCGCACGACGGCCGCCCGACGCCGTCGCCGGACGTGTTCCGCCAGTTCACCCCGGCGATCGCCGCGCAGACCGACGCGGTCATCAATATCTCGACGGGCGGCAGCACACGAATGACGCTCGACGAGCGCCTCGCGTACGCACGCATCGCGAAGCCCGAAATGTGCTCGCTGAACATGGGCTCGATGAACTTCTCGCTGCATCCGGTCGCGGCGAAGATCGCGTCGTGGCGCTTCGACTGGGAGAAGGAATACGTCGAAGGGATGGAGGACATGATTTTCCGTAACACCTTCCGCGATATCAGGAACATCCTCACCGAGTTCGGCGACTACGGCACGCGCTTCGAATTCGAGTGCTACGACGTCGGGCATCTGTACAACCTCGCCTATTTCGTCGATATCGGCCTCGTGAAACCGCCGTTCTTCATCCAGTCGGTGATCGGCATCCTCGGCGGCATCGGCCCCGATCCGGAGAACCTCAACGTGATGCGCGCGACGGCGGATCGTCTGTTCGGCCGCGAGAATTATCAGTTCTCCGTACTGGGTGCCGGCCGGCACCAGATGTCGCTGGTGACGATGGGCGCGATCCTGGGCGGCAACGTGCGCGTCGGGCTGGAGGACAGCGTGTATCTGGCCAAGGGCGTGAAAGCGAAGTCGAACGCGGAACAGGTCCGCAAGATCCGCCGGATCCTCGAAGAGCTTTCGTTCGAGATCGCGACGCCGGCCGACGCGCGCGCGATGCTCGGGCTGAAGGGACGCGAGCACGTATCGCTGTAACAGACAGACAAAACAATTCTGGAGACATCATGACTGCCGTTACCGTCAACCACGGCCCCGGACAAACGCACTGGCTCGCGACGCGCAAGGCCATGGCGAGGCTGCTTCCGTGGATGTGCGCGATCTACTTCCTGTCGTTCGTCGACCGCACGAACGTCGCGTTGGCGAAGACCGCGCTGGCCGCGGATCTCGGCATCAGCGCGACGGCCTACGGCCTCGGCGCCGGCATTTTCTTCATCGGCTACGCGCTGCTCGAAGTGCCGAGCAATCTGGCCGCTCATCGCTTCGGGCCGCGGGCGTGGATCGCGCGAATCGCGGTGACGTGGGGCGCGTTGTCGACCGCGATGATGTTCGTGCAGGGGCCGTGGTCGTTCTACGTGCTGCGGGTGCTGCTCGGCGTCGCCGAGGCGGGGCTGTTCCCGGCGCTGATGTACATGGTCACGCTGTGGTTCGCGCCGAAGGATCGCGCGGTCGCGGTCGGCTGGATCTACACGGCTCCGTCGGTCGCGCTGATCGTCGGCAACCCGCTCGGCGCGGCGCTGATGCAACTCGGCGGCATCGGCGGGCTGCACGGCTGGCAGTGGATGTTCCTGCTTGAAGGCGTGCCGACCATCGTACTCGGCATCGTGCTGTATTTCACGCTGCCGAACCGGCCGTCCGAGGTCCGCTGGCTGAGCGCGCAGGAAGCGCAGGCGCTGGAAACCCACGCGGTCATCGACACGCACGCCCACGCGGAATTCACGTCGGCGCACTGGATCGCGGCGCTCAAGCGGCCGACGACCGTGCTGATCGCGCTCATCTACTTTCTGAATCAGGTCGCGTTCGTCGGTCTGTACTTCTTCACGCCGTCGATCGTCGCGCAGATGCACGTGCAGTCGCCGCTCGTCGTCGGCTTTCTGTCGAGCAGCGTCGGCATCGGCTTCCTGATCGGCGTGCTGGTGCTGCCGCGCGTGCATCGTCGCATCAGCAACGAATGCGGCTTTCTCGGCGTTCTGACTGCGGGCGTCGTCGTCAGTGCGTGCGCGTTCATCGCGACGAGCAATCAGGTCGCGCAGATTACGCTGCTCGGTATCACCGGGTTTTTCGCAGGCGGTATCCTCCCGTCGTACTGGGCCGTCGCGATGAAGCGGCTGCAAGGCGTGCAGGCGGCTGCCGGTCTCGCGTTCATCAATACCGTCGGATTGCTGGGCGGGTTTGTCGGACCGTACCTGTTCGGCCTTGCGGAGACGATGACCGGCAGAAGCGACACCGGCTTTCACGTGGTGGTCGCCGCGTCGGTGCTGGGACTGCTGCTTGTGCCGCTGCTGGCGAAGGCGATCCGCGCGGCGGCGCGGCCGGCGCTCGGGACCGGCGCTTCGGCGTCGTGACGGTCAATCCATTTGCTGGAGCGAAACATGAACACTTTTGAGCTTCTGAAACCGGAACCCGGTCTGCGCGTGCTGATCTCGGGTGCGGCGACCGGCATCGGCGCGGCGATCGCCGACGCATTCACGCAGGTCGATGCGCAGGTCTATATCTGCGACGTGAACGGCGAGGCGGTCGAACGGGCCCGCGAGCGAAATCCGAAGCTGCACGTCGGCGTCGCCGACGTGAGCCGGCGCGAGCAGGTCGACGCCGTCATCGACGACGCGCGCACGAGACTCGGCGGACTCGACCTCCTTGTCAACAACGCGGGCATCGCCGGACCGACCGGCGAAGTCGAAAGCATCGAGCCGGACAATTGGGAGCGAACCGTCTCGATCAATCTCAACAGTCAGTTCTACTTTCTACGCAAGGCGGTGCCGGTGCTCAAGGAGACTTCGGCGAATCCGGGCATCATCGCGATGTCGTCCGTCGCCGGCCGTCTCGGCTACGCGTTTCGCACGCCGTATGCATCGACGAAGTGGGCGATCGTCGGGCTCGTCAAATCGCTGGCGGTCGAGCTTGGACCGAGCAACATCCGCGTCAACGCGATTCTGCCGGGCGCCGTGCACGGCGAGCGGATGGATAACGTGATCGCCGCGCGCGCGGCGTCGACCGGCGTGAGCTTCGACGAAATGAAGGCGCAGTACCTGACGAAAATTTCGCTTCGCCGCATGGTGACCGTCGACGATATCGCGGCGATGACGCTGTTTCTCGCGTCGCCGGCGGCCCGCAACGTTTCGGGGCAGGCGATCAGCGTCGATGGCAACGTCGAATACCTCTAACCTCACGAATAACAGGACCGCCATGAGACTGGAAGGCAAGGTCGCGATCATCACAGGTGCAGGTCAGGGCATTGGCGCCGCGACGGCGCTCAAATTCGCGAACGAAGGCGCGGCCGTCGTGACAGGCGACGTCAACGCGGTTGCGGTGAAGTCGGTTGCCGGCGCGTGCCGCGAAGCGGGCGCGGCCGCGGTCGGCGTCGAACTCGACGTGACCGATCGCCACGCGGTCGACCGGATGGTCGAGGCGGTGCTCGAACGGTTCGGGCGAATCGACGTGCTGGTGAACAACGCCGGCATCACCCGCGACGCGCGTCTGCAAAAAATGACGATCGATCAGTTCGACGAAGTGATCGATGTGAACCTGCGCGGCGTATTCCATGCGTCGCAGGCGGTTGTCGACTGCATGATCCGGCAGCAGGCGGGCGTGATTCTCAATGCGAGTTCGGTCGTCGGCCTCTACGGCAACTATGGGCAGACCAACTACGCGGCGGCCAAGTTCGGCGTGATCGGGTTCACCAAAACCTGGAGCCGCGAACTCGGTCCCAAGGGGATTCGCGTCAATGCGGTCGCGCCGGGCTTTGTCGAAACGCCGATTCTGTCGACGGTGCCCGACGACGTGCTCGACAGGATGCGCAGCCAGGTCCCGCTGCGGCGCCTCGGCAAGCCGGAGGAAATCGCCAACATCTACGCGTTTCTGGCGAGCGACGAAGCGAGCTATATCAACGGCGCGGTCATCGAGGCGTCCGGCGGCATGACGCTCTAGAATGCGCGATGGCGCCGCCCTGGGCGCCGCTGCAATCGGAGCCCGGATGCTGACCACCCTCGCGATCAACAATTACCGCTCGGTACGCGACCTCGTGATGCCGCTCACGAGACTGAACCTGATCACCGGTGCCAACGGCAGTGGCAAATCGAATCTGTATCGCGCGCTGAGGTTGCTGGCGAGCACGGCGCAGGACGGTATCGTTGCGCCGCTCGCGCGCGAGGGCGGGCTCAATTCGGCGATGTGGGCCGGCGTCGAGGACCGTTCGGGGCGCGTGCGCCGCGGCGAAATCGCTGCGCGGCCGCGGGCGGGCGGTTCGCCGGCGCCGCGGCTGCGGCTGGGATTCGGCAGCGACGAATTCGGCTACGCGGTGAGCATGGGTATCGTCACGCCGGCCGGCAACGAGGATCGCGAGACCGCCTCGTCGTTCCTGCTCGACCCGGAATTCAAGCGCGAATCGATCTGGGCAGGGCCGTTTCTGCGGCCGGCGAGTCTGCTGGTGGACCGCGAGGGCAGCCTCGTTCGCCGCCGGACGGACGGCGGATGGGACGTGCTCACGCAACACCTGCCGCGCTACGAGAGTCTTTTCTCGCAGGTCGGCCGCGACAGACACAGCCCCGAGGTGTTCGCGGTGCGCGAAACGATGCGCGGGTGGCGGTTTTACGATCACTTTCGGGTGGACGCCGATTCGCCTGCCCGTCGGCCGCAGATCGGCACGCGCACGCTGGTGCTCCATCACGACGGCAGGGACCTCGCGGCCGCGTGGCAGACGATACGCGAGATCGGGGACCGGCAGGCGCTCGATGACGCCGTCGACGATGCGTTTCCCGGCGCGCGCGTCGAGATCGACGCGCAGCCCGGCGGCCTGTTCTCGCTACGCTTTTACCAGCAGGGTCTGTTGAGGCCGCTCAGCGCGGCGGAACTGTCCGACGGGACGTTGCGCTACCTGTTGCTGTGCGCGGCGCTGCTGACGCCGCGTCCGCCGGAACTGATGGTGCTGAACGAGCCGGAGTCCAGCCTGCACGTGGACCTCGCGCCGGCGCTCGGGCGTCTGATCCGCCAGGCGGCCGGGCACTCGCAGGTGTGGGTCATCTCGCACTCGACGCGGCTTGCCGCTGCGCTGGAAGAGGACACGGAGTGCAACACCGTCGTGCTGGAGAAGGTGTTTTCGGAAACGACGGTGATGGGACAGCGCATGCTCGACCGGCCGGCGTGGCATTGGGCGGACGGGGGGAAGTAGGGGATTTGCGCGGTCGGAGGAAGGGCGTTGCTGGGCGCGAAGGGACCGCCGGTGAAAAGTGACGAATCGGCGTGCGGAGCCCACGGTGGACCGAGGTTGGGCGCAGCGGCGCGAACCGTGGCGGAGGCGGTGAGATTCGAACTCACGGAAGGGTTGCCCCTTCGCCGGTTTTCAAGACCGGTGCATTCAACCGCTCTGCCACGCCTCCGAAGGCGCGCATTGTACCCTGGAACGTCGGCGCGCCGACCGTCGTGACGCGCCTAGCCGGCGTCGCGCAGGAAGAGTCCCTGCAGATCGTTGAGAAAGCGCTGCCCGAGCGGCGTCGGCGCGATCCGTTCGTGGTTGCGCGCGATCAGTCCGCGCCGCTCGGCTTCCTGTAGCGCGGGCTCGATCGACGTCATCGGCAGCCCCGTGCGCTCGACGAACCGATGCACCGGAAAACCCTCGACGAGCCGCAGCGCGTTCAGCATGAACTCGAACGGCAGGTCGTGCGCCCCGACCTCATGCTGTTCCTGAACCGGCGTGCCCGCCCGGGCCTCGTCGATGAAGGTCGCCGGGTGCTTGTAGCGCGCCTGCCGCACGATCCGCTCCGGAAACGACAGCTTGGTATGCGCGCCCGCGCCGATCCCGAGGTAATCGCCGAAGCGCCAGTAATTCAGGTTGTGGCGGCACTGCCGGTGCGGTTGCGCATACGCGGAGACCTCATAGCGTTCGTAGCCCGCCGCCGCCGTGCGCTCGTGGATCCAGTCCTGCATGTCGGCGGACGCATCGTCGTCCGGCAGCGCGGGCGGGAATTTCGCGAACAGCGTATTCGGCTCCAGCGTCAGGTGGTACAGCGACAGATGCGTCGGCGCGTACGACAGCGCCGCGTCGACGTCGGCCCGGCATTCGGCGAGCGTCTGTTGCGGCAGCGCGAACATCAGGTCGAGGTTGAAGTTGTCGAAGGTCCGCGCGGCGACTTCCACCGCGCGACGCGCCTGCGTCGCGTCGTGTATCCGCCCGAGCGCCTTCAGATGCGCGTCGTTGAAGCTCTGGATGCCGACCGACAGCCGGTTCACGCCGCTCGCGCGAAACTGCGCGAACTTGTCCGCCTCGAAGGTGCCGGGATTCGCCTCCATCGTGATTTCGGCGTCGGCGTCGAGCGGCAGCAGCGCGCGCACGTCCGACAGCAGCCGGTCGAGTCCGGCGGCGGACAACAGGCTCGGCGTGCCGCCGCCGATGAACACGGTATGCACCTGGCGTCCCCACACGAGCGGCAGCGCGTGTTCGAGGTCGGCGCGCAGCGCGTCGAGATAATCGTCCTCCGGAAAGCGCTCGCCTTTCCATTCGTGCGAGTTGAAGTCGCAATACGGGCACTTGCGCACGCACCACGGAAAATGCACGTACAACGCGAGCGGCGGCAGCGACGTCAGGCGGATGCGGCCCGGCATCGTGAACGCGGGAATCACGTCGGCGCCGGTTCGGGAAGCGTCGCTCACGCGTCCTCCGCGAGCCGCGCGAGCAGTTGACGCAACGCGATCGCGCGATGGCTCGACGCGTTCTTCACCGCCGGATCGAGCTGCGCGGCGGTCGCGCCGAGCGCGGGCAGGAAGAAGTAAGGGTCGTAGCCGAAGCCGTGGTCGCCGCGCGGCGCGTCGAGCACGACGCCGTGCCAGCGTCCGTCGGCGATCAGCGGCTCCGGATCGTTTGCATGGCGCACGAGCGCGAGCACGCAGTAGTAGTACGCGCGGCGGTCCGCGTGCGCGTTCATGCGCTCGACGAGCAGCGCATTATTGGCCGCGTCGCTCTCTTCGCCGCCCGCGCGTTGCGCGTAGCGCGCCGAATGCACGCCCGGCGCGCCGCGCAGCGCGCGCACGCACAGGCCGGAGTCGTCGGCGAGCGCCGGCAGGCCGGTGAGCGTCGCCGCATGGCGCGCTTTCGCGAGCGCGTTCTCGACGAAGGTCGGGTGCGGCTCGTCGGCCTCCGGCACGTTCAGCGCGCCTTGCGGCACCAGTTCGATGCCGGCCGCGCCGAGCAGCGCCGCGAACTCGCGCAGCTTGCCCGCATTGTTCGACGCGAGCACGACTTTCGACAGTCCGCCGTTGCCCGCTGCGTTGCCGTCGTCAGCCATGCGCGACCTCCAGCGCAGCTTTCTGTTTGCCGATCAGGTCGTGGATGCCGGCTTGCGCGAGGTCGAGCAGCGCGGTCATCTCGTCGCGCGAAAACGGCGCGCCTTCCGCGGTGCCCTGCACTTCGACGAGGCCGCCCTTGCCGGTCATCACGACGTTCATGTCGGTATCGCAGTGCGCGTCTTCCGCGTAGTCGAGGTCGAGCACCGGCTGGCCCTCGTAGATGCCGACCGAAATCGCGGCGACGTAGTCGGTGATCGGCGAACTTTCGATGCGGCCGGTCGCGAGCAGTTTCGTCACCGCGTCGTGCGCGGCGACGAACGCGCCGGTGATGCTGGCGGTGCGCGTGCCGCCGTCGGCCTGTAGCACGTCGCAGTCGAGGTTCAGCGTGCGGGGCCCGAGCGCCTCCAGATCGAACACCGCGCGCAGCGCGCGGCCGATCAGCCGCTGGATTTCCTGGGTGCGGCCGGTCTGCTTGCCGCGCGCGGCTTCGCGGTCGCTGCGCGTATGCGTGGCGCGCGGCAGCATCCCGTATTCGGCGGTGAGCCAGCCCTGGCCGCGGTCGCGCAGGAAGTCGGGCACGCGCTCGGACACGCTCGCGGTGCACAGCACCTTCGTGTCGCCGAATTCGACCAGCACCGATCCTTCGGCATACTTTGTATAGTGGCGCGTGATGCGAACGTCGCGTAGCTGGTTGGCGGGGCGGCCGCTCGGGCGGCCGTGGGGCTGAAGGGAGTCGGTCATCGTCGGTGGCGCACGCACGGAAGGAGGAAACCGCAATTTTACCGCCTCCGCCTGTCAATCACCTGCGGGCCGCGACGCGTGCGAAGCGGGGTCGACGCGGCGCGCGGCCACGAGCCGGCGGCGGCCGCCGCGCGCCGGCATGGCGGGGCGCCCGGTGCGGGGCAGCGTTCAAAAATGGGATAATGCGGGTTCTCCGCCCCGCGCGATCAGTGGCGCCGGTTCATGCCGGAACGAAGCGCGCCGGGCGCCTCGATTTCCCTGCCGCGCCGCGCTTCGATGGTCTGTCGACGCGCGGCGCGGCGCCTTCGCGAGACGAACCATGATCTACAGCATGACCGGCTATGCAAGCGCGACCCGCGAACTCGCGGCACCGTCGGGCGCCGGCGGCGTCAGCGTATCGGTCGAACTGCGCACCGTGAACTCGCGCTTTCTCGACCTCAATTTCCGGATGCCGGAAGACGTGCGCGTGTGCGAGCCGACGTTGCGCGAAATGCTGATGACGAAGCTCTCGCGCGGCAAGGTCGATATTCGCATCAACGTGCAGCGCTCCGAGCAGGGCGCGAGCGCGGGCGCACTGAACCGCGACGCGCTCGACCAGCTCGCGACGCTGGAGCGCGCGGTGCTCGAAGCGTTTCCGGATTCGGGCAGGCTGCGTACCGGCGAGATTCTGCGCTGGCCCGGCGTGCTGGCCGAAAGCAGCGTCGCGCCGGAGGTGTTGCGCGACGCGGTGCTCGGCTGCGGCAAGCAGGCGATTGCCGACCTGATCGACGTGCGCGCGCGCGAAGGCGCGCAACTGGCGAACATGCTGCTCGCGAACGTCACCGAAATGGAAACGATCGTTGCGAAGATCACGCCGCTCGTGCCGGACCTGATCGTCAAGCATCAGCAGAAGATCGTCGAGCGGCTGACCGATGCGCTCGGCATCGCGGCGCCCGACAGCGGCACGACCGGCAGCATCGGCGGCGTGTCGCGCGAGGAGATCGCCGAGCGGATTCGCCAGGAAGTGACGATGTACGGTATCCGCATCGACATCGCCGAGGAACTGTCGCGGCTCACCGCGCATCTGAACGAGACGCGCCACGTGATCGAGAAGGGCGGCAAGGTCGGCAAGCGGCTCGACTTCATGATGCAGGAACTGAACCGCGAGGCGAACACGCTCGGTTCGAAGGCGGCGGCGAAGGAACTGGCGGACGCCTCGATGACGCTCAAGCTGCTGATCGAGCAGATGCGCGAGCAGGTACAGAATCTCGAATAAGGAAGCGACGAACATGTCAGGCCAGACCAGCGAACCCCGCGCACGTAATCCGTATGCGGGGGTTTATCCCGGCAACCTCTTCATGGTGGTCGCGCCGTCGGGCGCGGGCAAGTCGACGCTCGTGAACGCGCTGCTCGCGCAGGACGCCGCGATCCGTCTGTCGATCTCGTGGACGACGCGCACGCCGCGGCCGCAGGAGCGCGACGGCGAACATTATCATTTCACGTCGGTCGACGATTTTCTCGCGCGTCATGCGACGGGCGAGTTTCTCGAAAGCGCGGAGGTCCACGGCAATTACTACGCGACGTCGCGCGTATGGATCGAGGAGCAGATGAAAACCGGCCACGACGTGCTGCTCGAAATCGACTGGCAGGGCGCGCAGCAGGTGAAGAAGCAGTTTCGCAACGCGGTGGAAATTTTCATCCTGCCGCCGTCGCTCGACGCGCTCGAAGAACGCCTGAAAAAACGCGGCCAGGACGAGCCGAACGTGATCACGCGACGCCTGCTCGCGGCCGGCAGCGAGATGGCCCACGCGTCGGAAGCGGAGTACGTGGTGATCAACGAAGACTTCGACAAGGCGCTGCGCGAATTGCAGTGCGTGGTCGACGCGACGCGGCTGCGCTTCGCGTCGCAATACGCGCGGCACACGGAACTGTTCGTCGAGCTTGGCATTCACCAGCCCCAGCCCGGTGCGTCAGGCACATAAGGTAGAATGGAACCCTATAGAGAAAGAAGGAACCCGACATGGCCCGCATCACCGTCGAAGACTGCCTGAAACAGATTCCGAACCGTTTCGAACTGGCGCTCGCCGCGACCTATCGCGCGCGTCAGCTTGCACAAGGTCACACGCCGAAGATCGAAAGCCGCGACAAGCCGACGGTCGTCGCGCTGCGCGAAATCGCGGCAGGCCAGGTCGGCGTGGAAATGCTGAAAAAGGTGCCGGTTTAACGGCGCAGCCGTCGCTTATCATGTGATTTCATTCTGCGCGCAGCAGAGTCGCACTCGAAGGTCGTAGAGACCCGGTCCAACCCGATACGGAGGGGAACATGAGCACGACGCCCTCGCCGGCCGCCACGGAAGCGGACCACGACCACGAAGCCGGGACCGCGACGCCTGCGCGCAATTACATCGACGCGGTCCTCGAACAATCGTTTCGCCATCTGTTCGGGCCGACCGCGACGCCGGAGCAGCCCCGCAAGCACGGCGTCGTCTCGATCGCCAATCTCACCGCTGCGCTGTCCGGCTACATGTCGCCGGAAGAAATCAAGGAAGTCAAAGCCGCGTTCCACTTCAGCGACGAGGCTCACCTCGGCCAGTATCGTCAGAGCGGCGAACCGTATATCACCCATCCCGTCGCCGTCGCGGAAATCTGCGCCGGCTGGAAGCTCGACGCGCAAGCAGTCATGGCCGCGCTGCTGCACGACGTGATCGAGGACCAGGGCGTCACGAAGGCGGAGATCGCCGAGCGCTTCGGGCCGAAGGTCGCCGAACTCGTCGACGGTCTGTCGAAACTCGACAAGATGGAGTTTCGCAACCGCGAGGAAGCGCAGGCGGAAAACTTCCGCAAGATGCTGCTCGCGATGGCGCGCGACGTGCGCGTGATCCTCGTGAAGCTCGCGGACCGG
>Ga0164242_10005116_pt1 | contig 14620 bp, 1 predicted proteins | sample OricomgcompostMG_FD_108783 | JGI IMG/M metagenome (GOLD analysis project Ga0164242, IMG submission 108783) | Miracle-Growth compost microbial communities from Emeryville, California, USA - Original compost - Miracle growth compost (MG) ... | reverse complement strand
CGACGATGCGTTCGAAGGGGACGTCGGCGTGGTCGAGTGCTTGCAGGTCGGTTTCGCGGGTGCGGGCGAGCAGGTCGGTGAACGGTTGGCCGGTGTCGACGGGGGTGCGCAGGGCGAGGGTGTTGACGAACATGCCGACGAGGTCGTCGAGGCCGGGTTCGCCACGGCCGGCGACGGGGGTGCCGATGACGATGTCGTCGGTGTCGGCGAGCCGCCCGAGCAGCACTGCGAGTGCGGCGTGGACGACCATGAACAGGGAGGTGCCGTGGTCGCGGGCCACTGTCTGCAGTTGCCGGTGCAGGGGTGCGGGGATGTCGAGGGGGACGCGGCCGCCGGTGAGGGTGGCGACGGTGGGGCGGGGCCGGTCGGTGGGCAGGTCGAGCAGGTCGGGTACCCGGTCGAGGGTGGTGCGCCAGTAGTCGAGCTGGGTGGACATCAGCGAGGTGGGGTCGTCGGCGGCGCCGAGGATGCGGCGTTGCCATAGCGCGAAGTCGGCGTACTGCACCGGCAGGGGCTGCCACTGCGGGGGTTGTCCGGTGTGGCGGGCGGCGTAGGCGGTCATGACGTCGCGGGCCAGCGGGCCCATGGATTGTCCGTCGCCGGCGATGTGGTGCACGACCAGGACGAGCATGTACCGGCCGGTGTCGTCGGTGTCGGTGGTGATGTCGAACAGGGCGACGCGGATCGGTACCTGGGTGGCGACGTCGAAGCCGCGGCGCACGAATTCGGTGAGCAGATGTGGGAGGGTGTCGCGGGCGGGGTGGCCGGTTTCGAGGGTGATCGGTGCCCGGTCGAGGATGAGCTGGCGTGGTTCGCCGTCGGTTTCGGGGTAGATGGTGCGCAGTACTTCGTGGCGGGCGATGACGTCGTCGAGGGCGGCGCTCAGTGCGGTGGTGTCGAGGCGCCCGGACAGGTGCAGCATGACGGGGATGTTGTAGGCGGCCGATTCGGGTTCGAACCGGTTGAGGAACCACATGCGTTGCTGGGCCAGCGACAGCGGCAGCGGTTCGGGGCGCTCCCCTGCGGTGAGTGGAAGGCGGGCGGTGCCGTGCAGGGTGCGGGCGCGGCGGGCGAGGGCGGCGACGGTGGGTTCTTCGAAGATGGTGCGCACGGGTATGCGCACGTCGAGGGCGGCGCCGATGCGGGCGGCGACGAGGGCGGCGCTGAGCGAGTCGCCGCCGAGGGCGAAGAAGTCGTCGTCGGCGCCGACGTGTTCGGCGTCGAGGACCTGTTCGTAGGCGCGGGCGACGACGTCTTCCTGCCAGGTGGTGGGTGCGCGGAAGGCGCGGGCGGTGGCGGGTGGCCGGGGTAGTCGGTCGCGGTCGAGTTTGCCGGTCGGGGTGAGCGGCACCTCGTCGAGGATCATGACGGCGGCGGGCACCATGTAGGGCGGAAGTGCCTGGGCGAGTGCGGTTTTCAGGTCCGCGTCGGAGAGGGTGGCGCCGGCGGCGGGGGTCACGTAGGACACGAGGGTGGTGGGGCGGCCGTCGTCGGTGCGTGGGACGGTGACGGCGAAGGCGACGCCGGGGTGGGCGGCGAGGGCGGCGTCGATTTCGGCGAGTTCGATGCGGTTGCCGCGGACTTTGACCTGGAAGTCGTTGCGTCCCACGAATTCCAGGTCGCCGCCGGTGGTGCGGCGCACGATGTCGCCGGTGCGGTACATGCGGGTGCCGGGTGCGCCGAACGGGCAGGCGACGAATCGGGTCGCGGTCAGTGCGGTGCGGTCTTTGTAGCCGTCGGCGAGTCCGGGGCCGAGCAGGTACAGCTCTCCCGCGACGCCGTGCGGGACGGGCCGCAGCCAGGTGTCGAGGACGGTGGTGGTGACGGGGCCGGCGGGGGCGCCGATGGTGATCGGTGCGCGCGGGGTCAGCGGTGCGCTCGCGGTGGCCCAGATGGTGGATTCGGTGGGTCCGTAGAGGTTGACCATGGTGCGTCCGGGTGCCCACCGGTCGACCAGTTCGGGGCCGACGGGTTCGCCGGCGGTGGCCAGTACCCGCAGGGTGTCGACGTGGTCGCCGGGGATCGTCGCCAGCGCCGACGGTGTCAGCACGGCGTGCGAGATGTGTTCGCGCTGAATCAGTTTCGCCAGTTCGGGCCCGCCGTACACGTCGGGTGGGGAGACGACGAGCCGGCCGCCCGCGCCGTGGGCCAGGAGCAGTTCGAAGATCGAGGCGTCGAAGCTGGGTGAGGCGACCTGGAGCACCGCGGAGTCGGCGGTGACGCCGAGGATGCGCTGCTGGGCGGCGACGAGGTCGGTGAGGCCGCGGTGGGTGACGAGCACGCCTTTGGGGGTTCCGGTGGATCCGGAGGTGTAGATGAGGTAGGCGGTGCGGTCGGGGGTGAGTGTCGCGCCGCGTTCGGTGTCGGTGATCGGTGCGGCGGATTCGGTGTCGAGGGCGTGGACGGTGTCGGGGTCGTCGAGGACGAGCCGGTCGATGTGCCGGTGCGGGTGGATCGGGCCGGTGTCGGCGCTGCCGGTGTGGGTGATGCCGAGGGTGGCGCCGGAGTCGTCGAGCAGGAAGGCGATGCGGTCGGCGGGCAGGCGGGGGTCGATGGGCACGAACGCGGCGCCGGTTTTCGCGGCTGCCCACACGGTGACGACGGCGTCGAGGGAGCGTGGCAGGGCGCTGGCGAGCACGGTGTGCGGGGTGAGGCCGCGGCGCAGCAGCAGCCGGGCCAGCCGGTTGGATCGCTGGTCGAGGTCGCGGTAGGTGAGGGTGTCGGTGCCGCAGGTGGCGGCGACGGCGTCGGGGTGGGTGGCGGCGGTGGCGGTGAGGATGTCGTCGAAGGTTCGCGGCCGGCGGTGCGCGCGGGCCGGGTGGACGGGTTCGGTGTCGTCGGCGGCGGTGAGCCGTGCCAGCGGGGTGGCCGGGTCGTCGGCGATGTGGTGCAGGAGTGCGACGAACCGGTCGAGGATCCACTGTGCGCGGTGGGTGTCGAATTCGTCGTCGAGGTAGCGCAGGGTGATGCGCAGTCCCGGTGCCGCGGCCGGGTCGGTGTGGGTGGTGTCGGTGTGTGCGGTGTCGTCGGATTCGGGGGCGACGACGAGGCTGAGCGGGTAAGGGGTGGCGTCGACGCCGGTGATGTCGTCGATGTGCAGGCCCGCGGCGTCGACGAGGTGCTGCAGGGCGGGCCGGTCGACGGGGAAGGACTGGAAGGCGACGGCGGTGTCGAACAGGGCTGTCATTCCGAGGGCGCGGTGGATGTCTGCCAGTCCGATGTGGTGGTGGTCGAGCATGCGGGCCTGGTGTTGCTGGATGCGGGTCAGCAGCTGCTCGACGGTGTGGGTGGGGTCGAGGGGCACGCGCACGGGGACGGTGTTGAGGAACATGCCGAGGGTGCGGTCGACGTGCGGGAGTTCGGGGGGCCGGCCGGAGACGGCGGATCCGAAGATCACGTCGGTGTCGCCGGTCAGTTCGCGCAGGGTCAGCGCCCATGCCGCGGCGACGGCGGTGTTGACGGTGACGGCCGCGTCGGCGGCGACGCGGCGCAGGTCCGCGGCCCGGTGGGCGGGTAGCAGGGTGTCGATTTCGCCGGCGGAGGTGTCGCGGTGGGCGGCGTCGGCGCGGGCGACGCGGGTGGGTGATTCGACGTCGGCGTATTCGTCGGTCCAGGCGGCGGTGGAGGCGGCGAGGTCTTGGCGGTGCAGCCAGGCCAGGTAGTCGCGGTAGCTGGGTGCCGGTTCGGCGGTGTCGATGTGGGCGGGGGTGCTGTAGTCGGCGAGCAGTTCGCTCATCAGCAGCGGCATGGACCAGCCGTCGAGGATCACGTGGTGGTTGGTGACGAGCAGCCGGTAGCGGTCGGGGCGCACGGTGATCAGGGTGAATCGGATCAGCGGCGGCGCCGACAGGTCGAACCCTTCGTCGGCGTCGTCGGCGGCGACCTGATCGAGGCCGGCGTTGTCGGCGCCGGAGGTGAGGTCGATGTGCCGGAAGCGGACGGGGGCGTGGCCGAGCACGATCTGGCAGGGTCCGGCGCTGGTGTCGGTGAAGGCGGCGCGCAGGATGTCGTGGCGGTCGACGAGGGCTTGGGCGGCGCGGCGCAGGCGTTCGGCGTCGACGGTGCCGGTGAAGCCGATCGCGGTTTGCACGGTGTAGTTGTCGCCGGCGCCGGGGTTGTAGGTGGAGTGGAATCGGATTCCGGCCTGCATCGGCGACAGCGGCCACACGTCGGCCAGGTCCGGGTAGCGGTGGTCGAGCCGTTCGACGTCGGCGGCAGTCAGCTCGACCAGCGGGAAGTCCGATGGGCGCGGGGGGCGGCCTTCGGCGCGGTGGGCCGGTTCACGGGTCGGCGACGGGTCGGCGGCGACGGTGCCGCCGACCAGCTCCGCCAGTGCGGCAACGGTTTTGGCTTCGAAGACGTCGCGCGGGGTGAGGGTGAGCCCGGCCGAGCGGGCCAATGCCACCAGCCGCATGGATACGATGCTGTCGCCGCCGAGGGTGAAGAAGTTGCTGTCGGCGTACACGGTGTCCAGGTGCAGGACTTCGGCGAACAGTTTCGCCATGAGCTGTTCGTCGGCGGTGGCCGGCGCCCGTCCGGCGGCCTCCTCGGATCGGAAGTCCAGTTCGCGCAACGCTTTCCGGTCGATCTTGCCGACCGGGGTGCGGGGCATGTCCGCCAGTTCCACGATGGCGGCGGGGTTCATGTAGTGGGCCAGTTCGCGTTCCAGGTCGGTGTGCAGCGCGGCCGGGTCGAGGGTGGCCCCCGGTGCGGCGACGACGTAGGACACCAGCACGGGTTCGCCGGCGGGTCCGGGGCGGTCGACGGTGGCGGCGACGGCCACGGTGTCGTGGCGGGCCAGGCGGGCGTCGATCTCCCCCGGTTCGATGCGCAGGCCGTGGATTTTGACCTGCTGGTCGCTGCGGCCCAGGTATTCCAGTTGCGGTCCGCGGGAGGTGTGTAGCCAGCGCACGCTGTCGCCGGTGCGGTAGATCCGCTCTCCGCGAGGCGATTCCGGGTCGGCGACGAAGCGGGCCGCGGTGGTGGCGGGTCGGTCGAGGTAGCCGCGGGTCAGGGCGGGGCCGCGCACATACAGTTCGCCGGCGACGCCGGCGGGGACCGGCCGCAGCCACATGTCGCGCACGGTCACCGACAGTCCGGGGATCGGGGTGCCGATGGTGACGGGTTGCCCGGGTGTGAGGGCGTCGGATCCGGTGGCCCACACGGTGCATTCGGTGGGGCCGTAGTGGTTCATCAGCCGCCGCCCGGGCGCCCAGCGGGTGACGAGGTCGGCTGCGGTGGCCTCCCCGACGACCGCGATCGTCGTCAGTGCGGGCAGCTGCGCGGGGTCCATCGTGTTGAGCACCGACGGGGTGATGATGGCATGGGTCACCCGTTGGGCGCGCAGCAGTTCCTCGAGTGCGGCGCCGCCGTAGACGTCGGGCGGTGCGATCACCAGGCAGGCGCCGTGGCCGTGGGCGAGCAGCAGTTCCGACAGGCAGGCGTCGAATCCCGGTGAGGCGACCTGCAAGACGGCCGAGGTGGTGTTCACGCCGAACGCATCGGCGTGGGCGGCGGCCAGGCCGGCGAGGCCGCGGTGGGTCAGGTGCACGGCTTTGGGGGTTCCGGTCGATCCGGAGGTGTAGATCAGGTAGGCGGCGTGGTCGAGCCGCAGCTCGTCGGGCGCGGCGGTGGTGTCGGGTTCGGCGGGTAGGTCGGTGTCGGCGAGGGTCCAGTCGACGGTGGCGGGAAGCCCCTGTGTGAGGGCGCGGGTGGTGACGCCGAGGGCGGTGCCCGAATCGGCGAGCAGTTCGGCGAGGCGTTCGCCGGGGTTGGCCGGATCCAGTGGCAGGAACGCCGCGCCGGTTTCGGCGACCGCCCAGATCGCGACGGCCAGCTCGATCGAACGCGGAACGACCACGGCGACAACGGTTTCCGGGCGTGCGCCGCGGGTGAGTAGCCGTTGCGCGAGCCGGTGGGCCCGCGCGGCGAGTGCCCGATAGGTGAGCGTGGTGGTTCCCGACCGCACGGCCACCGCGTCCGGGTGGGTGCGGGCGGTGTCGGTGAGGATGTCGCGCAGGGTGCGTCCGGCCGGTGCGCTGCGTGGCGCCGGAATCAGTTCGGCGAGTTCGGCATTCGCGCAGGGGCTGATGGCGGCGACGGTGGCGGTGGGGTCGGCGGCGATCTGGTCGAGGATCCGTTCGTAGCGGTCGAGCAGGATGCGGGCGGTCTCGATGTCGAGCCGGTCGCAGGAGAAGCGCAACATCACGGTGTGGGTGGCGGAGGTGGCCGAATCCGGGTCGCCGGCGCGGCCGGGCCGCGGCGGGGTCACCTGCAGGCTCAGCGGATACGGGGTGGCGTCGTGGGCGTCGACGTCGACGAGCCGCAGTCCGGCCTCGCGCAGATTGTGGGTCAGCTGTTCGCGGTCGAGCGGATAGGACTCGAGCACGGTCACCGTGTCGAACATGTCGGCGAATCCGGTGGCGCGTTGCAGTTCGGCCAGCCCGAGATGGCGGTGATCGAGGGTGGCGGCCTGTTCGGACTGCACCCGGGCCAGCAGGTCGGCGACGGTTTCGGCGGGTTCGAGCCGGACCCGCACGGGCAGGGTGTTGATGAACAGCCCCACCATGCGTTCGACTCCCGGCAGCTGGGGTGGGCGGTCGGAGACGGTGTTGCCGAACACGATGTCGGAGCGGCCGGTCAAGGTGGTCAGCAGCAGCGCCCATGCCACCTGCACGGTGGTGTTGGCGGTGACACCGTAGGCGCGCGACAGGTCGGTGATCGCGGCGGTCGTCTCGGCGGAGAGGTTGCGGCTGACTTCGGCGTTGTCGGCGGGCACGGTCCGGTCCGGGCGCCCGGTCACCAGGGTCGGGCTTTCGATGCCGGCGAGCACACTCTGCCAGGCGGTGATCGCGGCGTCGCGGTCCTGGCTGTGCAGCCAGTGCAGGTAGTCGCGGTAGGTGCCGGCCGGTGCCAGTGCGGCCGGATCGCCTTCCGCGGCGTACACCGTGAGCAGTTCGTGGATCAGCAGCGGCATCGACCAGCCGTCGAGCACGATGTGATGGTTGGTGAGCAGCAGTTCGAATTCGGTTGCGCCGGTGCGGATCAGGTGGAAACGCAGCAGCGGCGGCCGGGCCGGATCGAAGGGGGCCGACGCGGCGTCGATGATGCGGCGTCGTTCGCGGTCGCGTTCCCCGGCGTCGGCGATTTCGGTGAGGTCGCTGTCGTGCCAGTCGGCGCGCACGCCGCTCATCACGATCTGGCGGGGCCCGGCGGCGCTTTCGACAAATGCGGTGCGCAGGCTGTCGTGCCGGTCGATCACCGCCTGTGCCGCGGCCCGCATGCGGGCGGAGTCGACGTTCCCGGCGAGGGTCAGTGTCGCCTGCACGGTGTAGCCGTCGACGCGGTCGGTGTCGTAGACGGCGTGGAACAGCAGACCGGACTGCAGTGCGGTCAGCGGCCACACGTCGGTCATGGTCGGATATTCCAGCTGCCAGCGGTCGATCTCGTCCTGGGTGAGGTCCACGAGCGGGAAATCCGACGGGGTGAAGCCGCCGGCGGTTTCGCCGCGGGCGTGGTCGGCGAGCCCGCGCAGCGCCCGCACCCACAGTCCGGCCAGTTCCTCCACGTCCGCGCTGTTCAGCACGTCGGTGGCGAATTCCCAGGTGGCGTCGAGTTCGAGGCCGTCGGGTCCCGGTTCGGCGATCGCGTTGACATCCAGGACGGCGGGCAGCGCCATCGCCGGGTCGCCGGTCGCGGTGAGGGAGGTGAATTCCGTGGTCGGTGTCCACGGCCCGGACTGTTCGTGGACGCCGACGCGACCGAGGTAGTTGAACGCGATCTGCGGTTCGGGCGCGCCGGCCAGTTCGGCGCCGGCCTCGGCGTCGAGGCAGCGCAGCATCCCGTAGCCGATGCCGTTGCCGGGGATCGCGCGCAACTGTTCCTTGGCTGCCACGATCGCCGTGCCCGCGGCGGGGCCGCCGGCGAACGCGTCGTCGGCGTCGACGCCGCGCAGGTCCAGGCGCACCGGGAAGCGGGTGGTGAACCAGCCGACGGTGGCGCTGAGGTCGGCGCCCGGTACGGCGTGTTCCTCGCGGCCGTGTCCCTCGAGGGAGATCAGTTCGGTGTCCGGGTCGACGCCGCGGCGGCGACGCCACTCCCCCAGTGCGAGCGCCAGCGCCGCCAGCAGCGGGTCGTTGGGTGTGCCGTGGAAGCGGGCGGGGACGGTGGTGAGGATCGCTTCGGACACGTCGGCGGGTACGTGCACCTCGACGCGGCCCGCGGTGGCCGCGGTGTCGCGTGCGGGATCGAGAGGTCGTGTGCCGAGCAGCTTCTCCCCCGGCGCGAGGAGGGTCTTCCACAGCTCCAGTTCGCCGGCGCGGCGGCCGGCGGCGTGCTCGGTGAGTCCGTGGCTCCAGCGCCGCACCGAGGTGGTTGCGGGGCCGAAGGCGGGTTCGGCGCCGGCGCTGATCTGCTGCCATGCCCCGGCCAGGTCGGTGAGCAGGATGCGCCACGACACCGCGTCGACGGCGAGGTGGTGGATCACCACCCACATCAGGTCGGGCCCGGTGGTGTCGTCGCTCATCCGCACCAGCTGCACCAGCACACCGTCGGCGGGATCGAGCCGGTCGGCGGCCGCCTGCAACCGGGCGTCGATCTCGGTGGCGTCGCGGCGCGGCAGCCGCACCGATTCGTAGGCGGCCGCGGCGTCGACCGTGCCGGGGGCGGCCACGTCGATGTACCGGTCGGCGGAGTGGGCGCCGCGCAACACCGCGCGCAACATGTCGTGGCGGTCCAGCACCGCCGCCAGCGCGGCCACCAGGTCGGCGTCGTCGACGTGTGGCGGCAGTTCGACGAGGGTGGCCTGCGCGAAGCGGTCGAAGCGGTCGCGCGCGAGCATCGCGTACATGATCGGGGTCAGCGGCATCGGCCCGATCGCGCCGCCGGGCAGTTCGGGCAGCTGCGGGCCGCCGCCGGCGTCGGTGGCGACCGCGGCCAGAGCGGCGACGGTCTTGTGTTCGAACACGTCCTGGGTGGAGAAACTCAGCCCCTCCGCCTTGGCGCGCGCCACGAGTTGAATGGACAGGATGCTGTCGCCGCCGAGGGCGAAGAAGCTGTCGTCGGCGCCGACCGTGGCCACGTCGAGGATTTCGCCGAACAGTTGCGCCACCCGCTGTTCCCGCGGGGTGGACGGCGCCCGCCCCGCGGCCGCGGTACCGAAGGCGGGTGCGGGCAGGGCGGCGCGGTCGAGTTTGCCGAACGCGTTGACCGGCAGGGCGTCCAACGCCATGATGACCGCGGGCACCAGATGCGGCGGCAGCGTGTCGCGGGCGAAGCGTTGCAGGTCCAGCGGGTCGATGTGGCGTCCGCGCACCGGCACCACATAGGAGGCCAGCACGGTGGCGTCGGCGTTGTTGCGCACCGGCACGGTGACGGAGATGTCGACATCGTCGTGGGCGGTGAGCGCGGCGTCGATTTCGCCGGGTTCGATGCGGTAGCCGCGGATCTTGACCTGAAAGTCGGTGCGCCCCAGCAATTCCAGCTCGGGGACGGGTCCGTCGCCGACCCAGCGGGCCATATCGCCGGTGCGGTACATGCGCGCTCCGGGCCCGCCGTGCGGGTCGGCGACGAAGCGGGCCGCGGTTTCGGCGAACCGGTGGCTGTAGCCGCGCGCCACCCCCGGCCCGGCCAGATACAGCTCACCCGGGGTGCCGGTCGGCACCGCTTGCAGGCAGCGGTCGAGCACCATCGCCGAGACCCCGCGGATCGGGCCGCCGACGGTCAGGTCCCCGCCCGGGGTGACCGCGGCGCTGGCGGCGGTGATGGTGGTTTCGGTGGGCCCGTACTCGTTGAACATCGCCGCCGTGCGCGTCCACCGTTCGATCACGTGCGGCGGGCACACGTCACCGCCGACCACGACCACCCGCAGCTCACTCAGGCGCCGCGGATCCACCGTCGCCAGCATCGCCGGGGTGAGGGTGAGGTGGGTGACGTGCTGGGCGGCCAGCAGGTCGGTCAGTTCGTCGCCGCCGATCACCTCGGGCGGGACGACCAGCAGGGTCGCGCCGTTGGCGAAGCACACCAGGAACTGCTCGAGTGAGGCGTCGAAACTGGGCGAGAGCGCATACGACACCCGCGCGGTGGCGTCCACACCGCAGACCTCGCTGCGGTCGGCGATGAGGTTGGCCAGCCCCGCATGGGTCACCTGCACCCCTTTCGGGATGCCGGTGGATCCGGAGGTGTAGGTGATGTAGGCGAGGTCGTCGGGGCGCAGCGGGCGCAGGCGTTCGCTGTCGCCGATCGGGGCGCCGGTGGTGTCGCGGCAGGCGGCCGCGGTGTCCGGATCGTCGAGCACCACCGGCGTGACCGTCTGCGGCAGCCGTCCCCGGTAGGCGTCGACGATGATGCCGGCCCGGGCGCCGCTGTCGGCGATCATGTGCTCGATGCGTTTGGCCGGATAGTCGGGATCGACCTGCACGATCGCGGCGCCGGATTTGGCGACCGCCCAGGCGGCGACGATCGATTCGACCGAGCGGTGCAGCATGATCGCGACGGTGGTGTCGGGGCCGCAGCCGCGTGCGATCAGTTGGCGGGCCAGCTGTGAGGAGCGGGCGTCGAGTTCACCGTAGGTCACGGTGGTGGCGGGTGTGGAGATCGCGTCGGAGGCGGGGTGGCGCCCGGCGCTGTCGGCCAGGATGTCGGGCAGCAGCCGGGGCGCGACCGCGTCGTCGCCGCGCACGGGCAGCAGCCGCTGCTGTTCGGACGGTGCGAGCAGCGGCAGCCGGTCGATGCGGTATTGCGTTCCGCGGTCGAGGAATTCGTGCAGGAACATCAGGAAGCGGCCGTGGTGGGCGGCGAGTTCGTCGGGCCGGTAGATGTTCGGATTGCCCTGGAAGTCGATGTGGGTGCTGTCGCGGCCGGCGCCGGGATAGATGTTGACGAACAGGTCGGCGGTGGGCCCGGAGGTGAGCACGTGCAACCGGCCGGTGGTGTCGCCGAGGACGACGTCGTTGTCGATCATCATCAGATTCACGGCGGGACCGAAGGAGGCGGTCTCGTCGCGGGCGATGCCCATATCGCGGAAGATGTCTTCCTGCCGGTAGCGCTGGCGGCGCAGCGCGCTGGTCAGCTCGCCCTGCACCGCGTCGATCAGTTCACCGACGCTGCGGGAGCCGACCCGCACGCGCAGCGGCACCACGTTGGCGACCATGCCGCCGGAGCGGCGCAGTATCGCGGAGTGGCGGCCCGACACCGGAAGGCTCAGCAGCACCTCGGTGCTTCCGGTCATGCGGGCCAGGTAGGCGGCGAAGGCGGCGACGACGATCGGGGTGACGCTGGTGCTGCGTTCGGCGACCACGGCATCCAGCAGTGCGGCGGTCTCGGGTGCGAGCGCTTCGCTGACCAGTGCCGGGTGGATGGTGGGTTTGCCGACACGTCCGGCCAGGCTGACCACGGGCGGTGCGTCCGCCAGATGTTCGGTCCAGTATTTGCGGTCGTTGTCGAATCGCGTCGACCCGCGATAGGCCAGATCCTGTTCGGTGATCTCGGCCAGATCCTTCGCCGCGGCCGGGGAGGGTTCGGTACCGCGCAGCCACGCGTTGTACAGCTCGGTGATGCGCTGCAGCATCGTCACCGCGGCGAATCCGTCGAGAGCGATGTGGTGGGCGCGCTGGTACCACAGGTAGTGGTTGTCGCCGACCTGGTATATGACGCACACCATGAGGTGGTCGTGCAGCAGATCGAGCGGTGCGGCGTAGTCCTCGGTCATCAGCCGGTGCGCGGTGGCCACCGGGTCGGTGTGACGGCGCAGATCCACCACCGAGATCGGGCCGCCGCGGAAGTGGTCGACGAACTGGCAGGGTTCGCCGTCGACCTCGATCAGATGCAGATGTCCGGACCCGAATTCGAGGCTCGCGGTGCGGCAGGCCTCCATGAGCAGATCGGTATCCAATTCCCCGATGATTTCCACGTATTGCGCCACCGAAATCGGGGATTCGCCCGCGAGGTGCTGGGCGAACCATATTCCGCGCTGCGCCGCGGTGAGCTTGAATACGCCGTCCGGCGCCGGGCGCGGGAATCCGTGCCCCGAAGTGCGTGCGCGTGTTCCGTTGCCTGGTGCCTGGTGACCGCCGAGTGGCGCCGGGCCGATCCGCGGTGACTTCGGTGCCTGTGAATCGCCGCCGAAGTTGCTTTTGAATTGGGTCACCGGTCCTCCATCGGATCTCTTTACTTCGACGCAGTGACACGACGCCGGACCGTTTCCTCGAAACGACGTCGGTCGTATTGCGTGAAGCACGTCGAAATGTGCGCCGCGATTTCTCGAGCGCGACGAACAGCGCCCTCGTCGCCCTGGGCGGATATTCGTCTGGTGGTGCGGCCGGCGGGCGCGAAGGCGGTGGTCACGACGCCCCGACACGTCGCGGCGACCGCCCGCGTGGGCCGTCGACCCAGGTCAGTCCGCGTGTTTGCAGCGGAGCCGGTGATCGCGCGACCGCCGGTCCGCGGATTCGACGCCGCCCCGGGGTTCGGAGCCGTCACCGTCGCCGTGCCCGCCGCCGCACATCGCGTCGTGCGGGGCGGCGCGGCCCGTATCCGGGCCTGGCGGGGCGGGCGGGTTACCCACATCGTTGGAATTCATCGCGTTCACCGGATCACCTTCTGGCACGTGAAGCACCTCACGGCAGTGTGTCGTAGGTAGATTCGGTGGGCGGGCGCGCCCGGATAAAAAGTAATTTTTTGATAACTACGCAGTTTCCTCGGTACCAGATAGCCGGACTTTCGCCCGCTCGAGCGCAGGAAGAACGAGACACTTCCGGTTGCCGCCCGCGGTTTTCGTGACGGTCGTTATGAAATCGAGCCCCGAGAAGGTCTGAATTTCGGTGTGGTCACCGGCATCAGAAACCACAGAAATCACAACAATCACAAAACTCGAGGCACCACACTGATGTGACCGCCGGCCGCACCGGTGCGGCCGCGCGAGCGCGGGGGCGACCCTCGGACGGCGGCCGGATCCGAAGTGTTCGGAAATTTGGTTCTCAAAACCGCACCTACCGGTTACTTGAATGAGTCATACTTCGGACCGTGTCCACTACGGCGGATTTCGAGCGCATGCTGCGCCGGGCCGCGCTGCGGGTGACGGCCCCGCGGATCGCGGTGCTGACCGCTGTGGCCGACCATCCGCACTCCGACACCGACACCATCCTCGGCCTCGTCCGCGGCACCCTGGGCACGGTCTCCCATCAGGCCGTCTACGACGTGCTGCGGGCGCTGACCGAGGCGGGTCTGCTGCGCCGGATCCAGCCGATGGGCTCGGTCGCCCGCTACGAGACCCGCGTCGGCGACAATCACCACCATCTGGTGTGCCGCTCCTGCGGCGTCATCGCCGATGTCGACTGTTCGGTCGGCGACGCACCGTGTCTGACCGCCGCCGACGACAACGGCTTCGTCCTCGACGAGGCCGAGGTCATCTACTGGGGCCTGTGCCCCTCCTGTTCCCTGCCGACTGCTCGATCGACCCCGTGATCACAGCCAGTTTCACTCACTCGGAAAGGAAAGACCGTGCCTGAGGAACATCCACCTATCGCCGAGGCCAATACCGAACCGCCCGAGAGCGGATGCCCCGTCGTCGGCCGCATGAAGCGACCCGTCGAAGGTGGCGGCAACCGCGACTGGTGGCCGGAACAGCTCAATCTCAAAGTGCTGCAGCACAATCCGGCCGAAATCAATCCCTTCGGCGCGGACTACGACTACGCCGCCGAATTCGCCACCCTGGATCTGGCCGCGGTCAAGGCCGACATCATCGAGGTGATGACGACCTCGCAGGACTGGTGGCCGGCCGATTTCGGCCACTACGGGCCGCTGTTCATCCGCATGGCCTGGCATGCGGCCGGCACCTACCGCATCGAGGACGGCCGCGGCGGCGCCGGATCCGGGATGCAGCGCTTCGCCCCGCTCAACAGCTGGCCCGACAACGCCAGCCTGGACAAGGCGCGCCGGCTGCTGTGGCCGGTGAAACAGAAGTACGGCCGCAAACTGTCGTGGGCCGATCTCATCGTCTACACCGGCAACGTCGCCCTCGAGCACATGGGTTTCCAGACCTTCGGCTTCGGCGGCGGCCGCGTCGACGAGTGGGAACCCGAGGAGGTGTACTGGGGTCCGGAGATGGAATGGCTCGGCGATGCCCGCTACTCCGGGCAGCGCGATCTGGAGAACCCGCTCGCGGCCGTGCAGATGGGCCTGATCTACGTCAATCCCGAAGGGCCCAACGGTAATCCGGATCCGCTGGCGGCCGCGATCGACATCCGCGAGACGTTCCGCCGGATGGCGATGAACGATGTGGAAACCGCGGCGCTGATCGTCGGCGGGCACACCTTCGGCAAGACCCACGGCGCCGGCCCCGCCGACAACGTCGGCCCCGAACCGGAAGCCGCGCCGCTCGAGCAGATGGGCCTGGGCTGGAAGAGCTCGTTCGGCACCGGTGTCGGCAAGGACGCGATCACCAGCGGCATCGAGGTGACGTGGACCCCGACCCCGACCCGCTGGGACAACAGCTTCCTCGAAACCCTCTACGGCTACGAATGGGAGCAGACCAAGAGTCCCGCCGGGGCGTGGCAGTGGGTGCCGAAGGACGGCGCCGGCGCGGGCACGGTGCCCGACGCCCACGATTCGTCCAAGACCCAGG
>Ga0164242_10005115_pt1 | contig 14623 bp, 10 predicted proteins | sample OricomgcompostMG_FD_108783 | JGI IMG/M metagenome (GOLD analysis project Ga0164242, IMG submission 108783) | Miracle-Growth compost microbial communities from Emeryville, California, USA - Original compost - Miracle growth compost (MG) ... | reverse complement strand
GGAATTCTTGCTCTTTACATTCAATATGCCATTGACTTGGCGCCACTCCTCGTTTCCGAGGTGTTAAATGCACGCCTGCACCACGCTATTTTTCTTCAACGCCCTAGAAATTATTTCACGGGCCGTAATAGTCCCTCCCCTAATGAGGTCGTCGTCCAGATCTTTCCGTTACTCGGAACCAGGTACTGACTCCTAATCTTCTTGTCAAGGAGGCGGGGCCATCCCCTAGCTGCCGATACGAAGGTATCAGCGGCTGGGGAGTATGAAGCAAGCCGCGGAATAACATATCGGAGTTGGTGCTAGTTACAAAAACTATGTTTGTTCCCATCTCGCTCCGTTCGAGTTCCTCCAGTACCTTGTCTTGGATGAATTCGGAAATATCACGGTCATTGTCCAGATTGCTTACACTGGGAGCCTGGGAATGAGCCGAGTTGGATCGTCTAACGGCGATTCTCCTCTACAGACATCTCTCGGTTCCATTTCCACCCAGGTATTTGAAATACAACCTTCAGGGAACGTATGATAATACCATAAAATTCTCTGGGCAGTTCTTGACGCAGGGTGTCAACCGATCGTATAGGTTCTATTATCCCTTAGCAGCGAACGGTAGGTTTCAGTTAAGAGAGACCTGTAACAGAAAAACTGGGATTCTCTAGGGGTTTTAGGTAGGGCTTGAACTTATTGAGGAGAAAGTTATACGATAATTATGGTACAGGCGGATGGAGGGCTGGATTCTAAAGCGGTAGGGTTTGATGGAGCATATGTGAACGTGTAGGTAATGGGTTACGGTTTACATTTTCGGCAACTTATACGATGGATCTATCCCGTTTGACCTGTCGTTCTGCTGTTTCACGCGGCTGAGCCACGATTCCAGTGTGAACTAGGAAGGAGCTGCTTAGTATGTGATAGTAAGAGAGTATTATCGATGGCTAATACGGTGTACCTTGCAGTCGAATCACTTAGAGTCCTTTCGATTAGTGGCCCAAATACGCAATATCAAGACCCTTTCCCCGGGAAGAAATGGCAATATACTATTCCATAGCTGGGAGACTACCATATTACTAGGCACTACTAGAAGCTGATCGCATCGACTTAGTCCGGGCATAGCCTAGCAAGCCTAGGTACTTGAAAGGCACTTATGTGGAGCTTTCCGCGAAAACCTCGAACCTTATTCTTCAACTTTTAAATGATGGGTTAGGTTTTTTTTTTATGTCTTGACTCTTGAGTCCATGATGTGGCTCTTCTTTCGACACATGATGCTGGGAATCGACCTCAACTTTTCTCCGGGGGCGGTGGTGGTGTGAGTGACCCGTCTTCCTTAATGTATCCGCCGGGAGCTTACGCCAGTTTGCACTGTTAGTAGGAGGCTTAGAAGCCAAAAATAGTTCGGGACAAGGTTCGCCACGGATTAGCCACGCGGCAAAGGCTCCAGGGCTATGCGTCCCTTGCGGCGTACGTACCTTACGAATAGGTAGGACCCCTGATATTGATATGGTTTGTAGAGCTTTGAATAGCCAGCGATCTTATAGGATCAAACTCGCTTGTCCCGGTTCTACTGTTTTTTAATTAAATGCCATGGTACCATTGGCTGCTGCCAGGATCGCGCCACGGTTGACTATCAAAGCATGAGTTGTACCACATGGTCACTTATGAAGTGATTATCAGCCTTTCTGAGGACTCCCCTCAGGGTGAAGGGGGGGGGCGGTTTCGTCGCACTCTGTAGTTTTCACTGTCGACTCCTCCGCCAAAGATGCAGATACTGTAGACATAGGAAAAAAAAAATTATTACTAGAAATATAATGCCTAGTTTCTGAGTCTTTCAAGATATGCCATATCATGGTTATGAAATGTTTCGAATAGAGGACTACGGATCTTCGAGGCTCCATTATTATATCTTGAATGGTGGAACACACTAATTACCTTACAGTATGTATAAGCCTACTGGGAAAGACGGGCAAGACTCAGATGCAAATGGCTACTCGTTCATTGGACAGTCCCAGTGCCGGAGCCCCTGTCTAGTTAACTCACGAACCTCCCGGGATGCTGGGTGGGTTACAAGTGGCCCACGAAGACTAGATGAGAACTAATCAAATGAAGAGCAGGGCGTTCTGCATCTTTGCGGCCGCATGGTCGGATAGTGTGAGCGTGCGCCATCTCCATGTGCAGTCGCTCATGCGTACTGTTCCATAACCAGTACTTATCCCGTTGCCACCCTCCAATCCCGAGCTTCAGCTGCGGTAGAAGCTAAAGATCGATGACAACACCCCTGGCCGCGCATCAGCGTGCTTGGATATTGCCGGGGCGGATGCAAGTGATGCAAACAGTAATTAGTCGCCCACAAATTACATTCCATGAAGACGACTACCGGGACCCGTAAACAAATGGCGATCTGCATCTCCCTGGTCGCTGCGGGTACATACATGTGTGGGCCGCGTGGGCCGGCGTAGCTGATTCAAGACCGAGTTAATGGGTCTTGGATGTCCAGATCGATGTCGATGGACTCTGCATACGCGGCTTTTGTGGAGCCACAGTTGGTCCTGGCCAGGGATGGTTAATTCGCCGCTCCTGATTGGGTGCTGGGCTACGGAGAGAGCCGCAAACAACCACCGTCCGTGTCGTCGGCGTGGGGACTCCGAGTTCTAGCCGTCCGAAGCAACAAAGCCGGGCGGGTGCATGCGGGGAGCAATGGCTACCAAAAAAACTGGACTTGCCCCCTGGAGTACCGGCCCCTGAAATCTCAGAGGACCTCCGCGCCAAACCCGGTTAGCCTCGCACTCTCCTTGACGTCCAGCCCTGGGAGTAAAGAAGGCCGCGCGGCTCCTCTCTCCTCTACGTAGAGAACGGAGATACTGTGCGGCCCCGGGAAGCCCACCCCCACATCCCGGGCCACCATCACCGACCACTTGCCACGATTGCTTCGCAAGTCAGTATGTTTTGTGGTTGGATGGAATGCGGCAGAGCCCCAATGGACAGAGGCCTGGCCCAAGGGAGAGAGCCCAAGGGCTAGAGACAAATGTAATATAACTCCACGGCCATCGACTTCGAGAGAACCTCCATCTCAGACTGCTCAACTGACTCAGTCTTTTCGCTTCTTATCACCACCAGCTTGAATTCCAAGCTCTTAGTCTTTCACTTACACTCTCATCTTCACAATGCGTTTCTCCACCCTTCTCTCCGTCTCCGGCCTCCTCTCCGTGGCTGCTGCCCACCCAGGCCATGATATCAACGAGGAGATTCTCGAGCGCCGCGCCTTCAAGAGCGCTACCCGCCGCAGCGACCTTGGCCACTGTGCCGACAAGCTCGCCGCCCGTGGCATCGAGCGCCGCAACATGGCCCGCCGTGTCGCTACGGCCAACAAGCTGAAGCGACGCAACGTGGACACCGCTCTTGGCACCGATCACAACCAGACCTCCAAGGGCTACAGCCTCTGCACCCCCGAGTCGACCATCTTTGCCTCAAACAACTCCTGTGTCCTGACCCCTGAGGTTACCAACGGGCCTTACTGTTAGTTTTCAAATGAGACAAAACCTACTTGCCATTGGTTGACACTTCCTTCTTTTCGAAGATGTTTCTGGCGAGTTCGTACGCCAGGATATTACCGAGGGTCAGGGCGGTGTGCCTATCACCCTCGACTACCAGGTCATTGACGTCGACACTTGCGAGCCCGTCCCCGACCACTTCGTCGAGATGTGGCACTGCAACGCCACTGGCGTCTACTCGGGCATCGGTGGCACGCAGGCCGGCCTCGACACCACCTTCCTTCGTGGTATCCAGGAGACCGACGATGACGGTGTCGTTCAGTTCAACAGTATTTTCCCCGGTCACTACACCGGCCGTGCGCCTCACATCCATCTGCTGGTTTACAAGAATGGTGAGGAGCTGTCCAACGGCACCATCGGCCACGACACCACTGCTATCCACGTGGGCCAGGCCTTCTTCGACCAGGACCTGATCTCCGCTGTTGAGGCCACCTCCCCCTACACCAGCAACCAACAGCCCCTAACCACCAACGCCGATGATGGAATCCTCGCTGAGGAGGCCGATCCCGATGGTGTCGACCCGCTTATGGCCTACACTCTACTCGGCAGCACCATCGAGGAGGGTCTCTTTGCCTGGCTTGCGTTCGGTGTTAACATGACCTACTCTGCCGCGGCTAGCCCTGCGGCAGCCCTCTACGAGGATGGCGGTGTCGCTAATGAGAACGGCCCCGGTGCCGGTGGCCCCCCTGGCAACGGTACCGGGCCCCCCGATGGCGCTGGTCCTTCCGGCTCCGGTGCTCCCCCCTCAGGTACTGCCCCCTCCAGTGCCGCGCCCACGGCCTAAGTGGGCCTGCAGCAGCCTGAACTGTCACACATCATACCGATGTAGAGAAAGTTTGTTTGGATTGGGAGATCTTGCGGAGAGAGGTGATGCCGAGGAGTTTTCTTGGTGCAACTGAACCATAACTGTTGTTATATGAAAGGTACCTACATATATATTTGTATAGAGTTGTATATATTTAACTACCTAGCTATATTTCTCTTGGTGAATGTGTCCAAAGGCTTCCAAACTCAACTTTGCTGTCAGAACAACTATGATGCGACACTCTCTAGCTTGATCAATTCATATCCCGACTTAATTCGAGGGGGGTGGGGTTTGTCGGCAACAACTTTGACTATACTCGTTTGATAATGGAGTTATGGATCTGGGATAATTACGAGGTTTGGGTACCTCGCTATCACCGCTGGCCACTTTACATCGCTCGCTACGCGCCTCCGCTGAAGTACCATCTAATTACAATTGGGCTGTTTGATAGTGGTAGTGACAAGAGAATACCTCATTCCAAGTGCTATTGGGTCCAATCATAACTGCTTCGAGATGATAATCCCAAGACGCCACCGTAGGCAGGCATTGTGGTGGGTGTCTGACTCAAGGAAAGAAAAAGGAAACTCTAGTGGTCCCCCCATCTTGTGTTGACATCCAACCAGCACACGGATAAGGCTGCAACAAACCGATTATGGGCCAACAGGTGCATAACGTCTTGGATTGCGAGGAGCAGTGTTCAGCAAAGCCACATCCCCGTGGCCAATGATATTGCTGGGAATAAAGTGTAGCTTGCCATGTCCCATGTAGGAGGCCGACGGATGGGCCATCATAGCAGGCTGGGGAGAGGGGTTATAAGGCTGGCTCCTTCGAGATATTGGGAAGTCGGTTTTTTGTAACGATTTTCAAACACCTATTTGAGTTCTGAACTAAATAACCGCCAATTCATCAACATCACGAATATCTGCAGTAATGGCATCTTGGCTATTGGCTTACGCGCTGGTAGGTGACAAATTGCGTTCATCGCTCGAAGCCTCATCGCTCACATAACGTAGCTCGTCTTAATCCTACTTGCTGTTGCTATGTGAGGAAAAACGACTCCATCCTCCTAATCGCAAGACGTCATCACCGACATTCTCCTAACCCCCGTTTGTAGTTATGAGCATGTCAACACCACCTCCCTCTCGCTGCCGGTTTCCCCAGCCTTAACCATTCTCACCATCCTGCTCCCGATATTCGCGATCATCAATGCCTTCTACTACCCCCAACTCACCCGCGCAACGAATAACAACCGCAGCACCTGGCAGGCACTCCTACCCACCGGCCTCCAAACCCTCCAACTAGCCGTGACGACGATCCTCGGCACGCTCCTCTTCTCCAACCTCCTCCCCACCGACGCCCGGGCCTGCCTCCTCTCGACGAAGTGGCAGCATATGTGGAGCGGGCACGACGCCGACGCGATCCGCCGCATCCAGGACGCCTTCAACTGCTGTGGTTTTAACTCGGTCAAGGATCGATCCTGGCCGTTCCCGCGGAAGGATTCGAACGTCAACTGCGCTGCCCAATGGGGGCGAACAGTCTCTTGCGTTGGGCCGTGGACAGCGGCTCTGCAGCGTAGTTCTGGAGGCAATTTTGGAGTGGTTGTTGCTACAGGGCTATTGCAAGTGAGTTGGTCTCAAAAAACATACGCAGAAGCCTAGCTTTACATTTGTGGATATGCGCAAGCTTAACAATAGGGGCTAATTACAACATCAGCTCGCAAGCATTCTCGTGTCGAGGTGGCTGCGCTCTCGCCAGGCCACTCCTTGGTCAGCAGCCTTCAAGAACCCGGCCGACCCTGCGGACCGCGAGCGAACTCGGCCGCTCCTCGAGGGGAGGGAAGCCCATGGCCGTGACCATGAAGAACATATTTCGGATGAGGAGGAGAGAGAGAGTCTACGGTCAGATCGTAGGATTGCTGGCGGAAACGGCTACGGTAGCACTGGGCCGAGGGTTGAACCTATCCACCATGACCCCTGGGCAAACGACAGAGAGAATGTTTAAGAGGATCGGACCAACAGTTCACCGCTGGCATTCTCCGGGAGCTAACGATTAATGAGGCCAAGGAGTTGTCCTTGAAAAGTTGTGTATCTGATGTGTCTTGACCACTACTCTGTTTAGGGGAGATAGCAGTTATGTCGGTTGCTTTACGCTAAACCTCGAGCTTTTCACACCTATTTCATAACACTACTTTCCTTGCTTAACGATTATTTGTTTCTTCCTTCAGGCTGAACCGACCGACAAGGGTAGCTCCGGTTTCGGTGGATCTCGGTGCGCTCGGGGAACACTCGGCCTTCCGCGAGATCTTCGTCCGGGTTGTAGCGTTGACGCGACGCCGCTTAAATCAAGCTCCCCGAGATGTAAATAAAGCGCAGGGCAAAGGTGAAAAGTTTAGTTAACAGAGAAAATGACAAGACCAGGGAAATGGACAGGGAATCAATCAACCCCAATCCAAGTTGCAAATGCTATGGAGAAAAAAAGAGGCAAGACCGCAATTGCAATTGGAGCCTCCCGCCCTTCCCGCCAAAGTAACATCGGAGGCAGGGGTAAATGTGACGCCGGCTCCAATTTTTTTTTTCGCTCATCGCCCATGGAATTGACGCATGTGAAGCTAGCTGTCAACATGGGCAGCACTGACTTTCTGACTCAAGAATCCCGTCCAGCCCTTCAACTGAACTAATTGGGGCGCATCTACTTATCTTTTAGACAGAACCTTCAAGACCTTCTATTCTTGATATCCTAATAATTGCTCGACCATCGACTTCACGATGTTGTCCTCTCTCAGAATCGCGACCCGCCAGTCCGCCCTTCGGAGGGCCTCGGCGCTGAACCTTGTTGTCGCAAGACCAGCTTCCACGTGGGCCAATGTTCCCCAGGGACCTCCAGTATGTTGATATTTATGTCGTACCCTGGATCGCATGCACTAACAGACACCTAGGATGTAAGTTTCAGGCCCAAAAGTAGTTCGTGTCGATGTGCATTGCTCACCAACTGCCCCCTTGTGTAGGCTATTTTGGGTAAGAAAGCCAACCGCTACTTTTGACCAATGCCCTAATGATCAATCGCTAACCTTGTCTTCGCGCAGGTATTACCGAAGCCTTCAAGGCCGATTCGTTTGAGAAGAAGATCAACCTTGGTTAGAAACAGCCCTTACCCCCGTCTCAATTGACGCCCCCCCAAAGCTCACAACAACCCGCGACTTTCAGGTGTCGGCGCCTACCGAGACGACAAGGGCAAGCCCTACGTGCTACCGTCCGTCCGGAAGGCCGAAGAGAAGGTCATCGCGTCGCGGCTGAACAAGGAATACGCCGGCATCACCGGCGTCCCCGAGTTCACCAAGGCCGCCGCCGTGCTCGCCTACGGCAAGGACAGCTCGGCCCTCGACCGCCTCGCCATCACCCAGTCCATCTCGGGCACTGGCGCCCTGCGGATCGGCGCCGCGTTCCTCGCCCGCTTCTACCCCGGCGCCAAGAACATCTACATCCCGACCCCGTCGTGGGCGAACCACGGCGCCGTCTTCAAGGAGGCCGGCCTGACGGTCCAGCAGTACAGGTACTACAACAAGGACACCATCGGCCTGGACTTTGAGGGCCTGGTTGCCGACATCAAGGCCGCGCCCAAGGGATCTGTGTTCCTCCTCCATGCGTGCGCGCACAACCCTACTGGTGTTGACCCCACCGTCGAGCAGTGGAAGGAGATCGAGGCGGCCGTCAAGGCTCAGGGCCACTATGCCTTCTTCGATATGGCGTACCAGGGATTCGCGAGCGGAAACATCGACAAGGACGCGTTTGCCGTTCGCTACTTTGTTGAGCAGGGCCATAACATCTGTCTGGCACAGTCGTTCGCTAAGAACATGGTATGAAAAGCCCACTCTCCCCTCCTGGTAGTCCTCTGCTATGTCGTGTTGGTGGCTCCAGGCGGTGAGATGCTGACTCGATGCTGTAGGGCTTGTACGGCGAGCGTGTCGGCACCTTCTCGGTGGTCACCGAGTCCGCCGAGGAGAAGAAGCGCGTCGATTCACAGATCAAGATCCTCGTCCGGCCCATGTACTCCAACCCGCCCATCCACGGTGCGCGCATCGCCTCCGAGATCCTCAACAGCCCCGCGCTGTACAGCGAGTGGCTAGGCGAGGTCAAGGGCATGGCCGACCGGATCATCACCATGCGCGCGCTGCTCAAGGAGAACCTCGAGAAGCTCGGCTCCAAGAACGACTGGTCCCACATCACCAGCCAGATCGGCATGTTCGCCTACACCGGCCTCACCCCGGAGCAGATGGACAAGCTCGCCAAGGAGCACAGCGTCTATGCCACCAAGGACGGTCGGATCTCGGTTGCCGGTATCACCAGCGAGAACGTGGGCCGCCTGGCTGAGGCGATCTACAAGGTCAAGGGCTAAGCGTGGCCGGTGGGATTGCGGTGTTGGAAGGTTGACGTTGTTCGGAGCTTTGGGTTTAGCATCTTGCCGTAACTTGGTTTGCTTTCCTCGCTGTACAATAAAATGCATCATCCATGGGTAGATTGATAGAAAAGCAATGCCATCCCAATAACATAGAACTGACTAGAGCCTTTATATAATGTGCCAAGGTAGAATCTCAATTTGGGGGGTATCATCGCCTATCAACTATAACTATCACAACCCACAATCAACCTCTCAGGCTTTTCCCAATCTCGCCAAATCCGCTTTAATATCCTCGATCTGTTTCTCCATGTCCCTATACACCCTCGCCATCTCCCTCATCGTCCTCTCTTTCCCTTTATCCCCTTCACTACCCTCAACACCAACCCCATAAGCCTTCAGTTCCGCAGAAAGTCCCCTGATCGCCTCGCCCAACCTCGCCTTCCCATCTCTCAGGTGCCTAGCGTAGCTCCCAAGCGCAGCTACCGCCTCAGGCGCGTACACATCCGCACGCGCCGCCCACAAAGCCGCCCCTGCCTCGGCAGCTCCTCGTCTAGCACCGGCCGACACAGCTGCGGCGCGCAGCTCAAGCGAGCGCGCCACGCCGCCGTGCTTGGCTTCGAGGGCACGCGCACAAGCCGTTCGCGCGGTGGCGTGGAGGGCTAGCAGACGTGTAAGGGCCGCGGCGGTGGCGAGCCGCGAGGAGCAAAGCGCGGACGACTGGGAGAAGAGGGCCCGTTGCTGAGAGGCGACGTGGGTGGATAATGTGGGGATTGCGCGGTGGACGTAGGAGGGGTTGGTGTTTGGGCTGGCGAGGCGGGCGAGGTGTACGGCTGAGTGTTGTAGATTCGACGCGACGAGGAGCGAAAGCTGCGGAATGAGGCTTGGGAGGGACGAGAGGGGTGGGTTGGTGAGGAGGAGGGTGGTTGACTCGGCAGTGAGGGGTATTGGTGTGGTGAGGAGTGGCGGGAGGAGGAGTAAGAGGTCGAGCAGCTCTGGTGGGAGCTCCGATGATGCGTCCGGGCGTGATACCGCTCGTGGTCTGCGCGTTGCGGGCTTCGTGGATTCGGGTGGGTGAGCGGTGGCAATGGCATCGATGAGGAGTTGGCGTTTTGCCGCCTTAAGTCGGTGTTTCTTCAACTCCTAGACTCGGATTGGTAAGTCCATTGCAATGCCGAATCGCATGCTACCCAGAGGACCTTACCTCCCGAACTGCCTCCCGTTCCTTCGTCGCGGGGTCATTCTTGGTGGAACCATTGGGGTTGAGAATGACAGTGGTCAGCGTGTTATAGAGGGCTGCGAACTCGGGATTGTTCTGCAGAACAGCCTCCTCAATAGGTGGAAGCATGGCAACTTGTCACGCAGCTCGGGAAAGTGAGTGTTGTTGTCTGGACACCCATCACAGCATGGCCTCGTGTCGGTGTAAATAAATGTTGCACTTGCAGTGACATCATGCCGGCCAGCCATTGCCGGCCCGACCGATAAATCTGCCAGGTGGCGGACCCTGAACATCGAAGGAAGGAAATTTTGACGGAGCTTCAAGCTTCACTCCTCAAGACACGCCAGATATCTATCCCTCGCTGCACACCTTCCAATTGGCGCCTTTAAAACAACAATTCGCCGATGAGACACTTATAGGGCCCAATACTCATCATAGGCCTCAAGGCACACCAAAATGCCGCCCTCACTGCCGCTCTCGAGGCGGCTCCTCACCGCGCGCCTCATCCCATCCACCACCACCCTCCTTCCAACATCCGCCCTCGCATTCAGCACAACCTCCCAGCGACCCTACAAGCAAAAGCCCCTCGACCCACCGATTCCAAGCCCCACGGCGCAGACCACCGCCATCCCCCCGTACCCTCTGGGCCCGCTGCAGGTGTACAAGCAGGCCAACACGGGCCTGTACGGGGCGCAGCGGATCCGGTTCGGCAACAAGATCAGCTCCAAGTACGACCGCAAGTCGCGGCGCAAGTGGCGGCCCAACGTGCAGCAGAAGCGCCTCTGGAGCGCCTCCCTGGGCGCCATGGTGCGCACCCGCGTCACCACCCGCGTGCTCCGCACCGTCGACAAGTGCGGCGGCCTCGACGAGTACCTGCTCGGCGGCAAGAGCGCACGCATCCGCGAGCTCGGTCCCTGGGGCTGGAGGCTGAGGTGGAGGATTATGCAGACGGACGCTGTCAGGGAGAGGTTCAGGGCCGAGAGAGAGGCGCTCGGATTGCCTCCACGGGAGGAAGGGGACGGCTTATCGGAGGGTTTGGAGGGGGCCCATATCGCGGAAGGAGTTACGGCTGAGCAGCTGATGGAGGAGACGGATAGGATGATTGAGAATGGGGAGGAGTTCGTGCTGGACGAGGGCTCCGCGGAGGAGAGTTCCACCCAGGAAGGCTTCATGAGCGAGCAACCGAAGCCGGAGCAACCGAAGGAGTCGGCGGGGTCTGAGACGAAGGCATAGAGACGGCGAGATACCGGTGTCACAAGAACCGCGAGATGGTTGTATCATACATGTAAACTCACTTCACGGCTAGCAATATTGGGACGAAATCCTTGTATCTATTCCCGATAGACTATTGGAAAACGGCTTCGTCACTAACTAGGGGTTTTCTTTCACCTTGTTTAATCAAAATTCTGATATCCTTGAGCTAGGACCTCCAGGGTCCTCGTTGCCTTGGACTACCTTCCATGGGAGGGTAGAATCCTTTAGAAGCGCAAGTCCCAGCCGATCTTGGGTCCCAAGGTGGGAAGCTCATCAGCGACGCTCTGGACGTCCTTGTCGCCACGGCCGCTAAGGCAGATGACCACGTCCTCGTCCTTCTTCATTGTCTTGGCCAGCTCGATGGCGCCGTAGATGCCATGGGCGCTCTCGAGGGCTGGGATGATACCCTCGAGCTGGCTCATGAGCCGGAAGCCCTCGAAGGCCTGAGCGTCGGTCGCGGCTACGAACTTGGCGCGCTCGCTATCCTTCCAGCTCGCCAGCTCCGGTCCCACGCCGGGATAATCGAGTCCCGCGGAGACGGAATGGGTGTCCTGGATCTGGCCGTGCTGGTTCTGCAGGACGTAGGTTCGCACGCCGTGCAGCACGCCCTTAGTCCCCGCAGCGAGGGTGGCGCTGTGGCGGGCCGTGTCAACGCCATCACCGCCCGCCTCAACACCGAGCAGCTTGACGCTCGGGTCGTTGCTGAACGGGTAAAACATGCCCACGGCGTTGGAGCCGCCGCCGACGCAGGCGACGACCGCGTCCGGCAGCTTGCCGCGCTTCTCGAGCATCTGCGCCTTGGTCTCCGTGCCGATGACGGACTGGAAGGTGCGCACGATAGTCGGGAACGGGTGCGGGCCGATGGCCGAGCCGATGATGTAGTGCGTGTCTTCGAGGTGCACCACCCAGGCGCGGAGGGCCTCGTTGACAGCGTCGCGGAGGGTGCGGCTACCGGCGTCGACGGCGATGACTTTGGCGCCGAGGAGCTTCATCCGGAACACGTTAAGAGCCTGACGACGGACGTCTTCCTAGAGTAGGGGGTTAGCAAGAGCGGTTCTACCGTAGGAAACAAAAAAAAGGCAAGGGCCGAGCAACTGAAGGGTACTTACAGCACCCATATAGACGGTGCATTCCATGCCGAATTTGGCGCAGACTGTCGCAGTCGCAACACCATGCTGACCAGCACCGGTCTCAGCAATGATCTTGGTCTTGCCCAACCGCCGCGCAAGAAGTAGCTGGCCCAACGCATTGTTGATCTTGTGGGACCCCGTATGGTTGAGATCCTCCCGCTTCAGCCAGATGTTAGCGCCCCCGGCGTGTTCAGTCAGGCGCTCGGCCTTGTGCAGCTGTCCTGGGCGTCCCATCCAGGGGTAATAGGAGCGGTACTCGTCCCAAAAGGCAGGGTCGTCCTTGATCTTGTTGAAACCTTCCTCGAGCTCGGACAAGCAGTCCATCAGCGACTCAGGGACGTACTGTCCGCCGAATTCACCGAAGCGCTCAGGAATCTTGCCATGTAGGGCGGCGAGCTGGGCCACCAGACCCGAGTCAACCGCATCAGCGTCAGTGATGACACCGTCGACCTGCACCTCGGTCTGTGGCTCCCTAGCTCCACTTAGCGCCTCGATAATGCCGACCTCCCGGGTGTTGGCCTCCTCGATAGCCTCAACGTTCCTGCCGCACAGGTACGAGCAGAAGTCGCGTACGGCCTGGGGCCCATCCCCGGCAGCAGCCTTCTGTAGGGTCGTCACGATCATGCTGCCGACGACGACGCCATCAGCGATCTGGGCGACGGAAACGAAGTGGTCGTGGGTGCTGACGCCGAAGCCGACAGCGGTGGGTTTCCCGCCGCTGTACTTCTTGACGCGGGCTAGCAGGGCCGGCAGGTTGGCGTTGAGCGTCCCGAGGGAGCCTGTCACGCCTTGGCGGGACACCACATAGATGAAGGAGTCGGCCAGCTGGCAAAGGATGCGCATGCGGGTGTCCGAGGTTGCCGGAGCGATGAGAGGGACATAGGAGAGACTATTGCGCAGCTGTTAGAACACATTCTTCTCGGAGTGTGACATAGTATAGGTAGGTAGGCTATGGGACAAAGGAGATTATGAGTCATACCCTCCTCTGGTGCAGAGCTTCCTGAAGGAGATGGCCTCCTCAGGCGGCAGGTCGACGACAATGAAGCCATTGACGCCAGCCGCCTTGCAGTCGTTCAAGAGCCTGTCCTCGCCGTATGCTCGCAGGGGGTTATAGTATCCCATGAAGAGGATAGGCGCCTTGAGGCCCATCTTACGGGCCTCTCGGACCATACCGAGGGTTGACTCCATTGTGACTCCATTCTCTAGGGCAATCTGGTGTTCGGTCAGCGTCGGATCGGCGGTTCACTGAACGGATAGCCTTACGGTGTTCGCGGTCTGGATCGTCGGCCCATCGGCAATCGGGTCGGTGAAGGGCACTCCGAGCTCGATGATGTCTACGGGAGTGTCAGCGAAAATGTCGACATCTTGGGCTGAACGAGCAGCGTACCAGCTCCGCCCTTCTCCATGGCGAGGAGGATACTTGGAGTATCCTCCGCCCGTGGGAAGCCAGCAGTGACATAGGTAACAAGTGCAGACTGTAGACAGAGGCCGCGTTAGTTCTGTCTATCCTTCAATCGACGTTCGAGGTGTCCCCGGTTCTCGGACGATGCCCAAGAGGACCCCGCAACGGAATGGAGGGGCAGGCTTGGACGTACTCTATTCTGCTCCTTGCAGCGCTGGAAAGTCTGTTTGATGCCTTCCATCTTGGCGGGAATGTTGTCAATTGAGTCAATCGCGGTACTAAGAATCAGAGTATGCAATTGGATGAGTCCTATAACAAGTTTGGAGAAGAAACAACGGTGCGAAGGAGACAAGTTCAGGAGTGGAATAAGGTGGCTGACTCCCCATTGAGTCACCAGTGCTTGGGAATTTTCTAAAAAAAATCTACCCCACATGGAGTTCCTCCGTCTTTGCCACACTCCCGGATGCAGGGCGGCGAACCCTGCATGGAGGCAAGATCGGTGCTAAAACCGGGAGACATCGGGGATCCTCAAGCACGGCGTAGCTGGTAGAGTCGCCATAGGAAAGTATATTTATACCTGTACGAAAGAGACATGGATGCGAGGGGATTATAGGATGGAGGCACTTGACTGAATCAAGGTGTTATCTGTGATTCGAGGCGAACATATTCATGTTCAACCCCTTAAAAGCTAGAAAACAACCCCCCAACGTCACCTATTCCCCTGCGGGCGCATTCTCTAGTTAAGATAATGTAGGACGTGTCTGAAGCAAACAACAAAGGAAATGACCTGTCCATGCACCCCTGTATCCGTAGTCTCCCTTCCGTTGTCCCCATGTAGGCACCAACTGTAAACCTGCTCAATACGACGATGATAGGAAAAGG
>Ga0164242_10005114_pt1 | contig 14625 bp, 21 predicted proteins | sample OricomgcompostMG_FD_108783 | JGI IMG/M metagenome (GOLD analysis project Ga0164242, IMG submission 108783) | Miracle-Growth compost microbial communities from Emeryville, California, USA - Original compost - Miracle growth compost (MG) ... | reverse complement strand
TCACGGGGAGGCTGACGCCGTGCGCGCCAACGTCTTCGTGCTCCTCGGGCCGAACGAGCACGAGGTCGTGGAGGACACCCTGATCTTCCCGAAGGTGCTCGTCTCGCAGACGAAGCGCCGGATCGACAGCTACGTGGTCGGTCGGCTTCAGCAGGGCGAGGCCAAGAAGGGTCAGAACCCGCCGTGGATGCTCGCCGAGGCCACGGAGAAGGATCTGAAGAAGGCTTCGGACTTCCTCGCGAAGATCACCGTCAAGTCGGCAGGGAAGGCCACCGAGTCGGACGACGACGACGAGCCCGACGAGGACGACGACGACTCGTACTGAGTCACAGGCGACGTGGACCGCAGGGACTCGTTAAGGCCGGGGACAAAGACAACAAAACCCCGGCACCCTCCCAGCACTGAACAAGTGGAGTCGAAGTGAGCGAAGAACGCCCCCTCGTGAAGCCGACGAGCGGCATGGACGCGGACACGTTCCTGAAGCACATCAACGCGCGGCACACGCCCATCGGCGGTCTGAAGAAGATGGGCAAGTCGATCATTCCCGACGACGAGAACGAGGACTTGCTCCGCGCCTATCACAAGTATCTGCACCGCCACGAAGGCGAGAAGCAGAACCACACGCACGGCAAGCCGAAGAAGGAGTCGAAGTAATGCCGTCCATCACCATGCCCGGACACGGGCACGACCCGAACAGCTACTACCCCGGAAAGACGATGAAGCGGAGCGCGATTAGCGTCCGCACTCGCCGGGCGCGTGCGACCTCGAAGCGCGAGCGCGCGTGGCTCCGTCCGAACATCAACTGGACCGGCTACACCGTGACGGCGCTGAAGCAGATGCTCGCGAACAACGGCGTCAAGTTCCCGTCGCGGGCGCAGAAGTCGCACCTCATCCAGCTCACACAGAAGGCCGGTGTCACGCCGTGACCGGGTACTTCGTCGTCGGCGGCGACAAGGACGCCGTAACGGAAGCGATGGAGTGGCTCTTGCAGCACCGCGCCGCCGACTCGGACACCTACGGCACGGTGGCACTGGACACCGGAAGCGGCCTGAAGGGCTACGAGTGGGGCCGCTTCCACGATTGCGAGGAAGTGGTGTGCGCGCCGGGCTACGACCTGCACCCCGTTTGGCCCGCAATCCGTGAGGCCGCCGAGCGGCGCAAGAAGAAGCTGTGGTACATGACGGGCACCTTCAACGCCGCCACGAAGCCGCACGAGCACAGCCTTCTCCTCCTCGTCACGATGGAGTCTCGGCTGAAGGCGACACAGGTCGCCACGCCGCCCACGAACAACAACGAGGTTGAGAAGCTCGCTGAGGAGCACACGGCGGCTTATCGTCCTCAGTCGCTCACGGTACGCGCTGACCTCGCGGAACGCGGCGCAATCTACACCGTCGAGCGGGACGTGTCGTTGGCTACCGGCGGGAGTCTCGGGCGCATGGTCAAGGGCGACCTCCTGCACGCTGACCCCGAGGACTTCCGCATCAAGGCACTGGTCAACATCGGTGCGCTGAAGCCGTTCGAGCCGACGCCGCAGATCGAAGGAGTGGGCTTGCCGGAGGTGTGCTCGTGATCGGGCGCATCAAGAAGATCGTCGTCACGCTCGAAGACGACACCGAGCAAGTGATCGAGGGCAGCGGCTACTTCTCGCAGCACCGTGTGAACGGCTCACGCGAGAAGTCGCGCTACAGCGTGGAGGCCATTGTCTTTCTTGATGAGCCGTTCTTCATCGGCAAGATTCCCGAGGGGTCGGCGGTGACACCGTGACCGAGGACGAGACGATCACACAGGCACTCATGGCCGCGACTCTCGGGCGCGTTGAGGCACCGGCTCTTCGCGCTGACTTGTTCGGCACGTTGTACCGGACCAATAAGTCGATTCGGCAGAGCCTCGTTCCGGCTTACGCGTCGCTCTCGAAGTCGGCGAAGAGGCTCACTGAGACGTTCAGCGGCTTGAAGTTCAATGCCTAGGTTCGTCCACTACATCAAGCCTGAGGGCAAGTCAAGGGAGCGCGTCGTAGTTCACGCGCTCCCCCGGCGGACTCACAGGGCCGCTGACGCTTTCGCGGCGTTCATCGAGTCCGGCAGCATCTTCGGACTCGACGTAGAGACGAGTGCTATTGAGGACTCCGCACCGTTCGACCCGGACATGACTACGCGCTTGACGCAGTTCGGATCGAAGACAGAGGCGTGGGTGCTTGATCCTCACGACGACTTCTGGCGCAAACGCATCGCCTCATTCTTGCGGAGTCCCGACAAACGCTTCGTCTCTCATAACGCAAGCTTCGACACGACGCGCGTCTTCTACGAGTATGGGATCGAGCTGGGCGAGCGCAGCATTGACACGCTCCCTATGGCTGACCTTCGCTTCCCCGGACGCACCGCGCCGGTAGAGCGCTCGAAGGGTCTGAAGGAGCTGTGCGCCTACCACATCGACCGGGGACTTCTCAACGCCGAGTACGACCTTTACAGCCGTATGGCTGACCTGTACGCAGGGCGTACCGCCAACCTGCCCAAGTCATTCGAGCCGGGCGTATCCGTTTGCCGCAAGCCGAAGAGCAAGGGTCAGGATCGTTGCGAGAACACCTCGCTCGAAGAGTCGCTCTCGGGCTTCTGCTACGAGCACTGGCTCGAACGCGGAATCAAGCTCGCGCGCTCCAAGCCGAAGGTGCCGGGCGCAAAGGCGTGGGGTTGGGACAACATTCCCCTAGACGACCCGCGCTTCCTTCTCTACGCCGGACTCGACGCTATCTACGTGCGGCGGGAACTCGACATTCTCGCTGACGAGCTGACCGCCTTCAAGATGAACAAGCTCTCGAAGACGGAACAGAAGATCAAACGGCACATGACCGCCGTTTCCGTCCGGGGTCACAGGGTCGATCTGGACTGGACACAGGGCCTTGTGGAAGAGGTGGGCGACAGGTTCAACGACGCCGCCGAGGTGATCCTCGAACACACCGAGTACCTGCCGAACTCTCCGAAGATCAAGCCGTGGCTTGAGAAACAACTCGACGTGCGGATCGACAGTCTCGACAAGGATCACTTGCCGGACCTCGTGCTCGCCTACGGCAACGCTGAGAAGTACGGCGCGGCGGCAGAGGTGATCGTTGCCAAACAGGAGATATCGAAGAACTCGAACATTCTCTCAAACCTCCGCATCATCCAACGTCACGCGCTCCGTTTCGACGGCTTCTCACACGCGCAGATCAACACCTTGCAAGCACACACCGGGCGCATGTCCATCGTGGCTCCGGCAATGCAGACCTTCAAGAAGACTGACAAGCGGCTTCGCGGGTGCTACATCAGTCGCGAGGGTTACACCTTCGTCGGAGCCGACTACGCGAGCCAAGAGATTCGTATTGGCGCAGCTCTTTCTCGCGATCCGGCTCTGTTGCGCATCGTCAACGAGGGCTTGAATCAGCACGTTCTCACGGCTATGTCTATCTTCGAGGACTCCGCACGGGCGTTCAGCAAGTGCCCTTACGGCGGTTGCGGTGAGTGCGAAAAGTGCTCTATCGCGAAGAAGAAGTTCTCCGACGAGTACGCCGCCGCGAAGGTTCTGGACTTCGCGCAGCAGTATGGCGCTGGGCCGAAGAAGATCGGCCTTCAGCTCGGCATCAGCCTCTCTGAGGCGAAGGCGATGTGGCAGGCGTGGCGGCACACCTACGCTGGACTCGTTGCATGGAGCGAGTACGAGGCATCGAAGGCTCGTGTACGCAACCCGTTCGGGCGCTCGATCCCCGCCGACCCGTTCCGCTCGTATGCGAACGGCAACTACCTCATTCAGTCCAGCGGGCGCGACGTGCTCGGCGCAGCTATGGTCCGTCTCGCTGACGCCGGGTGGGCCGACTACTTCTGGCTCCCTGTCCACGACGAGTTGATCCTCGAAGTGCCCGAAGAGCGCGCGGAGGAGGCCGCCGAGGCGCTCACCCTGCACATGAGTACGGAACTGAAGGGCGTTCCGATCCCCGCCAAGGGCGAAGTGATCGGGCACCGTTGGGGCGGGCTCGCGGCGTAGGTGTTTGACACGACCCTTTACAGGGCCTAACGTTCGTAGTGTCAGTGAGTCGATCCGAAAGGAACTGACATGAGTCCTGAGTTTGTGGAGGCGTTGACCGCCTTCTTTGAGAGCGTCACGGAGTCGCTCGAACGTATCAATGACAGCCTTGACAGGCTGATTGAGCCGGAAGTCGAGCACGTCGCCTCGACGCACAAGTGGTGCGCCACCTTCGGGAAGTACGCGATGCTCAGTGGTGAGGGTCGCATATGGTCGAAGTGCTCGTGCGGCTGGCAAGGCACGACATGGAAGACCGAAGCTGAAGCACTCACCGAGTGGCGGCTGAACCACCTCAGCATGGACGAAGAGCCTCTCTACAAGATGGGCGACCGCGTTCGCTTCAAGACGGGCACGTCTGGCGAAGGCGAAGGAGTCGTAGTCGCTTTCAACTCGAAGGGCGAGTTCTTCGTGGAGGCGGACAACGAGAACACCCTCACAGGAAGTCTCAGGCACCGCCTTCGTGCTGATGAGTTGAGCCCGCTGTGAACGTGCTTCTCTGGGGTGCGTTCGTCCTCGTGCTTCTCTTCCTCGTTCTCGCGGTCTACGCGATCATTCAACTCGTCCGCGAGCTGAAGGACGTAGAGGAGGACTTGGCGGAGACGGAAGACGCCCGCGACGCCGGGCTCGACCGCATCGCCGAACTCGTCCTCGACCGTGACGGCTGGCTTCTCGAAGCCAAGCTCTACGAGCGTCGTCTTCTCATTCGCGAGAAGGTGGATGCTCTCCTCGTGCAGATCATCGAAGAACAGGAGTCGAAGTGAACATCATCCTGAACATCATCATCGTCTTGACCCTTCTCGCCGCCGCTGTCGTGTGCGTCGCCTATCTGAAGGGGACGCCGCCGAAGACGCCCGTCTTCCAGACCGGCGCGTGGGACGAGGAGGGCGACCGGCCCGACCGCTCCGTGGGCATCACGGGCTACATCGCCCGTTACTGGCAGCTCCCGGCGGGCTCGAAGGCGTATGCCGACCGCTACGGGCTCGACTTCGCCGTGGAGCAGATCGAGAACAACGGCGACGAGCCGCCGTGGACGGTCTACGAGTGGCAGATCGACGCCGACAACGTTCTGTGGGCTTTCGGCGACTACGCCGAGGCCGTGCAGATCGCCCGCGACGACCACTACATCGACCTCCGTGAGTTCGGTGACTGACATGAAGATCGAGTTCGAGGCAATCGACCCTCGCATGAACAGCCGTCGTCGCAAGATCGAAGGTGAGGTTTCTCGGATCGTCAAGCCCAACGAGTTTCTCGTTGAGGCGGTCCCCTTCGATCCCGAGGAAGCTCTCACCGCAACGTGGTGTGTCGTGTGGCACGGGTGGCCAGACGACGACACCTTCGTTGGAACGATGGTGTAGCGAGCCGCTTGACAACCCCCGTCCTTTACAGGGCGATCTACTCACTAGTTCTTTACAGGAGGAAACAATGCCCACTAAGACGAAGCCGAAGAAGCGCGTCGAGCCCATCTACGACACCCGTGAGGCGTGGCTGAACGCCGGGGTCAAGGCCCTCACCGAGGCGTTCTCGGGAACCTTCGAGGAGGTGTTCGGCAAGTCGATCCCCGCAGAGGTCGCCGTGACGTGTGGCTTCCCGCTCCGCGAGCGCGGCGGCAAGGTGATCGGTCAGTGCTGGAAGGCTGAGGCCGCCGAGGGCGTCCGCCACATCTTCATCACTCCGCGTCTGGACGACGTGGTGAGCATCCTCGCGACGCTCCTGCACGAGCTGATCCACGCGACCGACGAGAACCAGCACAGCCACCGGGGCCTCTTCCTGAAGGCCGTGAAGGCGCTCGGGCTCGCCGGGAAGCCGACCGCGACGTACGCGGAGCCGGGCTCTGAGATTGAGGGTGTCCTGAAGGGCATTGCGAAGGAGCTGGGCGCGTACCCGCACAACAAGCTGAACCCGATCCACATCACGCCCCAGAAGACGTACATGCTCAAGGTGACGTGCCCGAAGTGCGAGAACTCGCTCCGCGCGACGTTCAAGAACCTCGACCTCTTCGGCCTGCCGTTCTGCGGCACCTGCACCCGCAAGAAGAAGGTCGGCTCAAGCGAGCCGCCCGTCGTGGTCGCCATGCCGGTTCGCATGGTGTCCGAGGAGTTCGACGTTGCTCGCATCGAGCGCGAACTGAAGGGAGAATGACATGAGCTACAACTTCAAGCCGATTGAAGGCGATGCGCAGCGCTGGGACAACCCTGTGGAGCCAGGCGTCGTGCTCGTCAACGAGACAGAGCGCGAGAAGATCGAAGCGCTCTTCATGGGGCGCAAGGTAGTCAAGGCCGACGACGAGCACCTCGTCCTCGACAACGGCACTGTCGTTAAGGCCATTGGTCACGACGGAGGGTGCACGTGCTCGGCGGGGTGCTACGACCTTGCAGTTCTGAACGGCGTGGACAACATCATCACGCGCGTTGAGTTCGACTACGCCCCGACGGGTGACGACTACTACGACGATTCGCCGCGCGAGAAGAAGAAGAAGAAGAAGAAGCATCCTGACGACCCCGAGGACAAGCGGACGGGGTACTACCGCATCTTCGTCTTCGCGGACAACGAGAAGATCAATCTCATGCAGTTCGACGGCTCTGACGGTAACGGTTACTACGGCACCGGCTTCGAGCTTCTCGTGCGCGAGGTCAACTGACATGAAGATCACGCAGGAGACTTCCGAGCGCCATTCCTTCTCGTTCTGGGCGCGCATCGACCTCGAAGACGAGCCCCTCGTCTACCAGTCGGTTAATCAGCGGAAGGACCGTCGCCGGGTACGCAAGATCAAGGACTTCGAGGTCGTCACCTACACGTTCGATCTTCAGAGCCCCGTCAAGCCTGAGCACGTCGAAGCGCGTCTTGGGCGCGGGACTATCGTCAACGTTCTGAAGGACGGTAGCGACGGCAAGGAGTCGCGCGAGCGTTACGGCTTGCCGACCTACGAGTTCCCTGACGACGTGCTCGCCCGGCTCGAAGAGGTCCGCGCGGACCTCGAAGTTCAGTGGCGCAGCGAGCCGCCCGTCGTGGTCGCCATGCCGGTTCGCATGGTGTCCGAGGAGTTCGACGTTGCTCGCATCGAGCGCGAACTGAAGGGCGAGTGACGTGAACACCTCCTCTCTTGCTATTCGCGAGAGCACCTCGCTCGACAATATCGCCGCCGCCACGGTGGCTCTTCGGAAGTTGGCTGTAAGCCTCCCCACTCTTCCTCGCGAAGAGGTGGTTGAGACAAACGCGCGTCTCGACATGTTGCGGAGTTACGCCCTTGCCCATTCGAAGTTCGCTGAGTTTGCTAAGGAGCACATGCTTGCTCAGTTCTTCCTTGCTCACCGGGCATACGTACTCGGGATGAAGGAAGAAGTTGGCCTGAAGCCTTCGCAGATCACAGCGCTTAACAATGTCGAAACGTGGACGGGTTACCCCCACTTCGGGACGGCGACCCCGGAAGTGCTTGCTTACACAAACAAGTACCTCGGGGAAGTTTTCGACGCCTACTTGGCAAGCCCCGGACAACGCCCCTCGTACCTGTGGCACGTTGCCGTTAGCGTGTACCGGGACCGTCAACTCCGTAAAGAGAGGGACCAGCTTTCCTACGAAAAGGGGCGTGAGCAAGCACGGGCTCTTCTCGACGGTGAGAAGGTCGGCTTTTCGTGGAAAGGCGAAGGTCGCAATATCGCTGACGAGTTCGCTCAGACTGTGACGACTCTCCTCGAAGAGAACGAAAACATCGACGTTAAGCGTGTCGCTGAAACTGCGGCAACGATGATCGGTTATGACGTGCTGTACCCGTCCGTTGAAGCGGGCATGGTCGATGAGGTGCGTAAACTGATCCGGGGCAAGGCGTGGAATGCTGACGAACGCCTTCCGTGGTTCTTGACTACGGGCGAAGGGGGTCGTGTTCGGGCTGACCACGCAACAGTGGCTGACCTCAAGCAACACGCGGAGTTTGTTCGTCTCAACGTTGAGCGCGTCACAACTCGTTACTTACAGCTTCTTGAAGTGGTGGAAGAGTACGCCGCAAAGTCGGAGAGTGTTAACGAGAAGTTGGGCGACTTGCTGTGAGCGACCTCCAACTGACCGAACAGCAAGCCGACGCGCTCGAAGATGTGGACGGCTGGCTCGCGAACGGTGCGCCCGGCGGTGTCTTCCGGCTCGGCGGGTATGCCGGGACCGGCAAGACGACGATTGCCCGGATGCTCACCTCGCGCCCCGTCGCGTTCGGGGCCTACACCGGCAAGGCCGTGCAGGTTCTCCGCTCGAAGGGCATCGCCGCCGAGACGCTGCACCGGCTGATGTACCTGCCGAAGGGTGACGGCGGCACGCCTGAGGTTCGGGCGCTCATCGACCGCATCCGTAACACGATCAACGACCGCGAGCGCGACGACCTCGCCTACCGGCTCCGCAAGGCCGCCGGAGGCCGCTCGTTCTCGTTCAACCCAGACGGAATGCTCGCCGAGCTGAAGGCCAACAACGGCGTGCTCGTGGTCGATGAAGCGAGCATGGTGGACGCGGCTATGGCCGCCGACCTCACATCGAGCGAGGTGCCTGTGATCGCTCTCGGTGACCCGATGCAACTCCCGCCCATCGGCAACGGGCGCGGCGTTCTCTTCGACCCCGAGAAGATGGACGTGATGCTGACCGACGTGAAGCGGCAGGACGGCCCGCTGGCTGAGGCCATGCTCTTCGTGCGCGAGAACAAGCGCGTTCCGGCGGAGTTGTACGACACCCCGCTCGCTCGGCTCGAAGCCGACCAGATCATTACCCACACGAACGCGAAGCGGTGGGAGACGATCAAGAAGACACGGGCGCAGCTCGGTTTGAAGCCAGGCGTACCTACGCCTCTAGGTGACCGCATCATCGTGACGCAGAACAACACTGACAAGGACGTGTTCAACGGTCAGCAGTTTGTCGTTCTCGATGTGATCGAAGGTCGCCAGACGTGCGCAATTCACGCTGTGGATTCTGTCACGGGCGAAGAGCGGGAACTGAACGTGTGGATTGAGGGCTTCCACGACCTCGCCGGAGAGTCGGCGTTGAATCAGACGCCGTACAACGAACAGAAGCAGGCCGTCTGCGCGACCTTCGCCCACGCGATTACCTGCCATAAGGCGCAGGGCTCGGAGTGGGACAAGGTGATCGTGGTCGAAGAGCCCGGCATCTTCAACAAGTCGAAGTGGCTCTACACGGCGGTCACTCGCGCCCGCGTTGCCGTGAAGGTTGTCAAGCCAAAGAGGGTGTCGAAGAAGTGAAGAGGAGCATTGAGCGCGTCATGCGGCGCAAGTTCACGAAGGATGAGTACGAGGCGAAGTTCCCTGAGTTCCTCGCCCACTTTGAGGCTGTGTCCGGCGGTGCCCCTGAGGTGATCGTCACTCGGTTCTTTATAGGCGGTAAGGAATCTACCTACCTCGAAGCCGACACGGTGAAGATCGAGCTGTCTCGGCGCATCTTCATCAAGCACATCTGAGCGCGTCACTTGCGTCACAGGTCCGAGAGCGTTAGGTTGCTCGGACGAGTCGAAACCGTGCTATGTACCCTCAACTGAAGGTGCTATGCACTCGTCCTGTAAAGGTCTATCCGATGGAACAACACCCCAACATCACCGTCGAGCCGGTAGCCCCGGACGCGGGCGAACAGGCCATGTGGCAGGCGTTCTGCCAGACGTGCGGCTGGAAGCAGCCCCTCGCGTACCCGACCTCGGCGCAGGCTACTCAGCTCGCCGAGCAGTTCCACAAGGCGTGTGAGTCGTGAGCACCGGGCCGGAGCACTATCTCGAAGCGGAGCGGCTCCTCGGGCTTCTCGCAGTAGGGCAGCCGTTCGAGGAGGCGCGCATCTACCTTCTGGCGGCGCAGGCTCACGCGACCCTCGCCCTCGTCGCCGCGACAACGGACTCTGCGCCGTCGAGCTTCTCGCGGGCCGCGTGGGGCACGACGACTTCGCCCGATGAGGCTAAGCACGTCTTCAAGGGCTCGAAGCAGAGCTTCCCGATCCCCGGTGAACGCAAGAACCGCATCACGGTTTCGTGCCTGTGTTCGTGCGGCTGGTCTGACCCGGCCAACTACCCCAACTTGTTCGAGGCGAAGAAGTCGTGGCGCGAGAAGCACCACGACCCTGCCGTTTCGGACAGTTCAGAAGCGAAGGGCGAGTGACGTGACTTCCTCCATCGAAACCCTGCCGGAAACGGTGCCTGACTCAGCGCCTGTCGAGTTGCCCGAAGAGCCGGGCGATCACGACAAGTTCGCGCACTACGTCGAGAAGGAGAAGCTCGCGGACGCGATGATCTTCGGCACGTCTCTCGTCGCGCTCTGCGGCAAGTCGTGGGTGCCGACGCGCGACGGGCTGAAGTTCCCCGTCTGCCCGGAGTGCCGCGAGGTGTGGGAAAGTCTGAGGGACGAGTAGTGCCGACACCTAACGCGAAACGGGCCAAGGGCCGGGCGGTGCAGGTTGTCGCCGTGGACCCCGGCTCTACCTCCGGCGTCGTCGTCGTCTCCGTGGCGACCTCGTGGCTCCGTGGGCTCGGCGACCCTACGTGGGAGGGCCTCGGCGGCGCTCTCGGCGTCCGGCTGGCCTACCAGCTCGGGCGCGACCCCCGCGTCTACGGGGAGGCTCCCGTGGACCGCCGGAGGGCGCTCGATGAGTACGTCCTGCCGATCCTCGCCGACCAACCCCTCGTTGACCCCGAGGCCGACCTGCGGACGCGCTCGGGCGTGCGGTTCTACCGGATCATGGACGGCACCGGCCCGGCGGGCGGCGGCTCCCTGAACGTGGTGGACGCGGGAGAAGTGATTCAGGTCCGGCAGCTCAACGGGCTCCTCGCCAACTACCCGCGCGCCGCCCTCGTGATCGAGGACTTCTCGCTTCGTACCGAGGTGCGTTCTCGGGAGGTCACCTCGCCCGACCGGCTTCGTCTCGCGATCACCGCCCACGAATGCATCCACGGGCCGGGGCGCGTGCCGTTCCTTCAGCAACCTTCTATGGCGAAGACGACGGCCACCGACGACCGGCTGAAGCGCGCCGGGCTCTACTTCCCCGGCCTGCCACACGCAACCGACGCCGCCCGGCACGCACTGACGTTCGTGCGCAACGCCCGCCAGAACGAGTCACTCCGCGCGGCAGCTTGGCCGCGCTACTTCAAGGACGAGTTCGATGCGTGACGCAATGAAGTTCACGGTCTACTTCGACTTTCGCGATTGGTGGATCGGTTACTACCGGGGTGACGACTTTCACTACGTTTGCCCACTTCCATGTCTTGTTCTTAGGTGGGGCCGAAAAGGCGACTAAACCCTCTCCTACCTTGTCAATCTGAGTCGAAACTACTTCTCGCGCCCCGAGAGGAATCTAAAACGTGAACTACCCCAAAGCTCCGCCTGAGTCTTCGCTCGGCGTGCTCTTTGAGACTCTCGCTAAAGCGGGAATCGAGTACGCCGGAGCGACGCACAATGGCGGGCGCTTCTACTGCCCGATTCACCCGGACGACAATCCTTCGTTCGACGTGACTCTCGGGCGCAACGGGAAGGCCGTCTTCCGGTGTTCACCGTGTGCAGCTCAGTTCGGGCAGGAGCAGTTCTGGCAGGCCCTCCGGGCGCGCGGCATCGGGTGGATGGGTGAAAGCATCGACCCCTCCGGGGCCGACACCGTAACGTGGGGCGACCGCAAGGCCCCTTCGAAGGGCGAGAACTCAGACGGCGGCGCGGGCGTGCCGATGCGGCTCGCGACGACCTACCTCTACAAGTCCGAGAACGGCAAGAGCCTCTACCGCGTCCGGCGCTTTGAGGAGACGGACGAGTCCTTTACAGCACGTTCCTCAAAAGTCGATAAGCCGATAAAGCGCAAGAAGCGCTTTCGCCCCGAGCGCTTCGACCCCATCGAACGCAAGTGGCTCGTCGGGCTCGTCACACCGGACGGAGAGCCGAGCGTCGAGCGCGTCCCGTACGGCTTGGAGCACTTCGACGGCTGGAAGGGCCTACCCCTCGTCGTCGTAGAGGGCGAGAAGGCTTGTGAGGCGCTCTGGGCCGCCTCAGTGCCCGCGACGACGTGGCACGGCGGCGCTGACGCCCCCGTGCCGACCGATTGGTTCGCCCGGTTCGGCTTCGACCGCTTCAAGGCCGTGTGGGGCTGGGCCGACCGCGACGCCGCCGGAGTAGCGCTGATGGAGCGTCTCGGGGCAGGGTTGCCCGATAGCGCGGGCTGGGAGGTCTACGTCGCCCCGGAGCCGTACGGCAAGGGCGCTGACGCCGCCGACGTGCTCGCAAACCCCCTCGGCGGCTCCCACGGCTCACCGCGTCGCAAGGACTTGGAGCGCGTCACCCCCGAGCTGGCGGCCTCACTGGCTCCCGCACCCCCACAGACCCCCGCACCGGCCCCGGAGGGGCGCTCTGAGGCCGGTGCGGGCCTTCCTGTCACCCTCTACGGCGGCAAGCCCCTCGTGGGCGCTGGCGGCGGCTCTGCCGGTGTCTCGGGTGGCGCTGAGGGGTCCGGCCTCGGGGAGCGCGAGCAGCCGTACCCCCGGCAGGCCGTCGCCGACCCGCGCGCCGTCGTCTTGGAGCTTCTCGCCCGCCACTTCGGGGGCCGCTTCGCCCGCCTGCGGTACTTCGGCGGGGATCGGTACGGCGTCTGGGATGAGGCGGTCGGGCACTTCCGCCGGTTCGATGGAGAGCAGATCGACTCGGTGCTCGATGCCGTGCTCGAAGGAGCCCGCGAGACGACCCCGGACGGTGTTCGCCCGCTAGTGCTCACGCCGCGTTCCTTGGCGGGCCTGACGAAGATGCTCCGCGTCGTTACGACCGTCGCCGACGATGGGCCGGGCAGCCTGCGTGATCTGCGCGGGCACATTCCCTTCCACAACGGCGTCCTCGACGTGACCACTCGCGAGCTGTCGCCCGCCGAGCCGACGTGGAATCTGTGGTGGAGCCTGCCGTTCGACTGGACGGGCGAGAAGGAGCGGTGCTCGGCGTGGCTGGGGTTCTTGGCCTCCATCGGCTTCGAGCGCGGCACCGAGGAGCACCGCTTCCTTCAACAGGTGTTCGGCTACGTGCTCGCCGGGCGCGGCGACCTCCACAAGCTCATCCTCCTCGTGGGGCCGACCCGTGCCGGTAAAGGCACCGTGCTCCGCGTCCTGCACGCTCTCCTCGGGGACGGCGCGGTCGGCCTGACGCTCGACTCCTTCGCGCAGCAGTTCGGCCTACAGCAGGTCGTGGGCGCTGGCGCTGTGACCATCGGCGACGCTCGCTTCGCCCGGACGATGGACAAGGCCGTGATCGAACGGCTTCTCTCGATCAGCGGCGGTGACCCGATGCCGGTCGATGTGAAGTACGGCAAGCCGAAGACGATCAACTTCGAGCTCGGCGGGCGCGTGCTCATCGCTACCAACGAAACACCCTCGTTCCTTGAAGCCTCGAACGCTATGGCTGACCGCTTCGCCGTGCTGAAGTTCACCCGCTCGTTCCTCGGTCGCGAGGACCTGAACTTGGAGAAGGCCCTCATGGGCGAACTTCCGGGCATCGTTCGCTGGGCGCTTGCCGGGCTTGACGACCTCGGTCCCGCCGGTCACTTCGCTGAGCCCGCTTCCGGCGTCGTCGTTCGCGAGCAGATCAAGAGCGACAGTGCGCCGATCCGCTTGTTCATCGAAGAGCGGTGCGAGTTGGGGCCTGAGTTCAAGGTGCCGAATGAGGAGTTGTACCTCGCATATTCCCGCTGGGCGGAACTGAACGGAATGTTCAAGATGAACGCCGTTCACTTCGCCCGCGACTTGCTCACCGCGTTTGATGGGCAGATTGTGAGCGGAAAGACGAGTGGCAAGAAGGTGAAGCGCGGTGTCCGGCTCCGGGGGTAGGGTCGGTAGGGACGGTAACTCGGGCGCTGAGAGGGTTACCGTCCCTGTCGTCGGAGGTGCGTTTTCGCAGGTCAGAGCCGGTGGCAGGGTCGGTAGGGACGGTAAGCACGGTAACTTTGAAAACTACGCGATGAATAGGAGGGGTTGGAGGGTGATTAAAGTAAAGAAGAAGAGCGTAGAAACAAACAATAGAAGAGTTACCATCCCTACCGTCCCTGGTATGGCCTTGACCTGCGGAAACAGGCTGAAGTTACCGGCCCCAGTTACCGTCCCTGTCTCGGTCCACGCCGTCGAAGAGGCTCTCGAACAGCTCTCAGAGCACTCCGGCGGCCCAAAGAACCCGGCGGACAGCCGCCTTCGAGCCGCTCCGGCGGCCCTCACGCATGAAAGGAGTGCGAAGTGAGTGAGAAAAAGCGCCGTTGCACGTACACGTACAAGCGCGAAGCAGCGGGCCACATGCCCGGCGACCGTTGTGAAGCGAACGCAACGCGCGATTCAACGATGTGTGTGCAGCACAACAAGGTGGAGTCGCAGCGCGCAAAAGCGATCCTTCGTCGTAGTGCGAATGCGCGCTTGCGCGACTTCGTAGAACTCGAACCTGAAGACAGTGAACTTCTCGACCCGTTCTCACTCCTCTTGTGGGAGACGCGGCGCAGCATTAACAAGATCAAGTTCTACGACGACCAACTCCTTGGCCTTTCGAGCGAGAAAGAGTTGTGGTGGGGGCTCGTCAAAGAAGAGCAGATCAACGCGACGGAGTTTGC
>Ga0164242_10005113_pt1 | contig 14626 bp, 14 predicted proteins | sample OricomgcompostMG_FD_108783 | JGI IMG/M metagenome (GOLD analysis project Ga0164242, IMG submission 108783) | Miracle-Growth compost microbial communities from Emeryville, California, USA - Original compost - Miracle growth compost (MG) ... | reverse complement strand
GTGAAGCTGTCGGGCGGCCAGCGCCAGCGCATCGCGATCGCGCGCGCGATCCTGAAGAACGCGCCGATCCTGCTGCTCGACGAAGCGACGTCGGCGCTCGACAGCGCATCGGAAGAAGCGATCCAGCAGGCGCTCGACCGGCTGATGGTCGGCCGTACGGTGATCGCGATCGCGCACCGGCTGTCGACGCTGCAGAACTTCGACCGCATCATCGTGATGAGCACCGGCAAGGTGATCGACGACGGCAGTCCGGACGAATTGCGCAACCGTCCGGGCCTGTATCGCGACCTGCTCGCGAAGCAGCACGGCAAGGGTTCGACGCTGCATCTCGGCACCAGGAAGAGCGACGAAAAGCACGTGGCCTGAGCGGCGCGTTTCCGTCCGCCGCCAATAAAAAGCCGCTTCGTCGTCGAAGCGGCTCTTTCGTCTGATCAGATCCGGACAGGTCGGCGGTCGCCGCAACAGGCGCCGCTCAGTCCGCGAGCGGCATCGGCACGGCGCCGGACGCGCACGCCGCCGCGCGCCGCCCGTCGACCCGCGCCAGATCCCGCATGAAGCGGTCCCGCCACACCGACACGTTGTTCTCGCGCAGTTGCGCGAGCATGTCCGCATGCCGCGCCTGACGCTCGGCGAGCGGCATCGCGAGCGCGACGGCGAGCGCGTCGGCCATTCCGTCGATATCGAGCGGATTGACGATCAGCGCGCCGGTCAATTCCTGCGCCGCGCCCGCGAAACGCGACAGCACCAGCACGCCCGGATTCTCCGGATCCTGCGCGGACACGTATTCCTTCGCGACGAGGTTCATGCCGTCGCGCAGCGGCGTCACGTAGCCGACGTGCGACGCGCGGAACAGCGCGGCAAGCACCGCCCGCTCGTATTGCCGATGGATGTACCAGATCGGCGTCCAGTCGAGTTCCGCGAAGCGGCCGTTGATGCGGCCGGATTCCGCTTCGAGCCGCAGCCGGATGTCCTGGTACGCGTGCAGGTCGGCGCGCGTCGGCGGCGCGATCTGCACGAACGACACGCGGTTGCGATGCACCGGTGCGTGGTCGAGCAACCGTTCGAACGCGCGGAAGCGCTCGACGAGCCCCTTCGAATAATCGAGCCGGTCGACGCTGATGACGACCTTGCGGCCGTGCAGCGTCGCCTTCAGCGTGCGCACCGGCTTGCCGCGCTCGCCGGCCTTCGCGAGTTCGGCGATCTCGTCCGGATAGACGCCGATCGGATAGTCGGATGCGCGCAGCGTCTGTCCGAACGCGTCGATGCGCGTGAGCCCGTCGTCGAGCTTCTCGACCGCGCCGCCCGCCTCGTTGACGATGTAGTCGCAGAACGCGCGCAGGTCCGGTTTGGTCTGAAAGCCGAGCAGATCGAACGCGCACAGCGCCTCGACCAGTTCGCGATGCGGCGGCACCGCGAGCAGTACCTGCGACGCAGGAAACGGGATGTGCAGGAAAAAGCCGATGCGGTTGCTCACGCCGGCCGCGCGCAGCGCCTGCGCGAACGGAATCAGGTGATAGTCGTGGACCCAGATCACGTCGTCGTCGCGCAACAGCGGCACGAGTTGCTGCGCGAGCCACGCGTTCACGCGGCGGTAGCCGTCGAAATCGTGGCGGTCGTACTGCACGAGGTCCGCGCGATAGTGGAACGCGGGCCACAGCGTCGCGTTCGAAAACCCGCGGTAGTACTGGTCGTAATCGCGCCTCGGCAGCCCGATCGTCGCGAACGTCACCGGCCCGCGCTCCTCGACGCTGATCTGCGGCTGACCGCTCGCGAGCACGTCGCCGCTCCAGCCGAACCACATCCCGCCCGTCTCTTTCAGCGCGTCGTACACGCCGACCGCGAGGCCGCCAGCGGCGGGACCGCCTTCGGAAATCGGCGCGACCCGGTTCGAAACGATGATCAATCGGCTCATGAAATCGACGCTCCCCGCGGGTAACGACGGCGGCGGGCGGCGCGCGACGCGAACGCGGCGTTCATCGCGCGGCGCGCATCGCCGCGACGAGCGAGTCGAGCCAGCGCAGCAGCGCGTCCACCGATTCGACGCGCGTGCGCGCAACCGTATCGCCGCCGCCGACCTTGATCGACACGCCGCCGCGCTCGTTCACGACCGCGAAGCCTTTCTCGTCGGTCAGGTCGTCACCGGCGAACACCGGACGGCGCCCCGCGAACGGCGGCTCGTCGAGAAACGCCCGCACCGCGCGGCCCTTGTCGACGTCTTTCGGCTTGATCTCGCAGACCATCTTGCCGGGCTGAAGCACGTACGCGTCCGCGTAGTCGGCAGCGAGCTTTTCGGTGGCCGCGCGTGCGACGCCCTCGTGCTCCGGCGCGTTGCGAAAGTGCAGCGCGAGCGCAGCGCCCTTGATCTCCAGCAGCATGCCCGGATGGGTGCGCACCACGTCGGCCAGCACCGCTTCCATATGCAGCAGACGCGGGTCGTGAAAGCCGATGCGCTGGGTGTCGCCGTTCGCGTCGCGCCGCTCGGCGCCGTGCAGGCCGGCGACCGGCAGGTCGGGCATGCCGAGGAACGCATCGATGCTGTCGATGCCGCGCCCGGACACCACCGCGACCGCGCCGTGCGTGAGACGCCGCAGTTCGGCGAGGAGCGCGAGCATGTCCGCGCGGACCAGCACGCCGTCGGGGGTCGGCGCAAGCTCGACGAGCGTGCCGTCGAAATCGAAGAAAAACGCCGTCTGGTCGGACGGCAGCACAGCAGGAAGTCCTTGCATTGCGTCTCTTTCGTCCCTCGGCCGTCGGGCCGGGTTGATCCGGCGGCGCGCGCCGGCCGCCGGGAAGTGTGCGCATCTTACCGCGCCTGTGGCGGTTTTTCGAGAACGTAAGGTGATGCGACGCGGTGACGGCGGCGGCCGGTTTTTTTGCTACAGTCCACCGACAGGCGACGCGGATTCGCGCGGCGCTCCCCTGAACCGAGTCGACGAGATCCGCTTTGTTCCCGCACGCATTCCCGCAGCGTCGCCCGTATCGCTTCGTCCGCCGGCTGGCCGCTTGTACCATGCACGCCGCTTGCACCGTTCACGCCGTTCGCGCCGTGCGCGAATGGCGCCGCCATCGCGCCCGCGTCGCCGCGGGGTTTGCGCTCGTGCTCGCCGCCGGCCTGCTCGGCGCGTGCTCGCACGAGGCCGCGCCGTGGCACCTCGCCGACGTCAGCGGCCATCTGCCGGATCTGCGCTTCTCGCTCACCGCGGACAACGGCCAACCGGTCACCGCCGACACCTTCCGCGGGCGCACGACCTTCGTCTATTTCGGCTACACCCATTGTCCCGACGTCTGTCCGGAGACGATGGCGCGGCTGATGCAGGTGCTCGCGAAGCTCGGGCCGGATGCGAAGCACGTGCGCATCCTGTTCATCTCGGTCGACCCCGCGCGCGACACGCCCGCGGCGCTGCACGCGTACGTCGGCGCGTTCGACCCGCAGCACGCGGTCGGGCTGACCGGTACCGACCGGCAGATCGAGTCGCTCGCGCGGCGCTATCGGGTCGCCTATCAGGCCGAAAAGCGCGCGCCCGACGGCAACTACGACGTCACGCACAGTTCGGCGGTCTATGTGTTCGACGCGCGCGGCCACGCACGGCTGCTCGCGACCGACCACGACGCGCCCGACCTGATCGCGTCCGACGTGCGGCGCGTGATCGACGACACCCACTGAACCGCCGGAAGACGACGCTACGCGCGGCGCATCCACACGTGCGGGATGCCGTCCTCGTCGTGTACGTCGGACACCGGCTCGAAGCCGAACGCGCCGTAGAAACGCCGCAGATGCGCCTGCGCATGCAGCCGCACCGGCACGCGGGGCCACTGCCGCGCAATATGCGCGAGCGCCGTGTCCAGCAGCGCGTTGCCGAGCTTGATGCCCCGATAGTCAGCGGTGGTCAGCACGCGGCCGATCCGCACGTCCGGATCTTGCACGCCCGGCAACAGCACGCGCAGATAGCCGGCGAGCGCCGCGCGGCCCCGTTGCTCGCCACCGCTCTTCGCCGCATACGCGAGCAGGTGCCACGCGTCGAGGTCGAGGCCGTCGATATCGCCGTACAGGCAGTTCTGCTCGATGACGAACACCTCGGCACGCGCGCGGAGCAGATCGTAGAGTTCCGTCGCGTCGAGCGCCGCGAACGGCTTCCAGCGCCAGTCGAAGCTCGCGGCGGACGACAACGAAGACGGCTCGTTCATGGACAGCGGTCCTGGATCGGCAAACGGGAAAGACGGATTATGCCCGAGCGCACCGGCCGGCCGGCGGCCGACGCCCGTGCACAAAACGGCGCGCAAAAAGACAAAGCCCTGACGAATCAGGGCTTTGTCTTTTACAACCTGGAGGCGCGAGCCGGAGTCGAACCGGCCTGGACGGCTTTGCAGGCCGCTGCATAACCGCTTTGCTATCGCGCCGTAAGCGGACTGTCTGTCGCGGCGACCCCGTTGCGTCCACCGCGATCGACAGATTTGTGCGACGGCCTCGCGGCCTGCCAAACAAAAGGGGAAGCGCTGCTTCCCCTATGTCTGGAGCGGGAGACGAGTCTCGAACTCGCGACCTCAACCTTGGCAAGGTTGCGCTCTACCAACTGAGCTACTCCCGCATGGTCCTGCGCTGTGCGTTGCGCTTCGTGCACCGGCTTCCTGCACGGTATCGCCGGCTGCAAACGCGGCACCATCAATCTGGAGCGGGAGACGAGTCTCGAACTCGCGACCTCAACCTTGGCAAGGTTGCGCTCTACCAACTGAGCTACTCCCGCGTTTTGCTGCTTGCTGCCTTCGTGCTGCTATCTACTGCGTTTTCTGCCACATCCTGCCACCATCCGCCGCGTTTTGCGCATCATTCCGATTCGCCCGCAGCGCAGAAGTGAGATTATGTATAAGGCGCAGAATCGTGTCAAGCCCCTCGGCATAAATCTCTCAGAGGCTGCCGCGCTCGCGGATCTGCGGCCACGCGAGCTTCATGTAGTACAGCATCGACCAGATCGTCAGGAACGCGGCGACGTAAATCAGCCATTCGCCCCACACGCGGGTGTCGAGCGTCACGCCGCCGACCGTCAACGGCCCGTAGAACAACAGCATCGGAATCGCGACCATCTGGCAGGCAGTCTTGAACTTGCCGAGCGAATTCACCGCGACGCTCTTTGACGCGCCGATCTGCGCCATCCATTCGCGCAGCGCCGAAATCGCGATCTCGCGCCCGACGATCACGAGCGCGATCGCCGCGTCGAGCCGCGCCAGTTGCACGAGGATCAGCAACGCGGCGGTCACCATCAGCTTGTCGGCGACCGGATCGAGGAACGCGCCGAACGACGACGTCTGGTTCCAGCGGCGCGCGAGATAGCCGTCGAACCAGTCGGTCAACGCGGCCAGCACGAAGATCACGACCGCCGCCACGTTGCGTTGCATCGGGCCGAGCAGCGTATCCGGCAGATAGAACACGCCGACCACGAGCGGAATCAGCACGATCCGCAGCCACGTCAGGAAGATCGGAAAGTTGAACGGCATGGGCGGAGCGCTGGGGAGATCAAAGGGAGATGCAATTGTGCCGCGTCACCGCACCTGCAAGCAAACACCAGGTGCAAACGTAAGCTGGCGCCGTCGCGCGCCGCCGGCGCGGCATCGGGCGCGCGGTCAATGCAGTTGCCGATAGATCTGCTCGGCGAGCGCATGCGAAATGCCGTCGACGCTCGCGATTTCGTCGACGCTCGCCGCCATCACGCCACGCAGGCCACCGAAGCGCGCGAGGAGCCGCTGGCGCCGCTTCGCGCCGATGCCCTCCAGTTCTTCGAGCCGCGAGGTCTGCCGCGTCTTGCCGCGCTTCGCGCGCATCCCGGTGATCGCGAAACGGTGCGCCTCGTCGCGGATCTGCGCGACGAGCATCAGCGCCGAGCTCTCCTTGCCGAGTTCGAGCGGCGCGCGGCCGTCCGCGAACACCAGCGTCTCAAGGCCCACCTTGCGCCCCTCGCCCTTCGCGACGCCGACCAGCATCGACGGATCGAGCCCCAACTCGCCGAACACCTGGCGCGCGATCTCGACCTGCCCCTTGCCGCCGTCGATCAGCACGATGTTCGGCAACATGCCGCCGGCCGCGGCGGGCGCGGCGCCGTCGGGCATCGGGTCGGGGTCGGCCGCGTCGGCGGTCTGCGCGGTCTGCGCGTCGTTGCCCGCGCATTGCGCGACCATCTTCTCGTAGCGGCGCGTGAGCACCTGGCGCATCGCCGCGTAGTCGTCGCCGGGCGTGATGCCGGTGATGTTGTAACGCCGGTACTCGCCGGACTGCATCTTGTGATGGTGATAGACGACACACGACGCCTGGGTCGCCTCGCCCATCGTGTGGCTGATATCGAAACACTCGATGCGCAGGTGCGCGAGGTCGTCCAGTTCGATCGACAGCAGTTGCGCGAGCGTGCGCGTGCGCGCCTGCTGCGAGCCCTGCTCCGACAGCAGCCGCGCGAGCGCGAGCCTGGCGTTCTGCTCGGCCATCGCGAGCCACGCGCGCTTCTGGCCCTGCGGCTGGCGCAGCAGCGCGACCTTGTGGCCGGCCTGCTCGCTCAGCACGTCGATCAGTTCTCGGCTGGCCGGCGGATGGCTGACGACCAGCACCGGCGGCACGCGGTTGCCGAGGTAGTGCTGCGCGATGAATGCGTCGAGCACCTCCGATTCGATGCCGCCCACGCGACCGGACGCGGCCGGCGAACCGGCCGTCGCTGCGTCGTCGGCGGCGCCCGTTTCGTCGGTCTCCGGCGGCAGATCGCGCGCGATCGCGAGGGCGTCGGGCAACGCGGCGTCGGCGTCGTCCGTGGGGGGGGCGTCGCGCTCGGCGTTCTGCGCGCGGTCGTCCGCATCGTCGCGCTCCTCCGCGCCATCCGCGTCGTCATCCATCGCCGCATCGGCGCTCACGCGCACGCGGAGCGAACCGACTCCGCTCAGCGCCGACGCCGCCAGCACGACGTCGCCATCCACTTCTTCGGCGACGCCGCCCTCGTCGCCCGTCAGCGCGCGCTCGACGTGCGCCGGGAAATACGCCTTGTCGCCGAGATGCCGGCCGCCGCGCACCATCGCCAGATTCACGCACACGCGCCCGCCGAGCGCGACGACCGCGAGAATGTCGACGTCGCTGTCGCTGCCGGTCTCGATCGCCTGCTGATGCAGCACGGTCGCGAGCGAACTCATCTGGTTGCGCACCGCCGCCGCCTGCTCGAACTTCAGTTCGGCCGCGAACGCGTGCATCTTGGTTTCGAGTTCCTTCATCACCTCGCCCTGCCGGCCGAGCAGGAAGCGCGACGCGTTGCTCACGTCGCGCGCGTAGTCCTCCTCGCCGATCGCGCCGACGCACGGCGCGGTGCAGCGCTCGATCTGGTGCAGCAGACACGGCCGCGTGCGGTTGTTGAACACCGAATCCTCGCAGGTGCGCAACTGGAACACGCGCTGCAGGATCTGGATGCTCTCGCGCACCGCCGACGCGCTCGGGAACGGCCCGAAATACTGGTTGCGGCGATCGACGGCGCCGCGGTAGTACGCCATCCGCGGAAATTTGTGGCCGGTCAGCTTCAGGAACGGATATGACTTGTCGTCGCGAAACAGGATGTTGTAACGCGGCGTCAGCGCCTTGATCAGGTTGTTTTCGAGCAGCAGCGCTTCGGCCTCGGACCGCGTGACCGTCGTTTCGATGCGCGCGATTCGGGTGATCATCATCGCGATGCGCGGCGACAGTTGCGTCTTCGTGAAATAGCTCGATACGCGCTTTTTCAGGTCGCGCGCCTTGCCGACGTACAGCACGGCGCCGTGCGCGTCGTAATAGCGGTACACGCCGGGCAGATGCGGCAACTGCGACAGCGCCTTCTTCGGGTCGAATACTTCGGGATCGGTCATTCAGGGCATCGGAGGCGGCCGAAGGCGGCGCGCGGACGGCATCTCGGGCTTCGTGTGCGTCGCGCGCGCGTCGGACGCGGCGGCGGCGCTGCTTTAGAATCGTCAGTTTAGATCATTCCGCGCGGGTCCGAACCGGCTGCCGCGCCGGGCGCCGGCCGTCCGCGCGCGGTCGCCCGCCGGTTCCGCGCGACGAACCATGTCCGACGCCCACGCCGCCTCACCCATTCCTTCGCCGTCCGCGCCGATCGCATGCGACCTCTTCTGCGCGGTCATCGACAATTTCGGCGACATCGGCGTCTGCTGGCGGCTCGCGCGCCAACTGGCCGGCGAGCACGGCTGGCAGGTGCGCGTGTTCGTCGACGACCTGCATACGTTCCGCCGGCTCTGCCCGGCACTGCTGGTCGAGCGCGCGACGCAAACCGTCGACGGCATCGTCGTCGAGCACTGGCACGACCCGACGCACGCCGGCGACACGCTGCAGATCGCCGACGTCGTGATCGAAGCGTTCGCGTGCGAACTGCCGCCCGCGTATGTGACCGCGATGGCCGCACGCGCACGCGCGCCGCTCTGGCTGAACCTCGAATACCTGAGCGCCGAGGACTGGGTCGCGGAGTTTCATCTGCGTCCGTCGCCGCATCCGCGCTATCCGCTGACGAAAACGTTCTTTTTCCCCGGACTCGGGTCCGGCACCGGCGGCGTGCTGAAGGAGCGCGGACTCGATGTTGCACGCGGCGCGTTCGAAGCCGACACCGACGCGCGCGCCGCGTGGTGGCGGCAAGCCACCGGCGGGCCGCCGCCGTCCGCGGACGCCACGGTGATCTCGCTGTTCGCGTACGAAAACCCCGCGGTCGACGCACTGCTCGCGCAATGGCGCGACAGCCCGACGCCGGTCGTGCTGCTGGTGCCGGACGGACGCATCTCCGGCGCGCTCGCCCGTTTCTTCGACATGCCGTCGTTCGGCGCGCGCGCGCACGCGCAACGCGGCGCGCTGCGCGCGCACGGACTCGCATTCACCGACCAGGCCGGCTACGACCAGCTGCTGTGGGCGAGCGACGTGAACTTCGTCCGAGGCGAGGACTCGTTCGTGCGCGCGCAGTGGGCGGCGCGGCCGTTCGTCTGGCACATCTATCCGCAGGCGGACGCCGCGCACCTGCCGAAGCTCGACGCCGCGCTCGATCATTACGCGCACGCGCTCGACCCCTCGCCGCGCGACGCGCTGACACGCCTGTGGCACGCATGGAACGGTCGGGGCACGCCCGACTGGCCCGCGTTCGCGCGCCATCTGCCGCGCTTCGCGGCGCGCGCGCGCGACTGGGCCGCGGAACTGGCGGCCCACGGCGATCTCGCGGCAAATCTCGCCAGCTTCGCAAAAAGTCAGTTAAAATAAGCGGTTATCCGACGGCAGCCGTCTCAAGCAGTCTCAAGCAGGTTCTCCTTCGCAGGCTCTTTTTATGCAGCCGGGCCGGCGCCGCCTGAACCGCTTGCGACGTTTGCCGCCGCGCATTCTCGAAGCTACTGGCTACTCAATCTGGATAGGACTGTTTTTTATGAAGACCGCACAAGAACTCCGCGTCGGCAACGTCGTGATGATCGGCAACGACGCGATGGTCGTGCAGAAAGCCGAATACAACAAGTCGGGCCGCAACGCCGCCGTCGTCAAGATGAAGTTCAAGAACCTGCTGACCGGCGCGGGCATGGAAACCGTGTACAAGGCCGACGACAAGTTCGACGTCGTCGTGCTCGATCGCAAGGAAGTGACCTATTCGTACTTCGCCGACCCGATGTACGTGTTCATGGACGCCGACTACAACCAGTACGAAGTCGAAGCCGAAATGATGGGCGACGCGCTGAACTACCTCGAAGACGGCATGGCCTGCGAAGTGGTGTTCTACAACGACAAGGCGATCTCGGTCGAACTGCCGACCACGCTGGTGCGCGAGATCATCTACACGGAACCGGCGGTCAAGGGCGATACGTCGTCGGGCAAGGTGCTGAAGACCGCGAAGCTGAACACCGGCTTCGAACTCCAGGTGCCGCTCTTCTGCAACATCGGCGACAAGATCGAGATCGATACGCGCACGAACGAATACCGCAGCCGCGCATAAGACGCGCGCCAGTAGCGCGGAGTCCGGCGGGCCGCGGCCCGCGTCGGCGCGCCCGGATGCGAACGCATCGTCGAAGCGCCCCTAAAGCGCCCCGAAGCGCCCCATTTGGGGCGCTTTTTCTTTTTGGGCCGAACGTGTATGTTTGGCAGGGTCGCGGGAAAAATTACCGGCTACGACGCACGCCGCATAGCCAGTTCGCATAGCACGCCCGGGTATTGCCCGGTATTGCCGGGCACGCTTTCTGCTGTTCCCGATTCAGCCCTCGCGAGGCCTTGATTCGATTCGCTAACCTACCAGGAGCTCAAGATGAACAACGACATCGCTGAAGGCAAGTGGAAGCAGATGATCGGCAAGGCCAAGGCCGCATGGGGCGAATTGACCGACGACGACCTCACGAAGGCCGAAGGTCGCGCCGACCGGCTCGCCGGCCTGATCCAGGAACGCTACGGCAAGACCCGCGACGAAGCGGAACTGGAAGTGCGGCGCTTCATGGACGCCAACCGGCCGCGCGACTAGCGGCAGCGGCGCCGGTCGCGCCCGGCTGGCCGGCCGCAGCGGCTACGACGGCGCCGCGCGGCCTGTGCGGCGCGGGGCCGTCGGCCGGTGCCGCGCCGTCGGCGCCGGCCACGGAACGTACCGGAGCACACCAGGAGAAATAGCCACTGATCCGCGTTTCACGATTTTCGCCGCATCGCGTCCGGTCGCCGGAGCGTCCATGCGGCCCGCTGTTCGATCGCCCGTCCAATCGCCTGTCGAAAACCCGTTTGCGCCATGCCACACGCCCTGATTGTCGAAGACGATCCCAATAGCCTTTCCGGTCTGTCCGCGATCCTCGCGGCCGACGGTTTCTCCGTCGACACCGCGGTCACGCTCGCCGACGCCCGCGCCGCGCTCGCGCGCTTCATCCCGGACGTGGTGCTCGTCGATCTGAACCTGCCGGACGGCGGCGGCCTCGAACTGCTGCACCATCTGCCGGCCCAGCCGCCGGGCGGCTCGCTGCCGGTGATCGTGATGACCGGCAACGCGACCGTCGAAAGCGCGATCGAAGGGCTGCGGCACGGGATCTGGGACTATCTGCTGAAGCCGGTCAACATTCCGCGTCTGCGCAGCCTGCTCGCGCGGATTCCGCGTCCGTACGAACTGAGCGAGGAAGTCCGCGCGCTGCGCACGACGCTGCGCCACCTCGGCCGCTTCGGGCCGATGGTCGGCCGCAGCAGCGCGATCCAGATGACCTACGACACGATCGAGCAACTCGCGCCGACCGAGGCCGCGGTGCTCGTGTACGGCGAACCGGGCACCGGCAAGCAGGTCGCCGCGCAGACCCTTCATCAGTTGAGCCGCCGCCGCAAGGGACCGTTCGTGGTCTGCGACCCGCGGCTGATCGCGGCCGAATCGGCGGGCGGGCGGCCGCTCGCGAGCGTGCTGTTCGGCCACGAGCGCGGCGCGTTCAACGGCGCCGAGCAGCGCGAGGCCGGGCTCGTCGATCAGGCGAGCGGCGGCACGCTGTTCATCGACGAACTGACCGACCTCGATCTCGCGCAGCAGGAAGCGCTGCTGCGCGCGCTCGATTCGCAGACCTTCATGCGGGTCGGCGGCAGCAGCGAAGTCGGGATGGATTTCCGGCTGATCGCGGCGACCCGCACGATGCCGCGCGAGGCGGTCGCCGACGGCAAGCTACACCAGGACCTGTGGCTGCGTCTCGACGCGGCCGCGCTCGGTCTGCCGCCGCTGCGCGAACGCGACGACGACGCGGCGCTGCTCGCGTTCGCGTGTGTCGACGAACTGAACCAGGCGACCCACGCGCGCGGGCTGACCGGCACGACGCGGCTCATCGCGCCGTCGTTCATCCGCGAATGCCTCGCGCACGACTGGCCGGGCAACGTGCGCGAACTGCACGAGAGCGTGAAGCGCGCGTATCACGCGTCGGGCGACGTGGTCGAAACGCTGCAGGTCGACGAGACGGCCGGCTCGGGCTCGCGCGAACTGAACGGCGGCCGCGTGCAGGTGACGGTCGGCACGCCGCTCGCGGACGTCGAGGAAATGCTGATCCGCGCGACGCTCGACGCGGTCGGCGGCACGCGCCATCGCGCGGCGTCGCTGCTCGGCATCAGCCCGAAGACGCTGTACAACAAGCTCCAGCGGATGCGGCCGAATTGAGATGGCAAGACGCAACGCGAGCGCGACGCAGCGTGGCGTCGCGCGCCAGCAAAGACGGCCGCATCGGCTGACGCGGCCGTTGCTTTTGGCGGGAACCACGCGCTCGCGCTACGGCATCGTGCTTCGCAGCAGCGCCTGGGCGGCCAGGTACGCCGGATCGGCGACCAGCTTGTTCCAGCGCAGCGCCTTGCCGCGCGCGCGCAGCCGCCGCACGCGCCGGCGCGACGCCTTCATCGGCGCCGCGCGCAGCGCGTCGAGCACTTTCTCCGCTTCTTCCGGCTGATTGCAGACGAGCACCATGTCGCATCCGGCGGACAGCGCGGCCTGCGCCGCTTCGGCGAGCGTGCCGCCCTGGCGCGCGGCCTCCATCGACAGGTCGTCGCTGAACACCGCGCCGGTGAAGCGCAGCCGCCCGCGCAGGATCTCCTGCACCCAGATCCGCGAGAAGCCCGCCGGCTTCGCATCCACCTGCGGGTAGATCACGTGCCCCGGCATCACCGCCGCGAGCGACAGGCCGAGCCAGTCGTACGGCATCGCGTCCTCGGCGAGGATCGCGTCGAGCGGCCGGTCGTCGACCGGCACCGCGACGTGCGAGTCCGCCTCGACGTAACCGTGACCCGGAAAGTGCTTGCCGCAGTTCGCCATGCCGGCGAGCGAGAGCCCGTGATTCAGGCTCTTCGCGAGCAGCGCGACGACCCGCGGATCGCGATGGAACGCGCGGTCGCCGATCGCCTTCGACTGCCCGTAATCGAGGTCGAGCACCGGCGTGAAGCTCAGATCGATGCCGCACGCGCGCAACTCGCTCGCGAGAATGTAGCCGACCGCCGTCGCGACCTTCGTCGCGAGCAGCACGTCCTTGTCCCACAGTTCGCCGAGACGCCGCATCGCGGGCAGCACCGTGAAGCCGTCGGTACGAAAGCGCTGCACGCGGCCGCCTTCATGATCGACCGCGATCAGCAGATCGTCGCGCACCGCGCGAATCGCGTCGGTCAGCGCGACCAGTTGCGCGCGGTTGTCGAAGTGGCGGGCGAACAGGATCACGCCGCCGGTCATCGGGTGCGCGAGGCGGCGCACGTCGTCGTCGGTCAGCGTCTTGCCGACCACGTCCAGCATTACGGGTCCGGGTTTGCTCATCGGGTAGAGGGATAGGTTAAGGCCGCGCGAACGACGCCGCGCGGCGGGAAAGTCACGCGCCGCGCGCGGGAGTCGCGTCCGACGTCTCGGCGATCACGAACGACACCGCGTAGTCGCGCTCGTCGCTGATCGTCACCTGCACCGTCGCGATACCGCGCGCATCGAGCCATTGCGCGAGTTCGCCGGACGCGACGATCACCGGCCTGCCGCCCGGCTCGTTCAGCGTCTGCACCGCGCGCCACGTCATCGGCCAGTGCATGCCGAGGCCGATCGCCTTCGAGAACGCCTCCTTCGCGGAAAAACGCGTGGCCAGATACGCGAGCCCGCGCGCCGTCGAGCGCGCGTTGCGCGCGCCGTACACGCGCAACTCGTCGGGACCGAGCACGCGCGGCGCAAAGCGGCCGCCGGTGCGCTCCATCACGGCCGCGACGCGGCTCACCTGGACGATGTCGGTGCCGATGCCGTAGATCGCCATCCGGGCTCCCGTGGCGTGCGCTCAGGCGCGCGTGCCGAGACGCGCGGCGACCATGATCGCCTTCATCTCGCGCACCGCGTTGTCCCAGCCCGCGAAGATCGCGTGCGCGACGATCGCATGGCCGATGTTCAACTCGGCGATGCCGTCGATCGCCGCGATCGGCTGCACGTTCGTGTAATGCAGACCGTGTCCCGCGTTGACCTTCAGCCCGAGTCCGATTCCGCAGTCGACGCCGCGCACCACGCGCTCGAATTCGCGTTCCTGCTCGCCGGCGTCGCGCGCCTCGGCATAGCGGCCCGTGTGCAGTTCGACGACCGGCGCGCCGGTCTCGTGCGCGGCGCGGATCTGCGTGTCGTCCGGGTCGATGAAGAGCGACACGCGGATGCCCGCATCCGCGAGCTGCCGGCACGCGGCGCTGACCGCGTCGAACCGGCCGGCGACGTCGAGGCCGCCTTCGGTCGTCAGTTCCTGACGCTTCTCCGGCACGAGGCAGACGTCGTGCGGTCCGATCTCGCACGCGATGTCGAGCATCTCGGCGGTGACCGCGCATTCGAGGTTCATCCGCGTGCGCAGTTGGGGACGCAGCGTGCGCACGTCCGCGTCGACGATGTGCCGGCGGTCTTCGCGCAGATGCAGCGTGATCGCGTCGGCGCCGGCGTCTTCGGCCGCGAGCGCCGCGCGGACCGGATCGGGGTAGACGGTGCCGCGCGCGTTGCGCAGCGTGGCGACGTGGTCGATGTTGACGCCGAGTTCGATCACGCTGGGCGAGGTCAGAAAGAAGCTCATAGATTCTGCAGGTCGATCAGGATCTGGCGCGTCGCGAGCGGCGTGCCGCCAAGGTAGGTGTTCAGCAGGAAACGCATCAGCGCCTTGCTCTGCGCGACGGTCTGCGGACGAT